>ENA-OPCB01002395-OPCB01002395.1-human-gut-metagenome-genome-assembly--contig:-NODE-2395-length-10354-cov-4.216817_pt1 | contig 10354 bp, 8 predicted proteins | sample MGYA00241561_ERZ501473 | MGnify/ENA primary metagenome ERZ501473 (study PRJEB25962, sample SAMEA2042519) | human gut metagenome | biome: human gut; feature: human-associated habitat; material: faeces... | reverse complement strand
TGCCGCGTGATGCGACCCCCATTTTCTTTCCCGAGAAAGAAAACGGGCGTCGCCCGTCCAAAAGAAAGGCGTTTAGATTGGCAGTCTCAATCTTGAATGGCCTCTATGCCTCCGGAATGGAAGTACCTGCGCGCGGCGTTGCCGCGTTGGGTGTTGCTATACGATTTGGCGTGCTTCTACTATCCGCTGTTGCGCAGCCGTTGGCGGCTCTGCTGCCTTACGGATGCGGCACACCCCTTGCGGGTGCCGCTCTGCCCATCTTGTAGAAGTTCGCAGTAATTTCCGTCTACCGCCAGTCTTCACAATGCGGCGAGCGCAGCAATGCCGCATTCGGTAAGCAGTCTGCCGTCCAACTACCGTCACTCGCGCCTCACGATAGTAAGGCGCGGTTGTAATCGGTGACGACTCGCAGAAGATTCATGGCGAAGCCATGTACACCGCATCTACACTGCGCAGCGCGTGCAGTTCTTCAAGCTACAGACTGCCAATGTAAATTTTCTCTGGGAGGGTTTAAGGGAGGGATATCTCTTTTTGAAAAAGAGATATCCCTCCCTTATTCGCATCCCCGCATCAGGCGGGGGGAATCTTCTCTCTGCACCAGCGCAGAAAACCTTATTTCTCTTCCTGAGCCTTCAGCTTAGAAAGTTCTTCTTCCTCCAGCTGGCGATACGCCACCTTACCAACCAGAGTCTTGGGCATATCCTCCTTGAACTCGATGTCATACGGCATGGCGTACTTCGCCACATTCTTGCGGCAGTAGGCCATGAGCACCTGTTTGGTCTCCTCGGTCGCGGGCACGCCTTGCGCAAGCTTGACGAACGCCTTGACCTTCTGCATCTTGTAGGGATCGGGCACGCCGATCACGCAGCTCATCTGCACGTACTCGTGCGCGTCGAGGATATTTTCGATCTGGCCGGGATAGACATTGTAGCCGGAAGAAATGATCATGCGCTTGGCACGGCCGCGGAAGTAGATAAAGCCCTGTTCATCCATCACGCCCAGGTCGCCCGTGTAGACCCACGTCAGGCCGTCGGCGTGCGTGCGAAGCGTCTGCGCCGTCTCCTCGGGATTGTTCATGTACTCCTTCATCACGGTCGGGCCCGCGAGCAGGATCTCGCCCTCCTGCCCGTAGGGAACCTCCCGGTCAGTGTCCGGCTCGACGATCTTGATGTAGGTATCCGGGAACGGCAGGCCGATGGAACCCTCCTTGAACATGTGCGGCGGCGTCAGGCAGCAGGCCGTGACCGTCTCGGTCGTGCCGTAGCCCTCGCGCACCTGAATGGACGCCTTGTGGTCGTAGAGGAACTTGTCGAACTTCTTCTTCAGCTCGATCGACAGGCTGTCGCCGCCGGAGAATACGCCCTTGAGCGAGCTGAGGTTCGCCCCGTCCATGCTTGGCAGGCGCAGCAGCGCTTCGTAAAGCGTCGGCACGCCGGCGATGAAGTTGCACTTGTACTTCACGATCTGCTTGGCGTAGCTCTTGGCCGTGAAGCGCGGGATCAGGATGCAGCGGCCGCCCTGCGAGAGCATCGTGTGCACGCACACGCCGAGGCCGAAGCCGTGGAACAGCGGCATCGCCGCGAGCATGCGGTCGCCGGGACGGAACATCGGGTTCGCCGCGATGACCTGCTGGCCGAGGGCGTTGAAATTCTTGTTCGTCAGCACGATGCCCTTTGTTGTGCCGGTCGTACCGCCGGAATAGAGGATCACAGCGGGGTCCGCGCCCTCGCGCTTGACCTTATAGGTCTTATAGTAGCAGGAGTGGGAGAGCTTCATGAAGTCCTTCCACATGATGACCGGCGCGTCCTCGGGAATCTTCTCGATCTTGCGTCCCTCGGTCAGCATATAGCCCGCCTTGATGGTCGGGGACAGCGCGTCGCGCACGCTTGCGATGATCATGTTCACGACCTTCGTGCGCTCGCGCACCTTTTCAAACTTGTTGTAGAACTGGTCGAGCGTCACCGCCGCCACGCTTTCCGAGGCGTTCAGGTAAAACTTGATCTCCTTCTCTGCCGACAGCGGATGGATCATGTTCGCAATGCCGCCGACGAGGTTGACGGCGTAGAACATATAGATGGCCTGCGGGCAGTTCGGCATGGCAATGGTCACCTTGTCACCCTCGCGCACGCCGATGGTCTTGAGCGCCTTGGCACACTGCTCGATCTCGCGGATCATCTGGCGGTAGGTCGTCGACTTTCCCATGAACGTAAAAGCGATGTTGCCCGGATATTTCTTAGCGATCTGCTCCACGGCCTCGAACATCGAGCCGTCGAAATACTCAAGGTGCATCGGCACCTCGCCCATGTAATCCTTCCAGGGCGTTCTGACAATGGAATCACTCATATTCTACTTCCTCCGATAGCGGTCGTTCCAAAAGGGTGGGGTGTTCTAACAGATATTTGAAAAGGCGCACGCTCTTTGCGTAATAGTAGCCGTCGGCAATGCGCTCATCCACGGTGAGGCCGAGGTCGACCGTCTCCTGCATTTCGACAAGGCCGTGCTCGTCGTACAGCGGCGTCCACTTCTTTTCGCCGATGATGCAGAACAGCGAGCTCGTGCCCCAGTTCGTCAGGTGGTGGTAGCCGCTTTTGAGATGAATGGAACCGAGGTTGGAGATGAACACCGAACTGTAGTTCGGGTCCTTGCCGATCAGGAAATCGGGGCACCAGCCGTGCTTGTCGAGCCAGCGGATAAATCGCACCGCCGCCTTGGACAAAAAGCGCGGCAGGCTGTTGAGCACATTCATGCTGTTGTCGGTCGTGTTGACCTTCTTCTGCTCGCGGCAGGCCGCAACCTCCTGGTGGATCTCCTCGTGGATCGTTTCGATGGTGCTCTCAGGCTTTATCTCCAGCAGAGCCATGGCCTCTTCGCTGCCGTCGGCAAACTCCTTTTTGATGACAAAGCCCGCTGTCACCTTATTGCGCTGATAGTAGTTTTCATTCGCGTAAAAGCGGTTGAGCTTCGGCCGTAAAATGACCGTCTTGACGAGCGCCGTCAGGATCACGTGGAAAAACGTGTACTTGAACGGAATGCCCTCATAGTTTTTCGTCGCAATGTAGTCCTTGATGGGCTCTAAATTCACGCGCTCTGCGATATACGCCTCGTTGTCCGCGCGGTTGGGATAGATGATGCCCATGATAAAGTGCAGCGAATCCACATCCCGCAGCAGTGTTGCGTCGCGCCGGTCGCCCCAGCGTCTTTTCTGTTCTGCCATAAAACCTTCTTCCTTTTCTTTCGGTTTTGCTTCTTTTCCCCCACCCTTCCACAAGTGGGACCCCTCTTTAGGGAATAAACCGCTCAAAAATGGCGATCGCGCCCTCGCGCTCCGCCGTCTCCAAGTCTTCTTTCGACCGGATGGTCCAGTAAACGCCCTGCGCGCCGTAGAGCTTACGGCATAAACGCGGCGCCCAGTTTTTCTTATCTTCAAATTTGTAGGCGACAAAATCCGGCTGCGCCATGATGTTGCCCAGCAGATTCGTCGTCGCAAACGCCATCGGCAGGCTCAAATTGCCGCGGTCTTTCAAAAAGTCGCAGCTCAACTGCCCGCGGATGACCGCTGGCCGGTGCTTTTTCAGCCACGCCACGCACCGCGGGTCGAACGACTCCACGCAGTACTTGACGTCAAACTTGTCGAGTTCCGCCATCGTGCGCTCGGTCAGCTCGGCAAAGTTGTCGCGAAAGCTCTTGACCTCCACAATGAGCGGCAGGCCCGTCCCCGCAAACAGCGCGAGCACATCCTTGAACTGCGGGATGGCCTCCTTCGTCCCGTCCAGCGCATAGTCCTTGAGTTCGTCCGCGCTCAGGTCTTCGAGGTATCCCTCGCGGCCCGTCATGCGCTTCACATCGCTGTCGTGGAACACGGCAAGCGTCCCGTCGCGCAGCAGGTGCACGTCGAGCTCCGCGCCGAAGCCCCGCGCGATCGCGCGCGAGAATGCCGGCAGCGAATTTTCGGGAATGCCCGCCTCCTTATCGTAGAGCCCGCGGTGCGCATAGCGGAATTTCCGCAGCGCCGCCATCGACTCCGTCCCGCGCCGCGCGCGCAGTAAAACCGCCCACGCGACCGCCAGAATCAGGCAAATTCCGACAACGATCCGTAAAATTTTCATTTTAGATCACTTCTTGTATTCGATTTAGTCCGCATCCATGTCCTCAAACGCCGCAAGCCCGGCCTTGGCCTCCACCTTGCAGTCGCCGTGGCGCACAAAGCACATCGTCACAAAGCTGCACGCCACGAAGAACGCCGCATACGGGAACAGCATGCTGTAGCTGATGTGCTTCAAGAGCGTGCCCGCCAAAATCGGCGTCACGACCTGCGCCGCCATCGAAAACGTGTAGTAGTAGCCCGTGAACTTGCCGATGTCGCTGCCCTTGCACATCTCGACGACCATCGGCAGCGAGTTGACGTTGATCGCCGCCCACGCAAGGCCGACGAGCGCAAACACGACAAACATCACGGCGTTGATGCTCTGATAATGCGTCGTCAAAAAGTACGCCGACGCAAAGCACGCCGCAAGCAGGATGACGCCGCCCTGAATGGTCTTCTTACGTCCGATCTTCGACGCCAGCTGCCCCACGGGGATGTACGACATGATGGCCCCGCCCGTCGCGACGAGCAAACACGTCGACGCGCCGCCGAGGCCCTGCCCCATCACGCGCCCGACATACGTCGTCCACCACGTCGTCACGCCGTTGTAGCCGATATACCACAGCGCGATCGAGTTCAGCAGCATCACAAGGCTGCGCTTGACTTCTTTGGGCAGCTCCTCGCTGCCGTCCGGCTCCTCCTCCACGAGCTGCTGCTCGGGATGCTCGGCCTCGTATTCCTTCTCCGCCGCCGCGAGCTTCGGCTCGTCTGTCGTGAAGTACAGCACGATGACCGAAACCGCCATCAGCACCGACACGACGACAAAAAGCGGTTGGTAGTTCACATGCGCGGCCCCCGCCGTCTTGCTGTTCGGATACAGCACCGCCGCCACGATCAGATACGAAATGCCGCCGACTGCACCCATCAGGTTGATGATCGCGTTCGCGCGCGATCTTATGGGCTTGGGTGTCACGTCCGGCATCAGCGCCACCGCGGGCGAGCGGTAGGTCCCCATCGCCACGAGCAGCAGCCCCAGCGTGACGACGAACATCGCGAGCTTACCCGTGCTCGCGCCATTTGCGTAGCCGTTGTCAAAAAGCGGCAGCAGATTCATCAGGATCACCGCAGCCGCCGTGCCGCCGAGGATAAACGGCATCCGCCGCCCGATCTTCGTGCTCGTCCGATCACTCAGCGCGCCGAAGAACGGCAGCAAAAACAGCGCCAGCACATTGTCCGCCGCCATGATCGCGCCGGAAATGGTCTCGTCTAAGTGGAACGTGTTCGTCAAAATCAGCGGGATGATGTTGTCGTACATCTGCCAGAACGCGCAGATGGACAAAAACGCCAGCCCCACCAGCACCGTGCGCTTGTGGTCAAGCTTCATAGCCGTTCTCCTTGCAAAGAAAAGTCGATTTCCTTAGAATCACAGTAGAATATCATGTTTTCGCCGAAATAGCAAGCGCCCGTCGCCCGCCGCTCTGTCAAATTCCCGTAAAGCACCAATATTTCTTGCGTTTTCGTCCCGTTTTCGCTATAATGGAACAAAAATTGCGAAAAAGGAGCCTCCCATGCTGTTTTGGAAAAAGAAAACGCCCCCGCTCGTCCAGTCCTCCGCCTCCGCGTGGCGCGAGCAGTGGCGCGCGATCGTCCCGCCCGAGTGCCGCAACGTCCCCGTCACCGTCGGCGATAAGACCGTCACCGCCTACGTGCAGATCAACCATTTCGTGATGATGCTCCAGGACGGCTTACTCATGGAGGAGCACTTTTTCGACGTCTGCTCCCACTTCCAGCGCGCGGGCTACCATGTCATCTGGCTCATGCGCTGCACGCAGGACATCGAAAACGGCTATTTGAAGCTCAAAAAGCAGCGCGGCGACAAATGCCTCTGGAAGTGGCGCAAGCCCACGACGAACTTCGGCCGCTGGACGTCCGACAACCGCTGCGTGACCATCCTCCTCCAATATAAGCCCGCGCCCGACGGCCCGCTCGAGCACTGCACCGAGCACATTTTGCAGCGCGTCCAGTGGGCGGAGAGCTCGGACAACGCGCAGATGGTCCCCTCGCGCACGGAATTCGCCACCGTCGGCGTCCCCGGCACCCCCGCCGAGCTTGCCAACTGGCTCCGCGGCGGCTTTATGTCGGGCGATTTGTAAAATTTATCTGCATATTTAGTCATAATTTGACTTGCGAAATCAGTCATAATCTCACATAATCTCAGTTATTTAGGGTTGTTTTGCTTCGTTGTGCCGTTTCGCCCTGCATCTTTTTTCATGTTTACGAAACATGAAAGCACTGCTTCGGCAGTGCTTTTTTATTTCTATCATAACGGAGGATTTTGCATTGAAACGTACAACCAACTACGCTCTTCCCGACTGGGAAAAATCGGACTTCATCCAAATGTCCGACTTCAACGACCTGACGCACAAGCTCGACACCGCGCTCAAAAGCCACGACGACACACTGAACACCAAGGCAGACACCTCGGCCGTCACCGCCGTGCAGCAGGAGGTCGCGGCGGCGCGCGAGGCCAACTGCCTCGTCAAGCTCGCGGGCCCACTCGTGACGACGGCGGCCAACGCCGCGATGGAATTCGACCTCTCGCAGGTCGACATGACCAAGGGTGCGGCGCTGTTCGTCGTGTTCAGTGCGGGCGGCAGCGGAGAAATTAAATTATCCGCTAACGATACAGTCGTATCGTCAATTTGCAGCAACAATTTTTATAATAGGTGTAATTTCCATTGCTGTCCTTATCCATAACAAGGAACATGGTATCAGTGTTGGCAACAACCGTGTTGGTGAAGCCAGCAATGGTAGAGGTCTTGCCCTTGGTAATGGTAACTGCGCCAGTGTTGTGGCTGTTCACATTCGTGGCGTCGCAATACTTAACAAGGTCATAAGAACCGTCAGCATTCACGGAGTAGGTGAAGATGCGGTTGTAGTAGGCATTGTTGTTGGTGTAGTCATCAGCAACCTCCGCAGTGAGAACTTCCACAACGCCGGAATTGTAGTTCGTGGTGACAGCATTATCGACCGAAGCAATCGTAGCACCAGCAACCTTGGTACCATCAGCAAGAACGAGGTCAGCAAGAGCCTTGCCGCCAGCAACAGTGCTGTTGTCGTGCTTCCAAGAAATCTTTCCGACCACAACGTAGTTAACAGAGGAAGCGACCATACCAATCAGGTTGCCATAAGAGTCAACGATGGAATCCCAAGCGGTAGCAGTGTAGGCGATACCCTTGACGTTACCGACATAGAACTTGTCAGCATCGTTGTACTTGGTGTCAGCCAGAGTAGTGGTGGCAGCGGTGGTACCGTATGCATAGCTCCAGTTCTTCAGCTGGCCCATTGGGGTGACAGTAGCAGCCTCAACAGTCTGAACGACCGGAGAAGCGGTATCGACCGTCATAGTAACGAGGACATACTGACCAACGGTGAAGCCCTCAGCCTCGACGCCAGCCTCGTCAATACCGGTATCATTGACCTGATAGACCTTCAGATCGACAGTGGCATCAGTGACGTGACCATTGCGGTCAGTGGAAGCAGCGGTGACCTTGGTGCCCTTGGCAAGGAAGGTGTCGATCATCACGATGGTCTTGGCATCCTTGTAGACCTCGAACAGACGGCCCTGAGCGCCGACATAGGAGGTAGTGGCAAGCGGGTTGATGGTGGCGTAACGGTTAGAGGTCACGTCAGCGCTGGTAAGATTCTTGGCATAAGAAACACCATCAATGTAAGCACCCTCGATAGGCTTGGCAGAGGTGATGCCGAGATCCTTGGCGATATCGCACTCATCGACCTTGGTGGTGTAGGTAGCGACAGCCTTGGCGACGACGGTGGTCTTCTTGTCACCGGTGTTGTAGGTCCAGACGTTCGAGGGGCGGCCCCAAACGTCAGCGGTAGCGGTGGTGCTGAGCTTCAGGCCGAAGTTCTGCTCACCGAGGGTCTTCTGCGCGCCGACAACGGAATTGGCGACATAGCCGAAGGCCGGGGTGTAGGTGACCTGAGCCTTCTGGATGCCCTGGAACAGGAGCTCAGCGACCAGCTCACGGGAAGCGGGAGCGTTCAGGTCGGTGGTCTTCGCCACGTTGTCCAGAACGCCGAGCTGCTGCGCGGTCTGCGCAACATGGAGCGCCCAGTCAGCGCCGGAGAACTCGTTGTTCTTGTCGTAGCCGACAGCGCGGAGGATCATGGCGAGGACTTCATAGCCGGTGACCTTGCCGGACGGCTTGAAGGTGCCATCGGGATAGCCCTTGACGAGGGAGGCGTTGGCGCAGTAGCCGATGTAGCCCTGAGCCCAACCGGCGCCAGCCATGTCGCTGAACTTGTTATAAGTGGCATAGAGGCCGGACTTATCGTTCTTGGCGACGTCGGCAGTGTAGATACGATAGATGATCGTAGCTACCTCAGCGCGGGTGATGTTGCCCTCGGGCTTGAAGGAACCATCCTCATAACCCTTGAACACACCCATGCCATTCAGAACGGCAACAGACTCAGCGTAATCATCGCTGATGCTCTTGTCATCCTTGAAGGCGTTGGCGCTGACGGCCAGAGACAGAGTCATGACCAGAGCCAGCACCATTGCGAGTAACTTTTTCATAGATGTTACTCTCCTTTCATAAATTTCCATCCTCGCAGGGCGCTCCGGCAGCGAAAAGCGGGCATTTTGCTGTTCGCGGGCGAAAATGAAAGTTGACCGAAAAAGTTGCAAAACATTTCGATTTTCTTGCATTTTTGGCCGTTTTGCAGGAAAACGCGCGATTTTAGTTGCTATTGCATCCCCTTAAAGATGGTTCGTTTGTCAGAAAGGAGCAAGTTTCGGCGTTTCTCGGCTTACTTACCGTGGCATGCCGATCCCGTAACTAAGTCGGGAACGCACCGTTCCCCACCCTTTCTGCACTGTCACCTTACCACAAGCAAAATTTCAAGTCAACGCTTTCGCCCCATCTGTAACACACTTGTAACAAACCACCAGTCTTGTTACAGCTTGACATAAAACCACAGAAAACCCCATTATCCGCCACCACATACATATAATATATAAGCACAAATATGAAAAAAGCGGCCTAAGCCGCTTTTTGTGTTCTGATGACCCGCGCAGCGGTCAGGCGGCAAGTAACAGTAGTCCGCGCCGCCGCGCGGGGAGCGAAATTTCCCTTTTCCAGCCGCGGCCCGCCGAAAAAAAGGAAAGCCCGCTCACCTGAGCGGACTTTCGCCAATATTTTTTGCACAACCCCGTGCAACCCAAAAAAATTTCGCGCCCGCAGGCGCGCAATGATCTTGATCGTTTTTTGTCGCGACAGAAGGTGAATTGCCGCAAAGCGGCAAGAGAAGCCGCCCTGGGGCGCGTGCGTGACAAAAAAACACCTCTCACGCCGCAAACGTGCGCGCCTACGGCGCGTGCGCTGCCGCGGCGTGCAATCCAAAATCAAAAAAGGCGGCTTTCGCCGCCTTTTTTGAAGTTCTTTACTGAATCTCGATCTGCTTCGCGTTCACCACCGCGCTCTTCTTCGGCATGTTCAGCTTGAGCACGCCGTCATTGTACTGCGCGGAGATATTCGCAACCTCGACGCCGCTGATGTCGAACGCGCGCTGGTAGCTGCCGTAGCTGCGCTCGCAGCGGACGTAATTGCCCTTCTTGTCCTGATCCTCGTGCTCGCTGTGGCGCTCGGCGCGAATGGTCATCGTGTCGCCGTCCACATCGACGTGGATGTCCTCTTTCTTGAAGCCCGGCAGATCAGCTTCCAGCAGGTAGCTGTCGCCCTTGTCTTGAATGTCGGTCTTAAACTCGCTCAGCCCGCGGCCCCACGAGCCGTCGCCGAAGAATGCGCGCTCCATCTGATCCCAGGGATCATAAGCCGCAATGTGGTTGTTTCTGCGTTCAAAAGGTCTCAGTTCAAACATAATACAAAGCCTCCAAATCTATTCTGGCGAGCCGCTCTTGCAGCCCGCGTGGTTTACGTTTCTTTCGTTCCCCTCGGAACAATTATGAGTATAGGCACGCCCTGTGAACAAAAATACATCTTTTGATGAACAAACTTTTAATTTTAGCACTCGCGCGTCGAGAGTGCTAAAAATCATGGTGGCTGCGGACCGCTGCCAAACCGCTACCCGCCGCGTCCGCAAGCCCTTGCGCGGCGGGCTTTTTCCGCGTCGCTAAACCCCCGTTTCCGGCAAATCGCTACCAAACCGCTACCAACCGCGCCCGCAAGCCCTTGCGCGGCGGGCTTTTTCCGCGTCGCTAAGGGGATGCGATAGCAACTGAATCGAATG
>ENA-OPCB01002389-OPCB01002389.1-human-gut-metagenome-genome-assembly--contig:-NODE-2389-length-10373-cov-2.245396_pt1 | contig 10373 bp, 12 predicted proteins | sample MGYA00241561_ERZ501473 | MGnify/ENA primary metagenome ERZ501473 (study PRJEB25962, sample SAMEA2042519) | human gut metagenome | biome: human gut; feature: human-associated habitat; material: faeces... | reverse complement strand
AAAGGACGAATCCCTGCGGCTGGATATAAAAAAGCTGAAGCTCAATAAAGAAATGATGGCTCAGGTGATCCGCCAGGGACTTCCCACGGGCATCCAGAACTCGGTGGTCAGCGTGGGAAATCTGGTGATCCAGACCAACATCAACGCCTTTGGAGCCTTTGCCATGTCGGGGGTGGGAGCCCATTCCAAGATCGAGGGGATCGTGTTCCTTCCTATTATGAGTATGTCCATGGCCCTGCCCACCTTCGTGAGCCAGAACATCGGCGCAGGGGAGTATGAGCGGGCGAAAAAGGGCGCTGCTGTGGGTACCATTTCCAGCATGATACTGGCCGAGCTGGTGGGGATCCTCTATTTTATGTGGGCTCCCTATGCGATGAGGATCTTTGTAAACGCTCCGGAGGCCATTGAATTCGGCGTCATCCACTGCCGTACTACGGCGCTGTTTTTCTTCCTCCTGGCCTTTTCCCACTGTGCGGCGGGAGTTATGAGGGGCTGTGGGAAATCCTTTATGCCCATGGCGGCCATGCTGGCCTTCTGGTGCGGCGTCCGGATCCTTTACGTTTCCATCGCCATCCAGATCGTTCCTGTGTTCCAGACCATTTCCTGGGCGTATCCGCTGACCTGGTCATTAAGCTCCATTCTGTTTTTGATTTTTTATCTGAAATCAGACTGGATCCATGGTTTTGAGAAAAAAAGAAACTGACAGAGGCGGAAAATACTGAAATAAATGCCAGTGGATGGTGAAAAAGGAGTTATGGTTTTTATGAATGTACTGAACATTGAACATGTAAGCAAGATTTTTGGAGATAAAAAGATTTTTGATGATATTTCCTATGGAATCCATGATGGGGATAAAATCGGAATCATTGGAATCAATGGAACAGGAAAAAGTACTCTGCTGAAAATCATTGCAGGGGAAGAGGAGACAGATGAGGGACAGGTGATTTCCCAGAATGGCCTTCGTATCACCTATCTGCCTCAGATGCCAGATTTTCCAAAGGGTGCCATTGTACAGGACTATGTGGCTGATGGGAAATGGCAGAAGGACTGGAGCACGGAAAGTGAGGCCAGAAATATTTTGAATAAGCTGGGGATTACAGAACATGATGTCCCTGTGGAGCAGCTTTCTGGTGGACAGAAGAAGCGTGTAGCTCTGGCCAGAACTCTGGTAAACCCTTCTGATGTGCTGATTCTGGATGAGCCTACCAACCATCTGGATAATGAGATGGTAACCTGGCTGGAGGATTACCTGAACCGGTTTAAAGGCGTTGTGATCATGGTTACGCATGACCGTTATTTCCTGGACCGTGTGGTAAATCGTATCGTGGAAGTTGATCATGGGAAATTATATAACTATCCAGGCAATTATTCCGAGTTTGTGCGTCTGAAAGCCGAGCGTCAGAACATGGAGCTTGCCACAGAACGTAAGAGAAAAAGCCTTTTGCGTACGGAGCTGGAATGGCTACACCGCGGCGCAAGGGCGAGAAGTACCAAACAGAAAGCGCATATTGACCGGATTCATGCTATGCAGGAAATGAAAGATATTCAGGAAGAAAAGCGAGTAATGCTGGATTCTGTGGCTTCCCGTATGGGGAATAAAACAATCGAACTTTCCGGAATCTGCAAATCTTATGGAGAAAAGAAGCTGATCGAAGATTTCTCTTATATTTTTCTGAAGAAAGACCGAATCGGAATTATTGGACATAATGGATGTGGAAAATCGACGCTGCTCAAGATTATCAACGGGATCATAAAACCGGATGTCGGAACTGTTGAAATTGGACAGACAATCAAGATTGGCTATTTCTCGCAAGAGAATGAATATATGGATGAATCCAAGCGTGTCATTGATTATGTAAAAGAAGCAGGTGAGTACATTGCAACTTCTGACGGGAAGATTACCGCGTCCCAGATGCTGGAACGATTTCTTTTTGACGGGGCAATGCAGTGGTCGCGGATCGAAAAGTTATCCGGAGGCGAGAAACGGAGACTTTATCTACTACGTGTTTTGATGGAAGCACCAAATGTACTGATCCTGGATGAGCCAACCAATGATCTGGATATCCAGACGCTGACAATCCTGGAGGATTATCTGGATCATTTTGATGGTATTATTCTGATTGTATCCCATGACCGGTACTTCCTGGATCGTACTGTCAGTCGTATTTTTGCATTTAATGGAGGGGGGAAAATCCGCCAGTCGGAAGGGGGATACTCCGATTATCTGATCCGTGTGGAGCTTGAAAAACCGAAAGACGGACAGACAATTGCAGAAAATATGTCAGATGCAGCTTCTGCACAGACCGGTGAGTCTGACAGCAAAAAGACCTGGAAGCAGCGGGAGAAAAAGCTGAAATTTTCTTATAAAGAACAGCGGGAATACGAGACGATCGATGAGGATATCGCAAAGCTGGAAGAGAAGATCGAAAAGCTGGATCGGGAGATGGTTAAGAATGCCACTAATTCCGTGAAGTTGTCCGAACTTATGAAAGAGAAGGAAGAAACAGAGACAACACTGGAAGAAAAGATGGACAGATGGGTGTACTTGAATGATCTTGCTGAGCAGATAGAAAATCAGTAAAGTGATTGACCGATTTACAGATGATAAAGTATAGGTAGTGAGAATCATATCAATGTATTCGAAGGAGGAGAGGTATATGATGTGGAATAGAGCAGAACTTAAAATGAGAGGTAATATGGCATTTAAGAAGAATTATGTGTCAGCCGTTGTAGTTGCGCTTCTGATGGGAATCTTTGGCACAGTCTCTGGCGAATCCAGTGCAAGACGGGTAAGTGAGAATTCAGATATATATAGTGGAAATTTATTTAATGTGGGAATGATTACCGGATTGCTTGCAGGAATCGCAACGGTAGTAATACTGATTGTCCTTGTGGCAAAAGTATTTGTAGGTAATCTCCTGAAAATGGGTGGATACCGGTTCTTTATCCTGAACCAGACTGCACAGCCGGGAATCGGAACATTGCTTGACGGTTTCCGTTCCGGACATTATGTTAATATTGTTCTTACCATGTTTTTAAGAGATTTATTTACTGCACTTTGGAGTCTGCTTTTGGTGGTACCTGGAATCGTTAAGCATTATGAATATCTGATGGTACCATATATTATTGCTGAGAATCCGGCAATGGATTACAAAGAAGCATTCCAGATCAGTAAACAGATGATGGATGGAGAAAAAATGGAAGCATTTATCATGGATCTGTCATTCCTTGGATGGTATCTGCTGAGTGCAGTTACCTGTGGACTTCTTGCAATTTTTTATGTAAATCCGTATGTACAGGCATCCTTTGCGGAGATGTACACATTCAATAAGCAGAAGGCTTATCAGGAGGGATATATCCGGTAAGAGTTTCAGAAGGATAAATTTTAAAATGTAAGAATAGAGCGCAGACGCTGGCTTAAAATGAAGCGTCTGCGCTTTTATTTAGTGGGCGGCCTTCTCCGCAAAGGTAGTCGTAACTAGTTCTTCATAAGGAACACGCTCTTTCAGCTCACCGGAGTTTTCCAGAATATCCTGCAGCAGATTGAAGCTTTCTTCGTTGAAGATCAGATCCGATTTCCAGGTGTCTTGTTCGTAGTAACGGCTGACAATGGTTGTAATTGTAGCGAGATCGGTTTCCTTGAACTGTGGTGCAATGACTTTTGCAATCTCTTCCGGAGTGTGGGACTGAACGAAATCCATTCCTTTTTGCAGGGCATTGGTGAATTTCTGGATGATGTTCGGATTAGCATTCAGATAACTTGTTTTGGCACTATAGGCGGTGTATGGGACATAGCCGGAATCAACGCCGAGAGAAGCAACGACATAACCGGAATTTTCCGCTTCAAGGGCAGTAGCGCTCGGTTCAAATTCGATGGTATAGTCTGCCTGCCCACCGGAAAATGCAGCAGCGGTTGAACCGAAATCAATACTCTGGTTGATAGAAAGATCCTTCTGTGGATTAATTCCGTTTTTTTTCAAAATGTATTCAAAGACCATTTCCGGCATGCCACCTTTTCTTCCGCCAAGAACGTCTTTTCCTTTCAGATCATCCCATGAAAAATCCGGCATTTCTTCACGTGCGACCAGAAAGTTTCCGGCGCGCTGCGTAAGCTGCGCGAAGTTTTTGATGACATCATTTGCACCCTCCTGGTAAGTATAAATCGAAGATTCACTTCCCATAAAGCCAATATCTGCCTCACCGGAGAGGACGGCGGTCATAACTTTATCCGCCCCAAAACCAGTAACAAGAGTCAAATTAATTCCTTCATCCGCAAAATACCCATTTTCAATCGCAACGTATTGCGGGGCATAGAAAATAGAATGGGCGACTTCGTTCAGTGTCACAGAGACAGGAGAAGAATTGGTGTCATGATTGGCTTGGGAAGTGACGGCTTCAGCTTTAGGATTCGTAGCATTATCATCGGCAGGGGCAGAGCTGCAGGGTGATAAAAGGCCGACAGTTATAGCAGAAACAAAAAGTAAGGATATAAAATTTTTTTTCATAAGTCCTCCTGGGTGGTATAACATTCTCATTTAAGATATGCAAAAAATGTGAAATTGGTGTTTTTATCTGATAGCCAATCGCTCTCCGATGAAGATTTTGAAACTCCAGAACAACCTGCAACTAAAAATCCCTTATTTTATCATATAATTTATCCGAGTAATATGGCAGATAAATAATTGATTGGGTAATTACTTATTTGATTTTGTCAGCAATAACGCCAGTACTGCCGAGAGAATTCTCGCAAACACCATACTCCGCAATATTTGCTCATAAGTGGCTGACTTCCATCACCTACACCCTGCAATATCAGGTTGATGATCACCAGTGAAATATTAGGAGTCAGAGCAAGTCCGAAAGGAGTGAGTCCTGCCTTAAAAATTGATTTGCATAGAGAACCGAATTCACCAGTATTTGCACAAATTTCCAGTTTCTTTTTTACCACAAAATGCACAAGAACCGAAAACGGTTTGTTGATTAATTTGTCCCAAGAGAGTAAACTGAAACATAAGATATTTGGGGTGTGTGTATCTGAGAAAAACTGAAAAAAGATAAAATAATGGAGGTGCGGTTATGGGATTCTGGATTTTTATGCTTATAATGGATTTACTGATTCCGTTTACAATGATCGGCTTCGGAAAAATGTTTTTGAAAAAAGCACCGGATCAGATCAATTATGTGTTTGGTTACAGAACATCAATGTCAATGAAGAATCAGGACACCTGGGTATTTGCACATCATTATTGCGGAAAGATCTGGTATATCTGTGGACTTATTCTTTTGGTGGTATCTTTAATTGTGTTACTTCTGGTTATTGGAAAGTCTAATGATGCCATAGGAAATGTCGGGGGAATTCTGTGTGTATTTCAGATGATTCCACTGGTGGGTTCGATCATACCGACGGAGATTGCACTCAGGAAAAATTTTGATAAATATGGAAATAAAAGATAAATCAGGAGGATGCCATGAAAATAGCAGTATTTTTCCCAGGCATTGGTTATCATTGTGATAAGCCACTTTTGTACTATGCAAGAAAACTGGTTCAGGAATATGGATATGAAAAGATAGTCATGCAGGAGTATTCCTATAATGGCAAAAATATACGCGGCGATAAAAAGAAAATGCAAGAGGCATTTGAGTCCTTGTATGCGCAGGCAGAAAAGAAGCTTGAAGAAATCGCATTTGACGAGTACAGTGAAGTTTTATTTATTTCCAAAAGCGTAGGAACCATTATTGCATCCGCTTATGCTAAGAAATATAAGATAAAATGCTGCCAGATTTTGTATACCCCGCTTGAACAGACTTTTATGTTTGAACATGATGATGCAATTGCATTTATTGGAACTGCGGATCCGTGGAGCGATGTAAAAAAAGTAATTGAATGTTCAAAGAATCAGGCAGTTCCGATTTATGTGTATGAGGATGCCAATCATTCATTGGAAAAAGAAAATATTTTACAAAACATTGATATCCTGAAAAACGTAATGGAAAAGACACAGAAGTATTTGCGGTAGCTATTCCAGGAAAGCGAACCCATTTGCACTGGAGGTGTCGAATAAATCCCGTGCAATCTGGATAACGTCGTGTGCATAGGATGGAAGATATCCTCCATGGCGGTGTGCCACTGGGAAGGGAAGTTGAATAGGAAAAGCCTATTTTTTACCAGGAAGATCAGAAAAAACTGATAGAGTAAAAAAATCAGGTTGTGGAGGAGAAGATGAGATTAAGGAATATCCTGATTGTCGTAAAAGACATTGAAAAATCAAAGAAATTCTATCATGATCTGTTTGGTCTGGATATCATTCTGGACAATGATGGAAACGTTATTCTGACAGAAGGACTTGTTTTACAGGACGAAAAAGTCTGGAAGGATGTTACAGGAAAAGAAGTTGTCCCGGAGAATAATTCCTGTGAACTTTATTTTGAAGAGCGGAATATTGAAACATTTACTGAAAAATTAGAAAAACTGTATCCGGAAACCAAATATGTCACCAGGCTGATGACGTACAGCTGGGGACAGAAAGTGATCCGTTTTTATGATCTGGACGGCAATCTGATTGAAGTCAGGACACCGATGCGGGGATAAAGAGAAAATAACATACATCAGGAGGACAACAAAATGGCAGCGGTACTTTTACGTGCAGCATCTCTGGCGTTTGTCATGGTTCTTGGAATTTTATTGAAAAAGACGGGAATCGTCGGCAATCCGGCAAGGGTACTCCGAAAGGTTGAAAAATAGAAAATTTACGAGGTGAGAGAAGATGAAGATAAAATCAGTTGCAGTTTTAGGTGCGGGAGCAGTAGGCTCTTATGTGATCTGGGGTCTTTCTGAAAAATCAGATATCCGGCTTGGAGTAATCGCTGAAGGAGAAAGAGCAGAACGTCTGAAAAAGAACGGATGTGCGATCAATGGCAAGACTTACCATCCGGAGGTGTGGACTCCGGATGAGGCACATGATGTGGATCTGATGGTGATTGCTTTGAAATACGGTTCACTGGAAGGTGCTTTGGAGAGTATACAAAAAGTAACAGGCGAGCATACGGTGATCATGAGTCTGATGAACGGTGTTGACAGCGAAGAGATCATTGGCAGAACAGTGGGAATGGAGCATGTGTTACCGGCACTGATTAAAGTGGCTTCACATAAAGAGGAAGACGGTTATCATTTTGATCCACCGACCACACTTGGAATCATTTTCGGAGAACCGTCCGCGCCGTTCGACAGCGAGCGGGTGAAAGCAGTGGAAGAGTTATTTGCAGATACCGGGATTCATTTCCGCTTTACAGAGTATATTCAGGAAGAGATCTGGTGCAAGTTTTGCCTGAATGTGTGCAGCAATTTGCCGCAGGCGATTCTGGGAGCAGGCGTTGGATGTTACCGTGACAGCGTGCACATGAAAGCAATCAGTGACGGATTAAAAAGAGAGCTGGAAGCAGTCGCACAGGCAAAAGGGATCGATATGAGTAAGACCGAAAGCTCGTCCGGACGTGGAAGTGCGGTCCCACCGTCAGCCAGATATTCCACCTTGCAGGATCTGGATGCCGGATGCCACACGGAAATCGATATGTTCTCCGGCGAGCTTGTGCGGATGGGAAAAGAGCTCGGAATCCCGATGCCGTATAATGAATACACCTATCATATGATCAAGGCGCTGGAAGAGAAAAACGATGGTAAATTTGATTATACCGGGAAGGAAGAACTGACCTGGTCAAAGTAGAAAATATAGAGCGGGTATGTTATGCTGAAATCAGCATAAATTAAAATGTGCGATTTCGGGAGAAGATGTAAGATCAGATTCTCGTAAAAAGAACAACATAAAATGAAAAAAAGAAAGAGAGAGAAAGCATGAACGAATTATATGAAGCAATTGAAAAGAAAATCAAATCATCCGGATATCCGAGACTGATTTCCGGAGAGGATGTATACGATGATATCTGTGATCAGATTGAAGGAAAGGAAAATGGAGAATATATTTTACTTTCCAAATTTGATGATGATGTTGTGTTTGAATATCATATCACGATTCAGGATGATGATTTTAATCTTGGAATCCTGACCATGAAGACACCGGAAGGCGTATTTGAAGTAGATTTTGATGAGGAATAGAAGATGCAGATTACCGTTTATCTTGGTGCAAATGAAGGAAATGTTTTCCGAACGTCTGGAATTTCTCCAGAGTAATTTTTATTCTTATGGCGAATATGCCCTGGTTGGAACAAAGGGCTATTGCTATGAAGGAAAAGATACAATCGAACATTTTGAAAAGCTGCGCAGCCGGGAAATCGAGCGCCTGCGGGTTTCTTTGGAGATGGCGAAAAAGGCAGGATACCAGAAATTTACCGGGATGATTTTTGTAGAAAATGAGACAAAGGATATTCTATGCTTTTTCATGTTATAGTAGTAGTTACCAGCATAAATATAAGGAACGGTTTCGGACAAAAAGAGCGAAACCGTTCCTTATTTGGTTGATAGAAGTCACTCACATTTCTCCGGATCAATTTTTGGCGGCCGATAATGATAGACTTCTTCGTAGGATTCCAGCTCTGCTCTGTTTGTGGGACCGACAGGGATCAGACCGGTGCAGTCCTGCGCAGATGCTGCATTAGACAGATAATCGTAGGAATCGATGATCTTCTGATTGGATTTTTTGCGGGATGAAATATCAGAATGTTTTTCCTTTTTCATGGGGACCTCCTTATCTGATATGGCACAGGCAGAAAAAAGTGAAAATCTTAAAAACTGCCGGCAGGATAAGATAAGTATGTGCTGATAGGTAGAAAGTATGTATGAAAAAAACGGTTTCTGCCTCATTTGGGTTTGAAAACTATGTGAGATAGAAAGAAAGCAGTCTATTAAACGCATCAGGGCAAAAAAATACTTGCATTCTGAGTTTAAGAAGACCATAATAGCAAAGGGATTTTTTGGAAATTATTTGAAATCAGGAATGAAGTAAGAGAGAAGCAGAGGAAAAAAGGAGTTAAAAGAAAATGGAACAAAAGCATATGTTCACAAATAAAATGATTGCAGATCTTCTGATACCGGTCGTTCTGGAACAGCTTCTGAACTCCATCATGGGAACAGCGGACACAATGATGGTAAGCAATGTGGGATCTGCGGCGATTTCAGCAGTATCGCTGGTGGATTCGATCAATGTGCTGGTGATCCAGGCGTTTTCTGCGCTGGCGGCAGGAGGTGCGATCGTCTGTGCACAGTATATCGGACAGAAGAATGTGAAGCGGGCAAATGAATCCGCAAGGCAGGTGCTGTTTATTATTACGGCAATTTCGGTTGTGATCAGCCTGATCTGTCTTGTTTTCCAAAAGCCGATGGTGCGTCTGATCTTTGGATCAGTGGAGGCGGAGGTCATGCGTGCGTCGGAAATTTATTTCTTCTACACGGCACTGTCCTTTCCGTTTATCGCAGCTTATGATTCGGCAGCATCGATTTTCAGGGCACAGGATAATACGAAAGGTCCGATGCTCATTTCCATGATATCCAATGTGATGAACATTGCAGGAAATGCAATGCTGATCTGGGGATTTCATATGGGTGTTGCAGGGGCAGCACTTGCAACTCTGATTTCACGTGTTTTCTGTGCAGTTGTAGTTCTGGCCCAGCTGCGTCAGGACAGGCAGCCGATCGTGGTGCGTGATTATCTGAAAATCCGTCCAGACTTCCGGATGATCCGGAGAATTCTAAGTATCGGTATCCCGTCAGGGGTAGAGAACAGTATGTTCCAGCTTGGAAAGCTTGCGATTCAGTCCTCCGTATCAACGCTCGGCACAGTGGCAATCGCGGCACAGGCAATGACGAGTATTCTGGAAAATCTGAATGGAATTGCAGCAATCGGAGTTGGCGTTGGGTTGATGACGATTGTTGGACAGTGTATTGGGGCTGGCAGAAAAGATGAAGCGGTTTACTATATCAAAAAGCTTTGTATGATTGCGGAAGTGATTCTGATCATCAGCTGTCTGAGTGTATTTGTGCTGACAAAACCGATCACGATCCTTGGTGGTATGGAAAAAGAAAGTGCGGATATGTGTATCCATATGACGATGTGGATCACGATTGTAAAGCCATTGGTATGGATTATGGCATTTATCCCGGGCTATGGTATGCGCGCAGCCGGGGATGTGAAATTTTCAATGCTCACATCTTGCACGACGATGTGGCTGTGCCGTTTTTGCCTCAGTGTATTTATGATCCGGATAGTTGGTGTCGGAGCGATGGGCGTGTGGATCGGAATGTTTTCAGACTGGACACTCCGTGGGATTATTTTTTCGTGGAGATTCCACAGCAGAAAGTGGCTGAAGCATCAGGTGATTTAAAATTCTTACATAGATTTTACATGGCAGATCCTTTGGATTTT
>ENA-OPCB01002388-OPCB01002388.1-human-gut-metagenome-genome-assembly--contig:-NODE-2388-length-10375-cov-3.591182_pt1 | contig 10375 bp, 6 predicted proteins | sample MGYA00241561_ERZ501473 | MGnify/ENA primary metagenome ERZ501473 (study PRJEB25962, sample SAMEA2042519) | human gut metagenome | biome: human gut; feature: human-associated habitat; material: faeces... | reverse complement strand
TCCTGCGGCAGGAGCGCCGCCCGCGCGCTGCCCGGGTGGGTGACCGCGTAGACCGTCACACCCTCCGCCAGCAGCTTTGCACACAGCGCCATCCCGATTGCCCCCGTAGGACCGGTGATGATGGCGGTGTGGATTTGTCTTTGAATGCTTGCCATTTTTGAATCACGCACTCCCTTACACTTCCGGCATCAGCGGGATGAACATCTGCTTTTCCAGTTCCTCACGCGGCAGGAAGGGGGCCAGGTCCTCCAACGGGGGGCTGACCAGCGTGCCGTCGGGCAGGCGCTTGGTGCTGCTCTTGGGCTCCCAGACCTGTTTCGTGTCGGTGAAAATCTCGCAGAAAGCCGGGCCGTCCAGTGCCAGCACCGTGTCCACGGCCCGCTTCATCTCGGCGTTGCTGTGGGCGCTGTAGTAGGGGTAGCCAAACGCCTTTGCAAGCTTTTCAAACTCCGGGAAGGACAGGTCGCCGCTCTCGGGGCCGATGCCGACCTTGCAGTGCTCCTTGAAAAGGTTGTTCTGCGTCAGGCGGATAGAGTGGTAACCGTTGTTGTTGATGAGGAAGATTTTGATCGGCAGCTTGTTCGTCAGGATGGTCTGCAGTTCCTGCAGGTTCATCATGATGGAGCCGTCGCCCTCGAGGCAGATCGTCTGGCGGCGTCCGCCGCCGATGCAGGTGCCAATGGCTGCGGGCAGACCGTAGCCCATGCTGGCAATGGCGCTGTTATTTGCCATTCGGCTGCCCTTCTGGATGACATACGCCTGGTTACCGACGACACAGCACGCACCGTTGGAGACCGCGGTCAGGCTGTTTTCCGGCAGGCGACTGCTTAAATAGCGCACAAAGGCGTAGACGTTGGCAGTCTCGCCGTTTTCCTCCCACTGGCGGGGCAACACGGCGGGGTAGTCACGTTTCCAGCGCTGGCAGGTGGGGGCCAGCCACTCGCCGCCCGCGTTCACGGGGGCCGCGGCGACCTTATCCAGCTTGGTCAAAAAGTCCTTCGCGTCGGCCCAGACCGGCATTTCGACGTGCAGGGTCGGCTTTTTCAGCTCGGCCTGGTCAATGTCCACCATGATGACCTCTGCCGCGCGGGCCCAGGTCTTCCAGTTGTAGCCGACCTGGCGGATAGAAATGCGCGTGCCTACGGCCAGAATCAAGTCTGCGTTTTGGATAGCCCAGTTGCCCGGGCGGTCACCCATGTTCCCGGCGCGCCCGCAGTACAGCGGATTGTCATCCTCGATGAGGTCCACGGCGTTCCAGTAGGTGACGATGGGGATGTTTAGTTTTTCTGCCACGGAGCGGAACGCCGCATACCCACCGGACAGGCGGATGCCATAGCCCGCGTGGAACACGGGTCGTTTGGCGTTCTTGATTTTTTCCAGAATCGTCCGGATCGTGGCGTCGTCCACCGGCGGGGGCAGCTGGGCGTCATCCTCGGCGGGGTCGTAGCCGCGCAGCTCGTCAGTCTCGATGTAGCCGCCCTGGAAGTTGACCGGGATGTCCAGCCAGACCGGGCCGGGGCGGCCCGTTGTAGCCAGATGCCACGCCTTTTCCAGCAGGTAGCGAATGTCCTTGGGGTCCTCCAGCATGGCGGCGAACTTCGTCATGTACTGGACGGACTTGGTGATGTCGTACTCTTGGTCGCCCATGGCGCGCAGCGGCGTACCGGTGTACTGCAAGGCGTACCGGGCCGTGGTGTCATAGCGTACCTGGCCGGAGACGATGAACATGGGGATGGAGTCCAGCCAGCCGCCCACGACGCCGGTCAGCGCGTTGGTGCCGCCGGGGCCGGTGGTCACGCAGACCGCCGCGATCTTATTTTCCAGCCGGGCGTAGGCTTCCGCCGCAATGGCGCAGGCCTGCTCATGGTGGTTGTAGGTCACATGCAGCCGGGGGTTATGGCCCAGCGCATCGTTCAGGTGCATAGCGCCGCCGCCAACCACGGAGAAAACATCCGTCACACCGCGCGCCGCCAGAAAGTCCGCCACATAATCCGCTAAACGCTGTTTCATTGGGTTGCTCCTTCTTACTTTGTTTTCTTGAAAACCGGATGCCCATCGTTACCCTTCTGCCATGTGAGCAGGTGGGTCACTTCATCTTCATCTCGATTTTTTTTGTTTTCCTCTTTGGCATTGTCGGAAAGCTGTCTGACCAGATAGTCACCGTTGATGGCCTCCGCATCACCGTAGGCAATGTCCTGCCCCTGCTGGGACGGCGTCTCAAAGGCGCTCTTTCCGCTGCCCTGTAGCTGGTAGATTTCTTCTTCCCAGGCATTCTCGCTGCCGCTGATGGCCGCAGCACTCTGCTGGCCCGTCAGCGTTCCCACGCTGACACAGTTGAAGATTCGGCCATCGAAGTCGTTTGCAATACCGCCCGCGCGGGTGGCCGTAACGGCTACATCCGTGTAGCAGTTCACGATCCTTGCCTCCTTGCCCACAGAGCCGCCCGCAATCGCACCGGCATATTTGCCGCGGATAGTGCCGCCCTCAAGGCCCAAGTTGTACACCTGACCGCCCAGGCAGCTGAACAGGCCCACGTTTTCGCTGTTACTCTGCTTCAGATTCAGGTTGCGGATGACATGCCCGGCACCGTTGTACACGCCATAGAAACAGTGCTCGTTCTCCACATCACCGATAGGCTGCATATTCTGCCCATCCAGATCAATATCAGCGATCTGCTCGACGTACTGGCCCTTAAAGGTCATGCCATCGCTGACAAGCTCTGCAAAATGCAGCAGGTCTGCGGCGTTCTCAATGCGATACGGGTCCTCATAGGTTCCCTCGCCGTCCAATGCAAATTCAATCTGGCCGACCTTGTCCCGCAGCTTATACACGGTCACGTCGTCGAACTCCCCAAGTTGCTCATACTGCGTCGGCAGCAGTTCGGCAAACATGTCCTCGATCTTGCGCTGCTCCAACGGCTTTCCGTCGCGGAACTCCCGCTCATGGACCTCCTTGCAGTCCGGGATGTCCTTCCAGACCACAATATCCGGCAGATTTTCCTCCAGCAGCGCCTTTTCCTCCTGCACGTACTTATCATCCACTACGTCGTAGAACAGAACTGGGACGAATGTGTTCATATTGTAGTTGTCCGTCAAAATATTGAAAATTTTGACGTAGGGGTAACCGAAGATGACGGAATCCTCCGTCATGCTTTCCTCGATCAGCTGCGTGATGCCTTCAAACATCTCCTTGTCCTCTTTGGAAAATTTGAAGCCCTTCAGTGCCGGGATGTCCGTGCTGTACGTCTTGTAATTTCGGGGTTTTTCTTCAGTGCCCCACCACGCATAGGAGCAGATGACTTTCTGCGCCATGCAGGTGATCGACAGTACAATACAACCAACGATGGCAATGCCCCGGACAGCCAGCTCAATCCAAGTATCTATACCGCAGAAGGAAAGCACCGTCGCCAGTACCGCCGGGACTGCAACCATCGTGCAGAAGTACGGGATGCTGCCGGTGCCGGACGACATAATACCGGAGTACATCGTAGCCAGCGCTGCACAGAACAGCCAGAATATTCCCTCTGCCTGACTGTTCTCTCCCTGACTGCCAACCCTTGCACCATAGCGGACCAGTTGCACAATTGTCAGCAGCAGGACCACAAAATAGAGCTTATCCTGTACCGCCTGCCAGACGTCTGTGCCGCGGTAGAGGTCATACAGGAAGTCACTGTTGCCGGAGTTTGCCCCGCCGCAAAAAACAAAGGTCGCCGCCCACGTAAACAGCAGCAGAAGGATGCTGCCCGCCGGGAGCATCACGCGGCTGCCGCGGACCTTGCGCTTTACGCAGAGATACAACAGCAACGCCGTCAGCACCGCGTCGATCAGCAGAATTGCCTGCATCTCCGGACTCTTGCCCAGCAGCTCCAGGAAGGAGGAAATCTCCTTCTCAAAATTGACATAGAGCAGGAGCAACAGCAGCGGGAACAGCAGCGACTGGGCGCGGAGCGCCTTTTCCCGGGACGCTGACACGCCCGTATTTACTGCAAGCAGCACCGCGGCCACAGCGATCAGCCAGTTCTGCACCTTGAGCAGGGCCATGGAAAGACCGCCAAACAGAATCGTAAAGATGCTGCCCTTGCCGCCCGTGTGCATGAACACCTGCTCCACAAATGGGAAGAATGCACCGTTCGCCAGCAGATAGGCCGCGGCCACGGCCAGCGGAATCACCGCACCCGCGACTACAAAAAGGCAGTACCAGCCAAAGCGAGCATCCTTTTTGCGGATGCAGTAAAACGCCAGCGCTGCAAAATACACGATGCCCGACGCCAGAAAAATCGTCTGCTTATTCAGAAAAACCAATCCCAGCATAAAGCCGGCCCCAAAAATTTTGGTGTACCTCTGCTTGCTTGTGTCCGCCTCCTGAAAGCCGATGACGCAATACAGAAGCAGAATCGAAAGAAGATCAACCGTTTGGTTATAGTCGCCCAGCAGGTCATAGACAGACGACGCGCAGAGCATGACCGAAAACAGACACGCCACAAACGTGCTGACCACATTGATATAGCGCGAGATCAGCCGGAACAGCAGCGTAAAAATGGTAGCACGCTGCAACAGCCACCAGAGGCGATACAGCAAGAGGCTCCCAAACGAGAGCTTCCACAGCACTGCATCGACCAGCAGATTCAGCGGGGGCAGATAATAGTAGAAGTCCCGGTACGGCACCTTGCCGTGCCAGATCAGCTCCACATAATTAACGTTCCACCCTTCACTGATGGGGAACGTATTGTTCGCATAAATTGCTGAATAACATACCACCGCCAAGAAGATTCCAATCGACAGTACATTTTTTATGGTACTTATTTTAGGTACTGGCATTTCCTGCGCTTTTGGCAGCACAGCTCCCTGCATGGTCTTCACATTCCTTCCTTGGTTTTGCTCCACATTTTCAACTTTCCAAAATTTTCTGCAACGAGATAAATCATCAATACCCACATCGATGCATTTCCCAGCATTGTTGAAAGACTGATTTTATGATATCCTTCAAGGCTATTAAAAAGACTTATGTATGGGAACTCCCCCATAATCAGCATCATTAGTATAAGCGGCAAAACCGTGTTTTTCTTAAGTTCCGGTCTTTCATAAAGAAGTAATGTAATGGGTATCAATAAATAAATCTCGTTATATATCCAAGAAAATGTCGGAATAAGCGTCAAGATCATGCACAGTGCATAAGCTTTTTCCCATTCTTGCCGGGATATAAAAACAACAAAAATTACCATGCATAGCAATATCAGCATCAACACTCCGGCAATCCAATCCGTCGTTGAAGACTGTACTTTCATCTTTTCGCCAAACGCTTGACAGATATTGGAAATATTAACCTTAAAGCCATATCCAAATCCTTTGGCATTATTGATCGTATCCGCTGATATATCAGTAATATTTTGAAGCATTTTGGCAATGTTCTGAATCCCACCCGTACCTGCAAATGGAAGGATAAAAAGTGCCACACCGTATACAATAGCCTTTACTGCATCCTCTTTATGCTTTTTGTTCAAAAGTAAAAGACCAAAAAACACCGGATATAGCTTCAGACCTGTTGCAATTGCCAGCGATAGCAATGCCAAATTTCTTATTACCGTATTTTCACTGTTGTAATTGAACACAAAAAACATCAGAAAAAGTAATGACAGAATGACAATATTCCCGCGTTCCAGCATAAATACATACGCCGGAGAAGATACAAAGGCCACACTGTAAAGTACTACATCAATGCCTTTCAGTGACAACTTGTTTGCTGCCATGGCACAGACAACGCCTGTTGACACTAGAAAGAACATCGTCCCGACAAGAACCCCATTCGGCGTTACAGATGCTTCACCAAATGCGAAGCCTGCACTGTAATCTCCCGGAACCATTTTTGAAAAGATCCACAATATCAGATATGTCAGCGGTGGATAGATCGATTTCCCCTCATATGGATGTAAATCTGCCGCATCACGGATTGACTCGAACAAATCCGGATAAATTCCTGCCGTGTCGTATGTCCATGTCATGTATTGGATTGCCTGCCCATTGGATATTGCCAAATAGGCAAGTGCCACCGTTGCAAGAATAATCAAGCAAATACTGTACCACCTTACCGCCAGCCTTTTCTTTTCTAATATCATTGATTCAGATCTCCTTAAATGTCCACATCTTATTGATAATGAAATTCAGCGGAATCGTAACCAGCAAATTCACAATCGGTGCAATCGTTTTGCTCACGCCGAAGAAGGTAACCTCTATCCAAAGCAAAACATTGGAAAGGATCGATGTACCGCCGTAGCTGACATAGGTCTTGCCCAACCGCTTCAGCTTGCTGCGCCAGTCGTTTGCATTTCCGGTAAACACAAACTTATCGTTCCAAAAAAAGGCATTGGCAATGCTCAAAATCGTGCCCAATATGCTGCCTACCATGTACAGGCCCGGGTCGATCCACAAAAAGATATAGTATACCGCCATGGATACCGCCGTGTTGCTCACGCCTACAAGGCCAAACTTGATAAACTGGGCAAGCAGCGCCAAAAATTCCTCTTTGCTTTTCGCGCCCAACAGGGCTAACAATTTCTGCATGGGTCCATTCCTTTTTATTTTCTTATGAACAATCAAAAAGCAAAGTCGGTCTTGATGCTTCCGCGCAGCACGGCTTTGCTTTTTGTCCTATGGTTCGGCCTTTCTGTCTTACTGATTCACAGCCTCGATAATCGTCTTGGCCATGTAGTCGATCATCTCGTCGGTCATGCCGGGATAAACGCCGACCCAGAAGGTGTTGTTCATGATAAAGTCGGTGTTGGTCAGCTCGCCCGCCACGCGGTAGGCGTCGGTGCCGCGGATCTGGTCAAAGCAGGGGTGCTTGATGAGGTTGCCGCTGAACAGCAGACGGGTCTGCACGTTGTGGCTCTCCACATAGCGGGTCACGGCGTTGCGGTCCAGGCCGCTCTCCGGCTTGACGGAGATCAGGAAGCCGAACCAGGACGGGCGGCTGTTGGCAGCCGGTTCCGGCAGGATCAGCTTGTCGGCGGCGGGCTCCAGCGCGGCGCGCAGGCGGTCCCAGTTGTGGCGGCGGCGCTCGATGAAGGTGGGGAACTTCTTCAGCTGCTCGCAGCCGATGGCGGCCTGCATGTCGGTGACCTTGAGGTTATAGCCAAAGTGGCTGTAGACGTACTTGTGGTCGTAGCCCTTGGGCAGCTCGCCGAACTGACCGTCAAAGCGGTGGCCGCAGAAGTTATCCTGGCCGGAGGGGCAGATGCAGTCGCGGCCCCAGTCGCGGAAGGAGAGGATCAGGCGGTTCAGCAGCGGGTTGTTGGTGTAAACGCAGCCGCCCTCGCCCATCGTCATGTGGTGCGGCGGGTAGAAGCTGGATGTGCCGATGTCGCCCCAGGTACCGGTAAAGCGGGTCTCGCCGTTGATGGTGTACTGGGTGCCCAGCGCGTCGCAGTTGTCCTCGACCAGCCACAGGTTGTGGGCGTCACAGAACGCCTTGACAGCGGACAGGTCAAACGGGTTGCCCAGCGTGTGGGCGATCATGACAGCCTTCGTCTTGGGGGAGAGGGCGGCCTCGAGCTTGGTGACGTCGATGTTGTACTGGGGCACGGTCACGTCCACAAACACGGGCACAGCGCCGTACTGGATGGCCGGGGTCACGGTGGTGGGGAAGCCGCAGGCCACAGTGATGATCTCGTCGCCCTTCCTGATCTGGCGGTCACCCAGCTCGGGGGCGGTCAGCGCCATGAAGGCGATCAGGTTGGCGGAGGAACCGCTGTTGACCAGATGGGCGAACTTAACGCCGATCCACTTGGCAAATTCCTTTTCGAACTGGTCGGCAAAGCGGCCCGTCGTCAGCCAGAAGTCCAGCGTGGCATCGGTCAGGGCACACATTTCCTTCTCGTCAAAGACGCGGGCAGCGTAGGTGATGCGGTCACCCTCCTGATAGGGGGTCTTTTTCTCCTTGAAGTCGTGATAATACTCGGCGACCATCGCCTTGATCTGCTCGCGGGCTTCTGCCTCGTTCTTCCACATAATTATTGCTCCTCCAAAAAAATATTGATTTCCTTTTCCATCTCCGCCGGGACGTCGCCGTTGGCAAGCCAGATCTTGCTGAAGGCGACGGTCTTTTCCATGCACTCGGCCATGTGCCAGCGCGGCGTCCAGCCGAAAGTCGTTTTCAGCTTGCTGCAGTCCAGTTTCAGGAAGTTGGCCTCGTGCGGGGCATTGGCCTCGGCCTGATTCTCCCAGGCGGCGTCGCCGCCCCAGGCCCGGCAGAACAGATCCACCAGCGTGCCGGTGGTGACGCAGTCGCAGTCGTCGGGGCCTACATTATAGTAGCCCGCAAAGCGGCTGTCCTCGTACTGGCGCTGGGCAATCAGCAGGTAGGCCGCCAGCGGCTCCAGCACATGCTGGTACGGGCGGGTCGAGTAGGGGTTGCGCACGCCGATCTTACGGCCCGCGGCCATGGCGCGGACGCAGTCGGGGATGATGCGGTCATTGGCAAAGTCGCCGCCGCCGATGACATTGCCCGCGCGGGCCGTCGAGACGGCCACGGTCTTATCGGCAAAAAAGCTGTTGATGTAGGAGTGCGTCGCCAACTCCGAGCAGCTCTTGCTGTTGGAGTAGGGGTCGAAACCGTCCAGAGGCTCGTTCTCGCGGTAGCCCCAGGCCCACTCGTTGTTGTGGTAGACCTTGTCGGTGGTGACGTTCAGCACCGAGCGGGGCGCTCTGCCCTGCTGCCGGGCCAGCCGCACACATTCCAGCAGGTTGACCGTACCCATAACGTTCGTCTCATAGGTGTAGCGCGGGTCCTTGTAGCTGTCGCGCACGATGGGCTGCGCGGCCAGGTGCAGCACAATGTCGGGCTGCGCCGCGTCAAAAGCGGCCTTCAGCGCGTCAAAGTCGCGGATGTCGCCGATGACGCTGTGCATCTTGTCCTCGACGCCGGCGATGGAGAAAAGGTTCGGCTGCGTCGGCGGCTGCAGGCTGTAGCCCGTGACCACGGCCCCGGCCATCAGCAGCATCTTGCAGAGCCAGCTGCCCTTGAAGCCGGTGTGGCCGGTGACGAACACCCGCTTGCCGCGGTAAAATTCAGGATCGTAATGTACCATCATCAATCCTCCCACTTCTTCCAGGGCGCGTTGCCGGTGGCAAGCATTTTCTCCAGGACCTGCTTCTCGCGGGCGGTGTCCATGCACTGCCAAAAGCCCTTGTGGATATAGCTCATCAGCTGGCCCTCCTCGGCCAGCTTCTGCAGCGGCTTCTGCTCAAAGACGCAGGCGTCGCCGTCCAGATAGTCGAAAATCTGCGGCTCCAGCACCATATAGCCCGCGTTGATAAGCGCGCCGTCGCTGGCCTTCTTTTCACGGAAAGAACGGACAGAATTATCCTCAGCAATATCCAGAACGCCCTTCTGCTGCTCCTGCTGAACGGCGGTCAGCGTGGCGATCTTGCCGTTCTCGCGGTGGAATGCCACCAGCTTGGCAATGTCCACATCGCAGACGCCGTCTCCGTAGGTCATCATGAAGGTCTCATTGCCGATGTAGGGACGAATGCGTTTGATGCGCCCACCGGTCATCGTGTTGAGGCCGGTGTCCACAACGGTGACCTTCCACGGCTCGGTGTGGTGGTTGTGGACGATCATCTCGTTCTGGCCGCGGGTGAAATCAAACGTAATATCGCTGGTATGCAGGAAGTAATCCGCGAACCACTCCTTGATCATGTGCTGCTTGTAGCCCGCGCAGATGACAAAGTCGTGAAAGCCATAGTAGGAATATTCCTTCATGATATGCCACAGGATGGGCATGTTGCCGATTTCGATCATCGGCTTGGGCTTGTAGACGCTTTCTTCGCTGATGCGCGTGCCAAGGCCGCCAGCCAGAATTACTACCTTCATAGTGCGCTCCTTTATTGTTTTGTGAGCCGGTCAGTCCGTCGACGACCGGTTTTTGTCCCGTGCGCTCCGCCTCGTTTGGGCAATTTTACACACTTATTCATAGTAGAAAGTATAACATACACGCTTTGTAATTGCAACAATTTACGCCCGTCTGCGCCGTGCCAAAATCATCGGTTCAAAGTCAATATTTTTGTCCAGAACCCACAAAATGCCGTCATTCGCACATTTTTTGCGCTTTTGCGTGCCAGATTTTACATATTGTATTTCCACAAAAAAATTCCCCGCCGCCGGGGTGCGGCGGGGGGATTTTCATGGTGGAGCTGTAGGGAGGCGGCACCCTCGGTGACCCGGGCCGTCCGCCTTACTGCTGCTGCTTAAAATAATACACTGCGCCGACAAGGCCGGCGTCGTTCTGGAGGGCTGCGGCCCTGACCTCAAGGCCCTCGGCGAAGGCGGGCATGATGCTTTTGCGCACCTGCGCGGCCAGCGGGTCGATCAGAAGCGCCTG
>ENA-OPCB01002375-OPCB01002375.1-human-gut-metagenome-genome-assembly--contig:-NODE-2375-length-10413-cov-2.925565_pt1 | contig 10413 bp, 11 predicted proteins | sample MGYA00241561_ERZ501473 | MGnify/ENA primary metagenome ERZ501473 (study PRJEB25962, sample SAMEA2042519) | human gut metagenome | biome: human gut; feature: human-associated habitat; material: faeces... | reverse complement strand
GAAGCAGTCAGATAAAGCTTTTGTTCCTGGGGTTTATTTTTATATACATCTGTTTTTCCAATGCAGACTTTTTGGCAGATTCCGCAATCGCATCCGGCACGCTGCTCTGAATAAATGTCCGCATCAGGATCACAAGAAATGAGCTCGTGATGCCGGGAAACCAGATAACAAATGCCGTTCCCTTTAAATTCAGGACATTCGCATACAGCAGATACCACGGAATCATACCGCCGCCGAAGATCGTGGTAAAATACATCATAAAGGTCACAATGTTGCGGTACTTGAACTCCTTGCGGGACACAACATAGGCTGTCATTGTCGTCATAAACAGACCGACTGCCGTACCGACAACTGTGTAATAAATCGTCATTTTATATGCCTGCAGAATAGACGCAGGATTTTTAAAAATGACCTTGTAGGCCTCCAGGGAAAAAACCTTCGGCCACAGGCTATAGCCCTCCCTCACGATCACTCCGTTATCCGTAAACGAACCGGATACTACCAGTAAAAACGGCAGCACACAGAGATCTTTTAAGCTCAGCGGATACGCCGGAGGTTTTTGCTGACTTTTTCCGCCCATCCTGCCCCCTCCTGCTTCCTGTCCAAGCACCGTATAGGGCTGTCTGCATGGCTGCGCACAGCGTCCCCGGTTTCCGCTTCTTCCGCCCAGAAAGCTTGAAAACAGGCACTGTCCGGAATAGCAATAGCACAAGGCTCCATGGATAAATACTTCCATTGCCAGACCGGTCTGCTCTTTTAACAGGCGAATTTCTTCCAGGCTCAATTCCCTCGCCGGGACAATCCGACAGACACCCAACGATTTTAAAAACAGGGCACTTCTGCTCTCCGTCACCGTCATCTGCGTGCTGGCATGCAGCTCCATGCCGGGAAAATTTTTGCGCAGCTTCTCCAAAACTCCCATACCCTGAACGATGACGCCATCCAGCCCCGCCTCATAAAACGGTGCGATCCAGTCGCAAAGTCCTGAAAGCTCGTCCTGCTTTGTCAGCGTATTGACAGTTAAATAGATTTTCCGATTCCACAGATGGGCGAGAGAAAGTCCCTCTAACAGCTCTTCCCTGGAAAAGTTTCCGGCAAACGCCCGCGCACCGAACCGCTGTCCACCCAGATAAACGGCGTCCGCACCCGCTGCAATCGCTGCCTTTAAGCAGTCCATAGTTCCGGCAGGAGCCAAAAGCTCGCCTCTGTATTCTTCCATCCTCTTCCTCCATTGATAAAGAAAATATGATTCAGAATGTGCCGAGGCACATTCTCCGCCTGCGGCGGATCGCGCAAGCGACATTCTTCCATTCCGCCGCAGTGCGATCCTCGCGGAGCGTTTTTATCGTATAGAAACGAAGTTTCTATACGATAAAAAAGGAGATGCAAAACTGCATCTCCTTTTCAAAAGGTCAATATGTTGCAAGTGCTGATTACAGCTGAGGACCTGCAGCAACCAGAGCCTTACCAGCTTCGTTGCCCTCGTATTTTGCAAAGTTCTTATTGAATCTTGCAGCCAGGTCTTTTGCTTTTTCTTCCCATGCGGAAGCATCAGCATAGGTGTCGCGAGGATCCAGAATAGCAGGATCTACGCCGGGCAGCTCGGTGGGAACTTCGAAGTTGAAGTAAGGAATCTTCTTGGTAGGAGCTGTCAGGATAGCGCCGCTTAAGATCGCATCGATGATACCACGGGTATCTTTGATGGAGATACGCTTGCCGGTGCCGTTCCATCCGGTATTTACCAGATAAGCCTTAGCGCCGCTCATTTCCATCTTCTTAACCAGTTCCTGTGCATACTTGGTAGGATGCAGTTCCAGGAATGCCTGACCGAAGCAAGCGGAGAAGGTAGGAGTAGGCTCTGTGATGCCGCGCTCTGTACCAGCCAGCTTAGCTGTGAAACCGGACAGGAAGTAATACTGAGTCTGCTCAGGTGTCAGAATAGATACCGGAGGCAGTACGCCGAATGCATCTGCAGACAGGAAGATAACGTTCTTCGCTGCGGGAGCAGAAGAGATCGGACGTACGATGTTCTGAATATGATTGATCGGGTAGGATACACGGGTGTTCTCGGTTACGCTCTTATCCGCGAAATCAATCTTGCCTTCTGCATCCAGAGTAACGTTCTCAAGCAGAGCGTTGCGTTTGATCGCATTGTAGATGTCGGGTTCGGACTCCTTGTCCAGGTTGATAACCTTAGCGTAGCAGCCGCCTTCGAAGTTGAATACGCCATTGTCATCCCAGCCGTGCTCATCATCACCGATCAGGAGACGCTTAGGATCTGTAGAAAGTGTAGTCTTTCCTGTTCCAGACAGACCGAAGAAGATTGCTGTATTCTTGCCATCTAAATCTGTGTTTGCGGAGCAGTGCATAGAAGCCATACCCTTGAGTGGAAGGAAGTAGTTCATCATAGAGAACATACCTTTCTTCATTTCTCCGCCGTACCATGTGTTTACGATAACCTGCTCTTTAGTTGTGATGTTGAACATTACAGCTGTTTCAGAGTTAAGGCCTAATTCTTTATAGTTTTCAACTTTAGCTTTGGAAGCGTTGTATACAACGAAATCTGGCTCGAAGTTTTCAAGTTCTTCAGCTGTTGGCTGGATGAACATATTTGTTACGAAATGTGCCTGCCAAGCAACTTCAACGATGAAACGGATAGCCATACGAGTATCTTTGTTAGCACCGCAGAATGCATCTACTACGAAAAGTCTCTTGTTGGAGAGCTCTTTTTTAGCGATTTCTTTTACTGCATTCCATGCTTCCTGAGTTGCAGGATGGTTATCGTTTTTGTATTCGTCTGTTGTCCACCATACTGTATCTTTGGAGTTCTCATCCATAACGATATATTTATCTTTAGGAGAACGTCCAGTGTAGATACCTGTCATAACGTTAACTGCACCAAGTTCGCTGACCTGACCTTTTTCAAAGCCTTCCAGTTCCGGTTTGGTTTCTTCTTCAAATAATACTTCATAAGAAGGGTTGTAGACAATTTCTGTAGTTCCGGTAATGCCATACTTGCTTAAATCGATTTTTGCCATCTTACGTTTAACCTCTTTTCTTCGTTAATGAAAGCGCCTGTTTAAACAGGCTTAAGATACCTTACCATAAAAGCGAATGGGTATCGCTTCTCTTTTACTATTATACATATTTAACGCTTAAAATCAACAGGATTTTTGCCTTTTTTTGAAATTTGTTAAAGATTTATCAACTCAAATTTGATGAAAAAACCGTCATTTTTCACAAAAGGTATGTAAATTTATTATAGTGGCAATATGGGAATACTATTCGTGGATATGATAATATTCTGTCTGACTGGAATAGGCAGGAAAGACAACCAGGAAATACTAACCAGGAGAGCTGCCACTATGTGGTTGTGCCGAAGAAAGATGCATGTTAAAATAGGAAAGAATTATCCGGCTGAAAATGACAGAGTATTATACAGCAGAGAAAAATAAAGGTTACTGTGAACGGAGTGAACATTAACAAATAAAGAGAGGATGAAGATTATCAAAACTTATTATTTAATTGATTATGAAAATGTAGGAAGTGAAGGCTTCAAAGGATGCGAAAAATTACGGGAAACAGATATTATCCATCTTTTTTATACAGATAACAGCAGAAAAATAGACCTTGATATTATCAATGATCACGGAGAGTCAAAACTGGTCACACATAAAGTACCGACAGGAAATCAGTCAGCAGATATGCATCTGGGCTCTTATCTGGGATATCTGATAGGAAAAGAGTGCACAGGTCAGGATGAAGAATGCAAAATTGTTGTAATCAGCAAAGATACAGGCTTTGACCATATTATAGAGTTCTGGAAAACAAAAAAAGATGTGAAAGTCTCCAGAAACGAAAAGATTTCCGGAAAACAGGTGCATACAAGGAAACAGGTAAAAAAACAGACCAGTAAAGAAAAAGACAGACAGTTGGCAGAACAAACTGATCAGAAAACAGAAAAACAGTTGGATGAACAACCTGAAAAACAGTCTGTCAAACAATCAGAGAATCAGAATACAAAAAAGCCAAAACAAAAGATAATTGACATGAAAGCCGGAACAAAGAAATTACAGCAGGAATTAGTATTGGTTCTCGACAAGGCAGGCATGCCAAAGGAAGTGGTAAATTATGTTTCAACAACTGTGGAAAAAAACGCAGAAGACAAAAACAGAAAACAGCAGATTTACAGATCTATCATTTCCAAATACGGACAGACAAAGGGGCTGAATATCTATAACCATATTAAAAAGAAAATCTAACGGAATAAAAAATAACGGAATAAAAGAAGGAGGCCGGGAACCTTATTGATTCCCGGCAAAAGTATGAAAAAGAAAAAGTTTTATTTGCAATTACTCTTTGCTCTGTACAGGTAATAATATAACCAGAAAATGTGAGAAATATGTGGTGAGAATTTGAAAAAAATGTGAAATGGATGGAAATTTAAAATGAACAGGCAGGAAAAGAGAAAATATAGCAGGAACAATAATTCTTAAAAAAATGGGAGAAAGCATTAGACTATGAATATACAAATATTCGGAACAAAGAAAAACTTTGACAGCAAGAAAGCAGAACGCTATTTCAAAGAACGGGGAATTAAATATCAGTTTATAGATATGAAAGAAAAAGGCTTAAGTAAAGGAGAATTCCAATCTGTCTGCCAGGCAATTGGCGGTTATGATAAACTGATAGATACTGACTGCAAGGATAAAGACCTGCTGGCATTGATCACTTATATCGCAGAGGAAGACAAGGCAGAGAAAATTCTCGAAAACCAGAGCATCATCAAAGTCCCTGTGGTAAGAAACGGAAAACAGGCGACAGTAGGATATCAGCCGGAGATCTGGAAGAGCTGGAAGTGATAGTTATAGCCTTTTACAAGCTTTCAGATTTTACAATATTATATCGAAGAAAATAGCTGTTTGACATATTTATATGTGTTATAATATAAAATTATTATAGAAGTTACTTTATATTATATTGTCGTGCGACAGATATAATGAACTGATTTATAAAAATGGAAATATTGAGGTGATGGAAATGCCATTAACAAAGATTGCAGCAGAGAATTTTACAGTATTTGAAGATATAAAGATTCCTTTTTGTGAAGGATTAAATGTATTAGTTGGTGAAAATGGTGTGGGAAAGACTCATATTATGAAATTAGCCTATGCAGCATGTCAGGCTTCTAAACATGATGTGTCTTTTTCGCAGAAAACAACAATGTTATTTCGTCCTGATCAGTCTGGAATTGGACGTCTGGTAAACAGAGGAAAGAGTGGAAGCAATAAAGCCATGGTTTCTGTGGAATCTGATACTGCCAAAATAGGAATGACATTTTCAACCAAGACACGAAAATGGGATGCAGAGATTAATTCAGAAGAGAAATGGGAAAAGCAGATGTCTGATCTCACAAGCGTATTTATTCCGGCAAAAGAGATTTTATCAAATGCCTGGAATCTGGATGCTGCAGTAAAAATGGGAAATGTGGAATTTGATGATACGTATCTGGATATTATTGCGGCTGCCAAAATTGATATTTCCAGAGGAGTGGATTCAACTGTAAGGAAAAAATATCTGGATATTTTACAGAAAATCAGTAATGGGAAAGTAACATTGCATGAGGATCGTTTTTATTTAAAACCTGGTACACAGGCAAAGTTAGAATTTAATTTGGTAGCAGAAGGATTACGTAAAATTGCTCTTTTATGGCAGTTGATAAAAAACGGGACACTGGAGAAGGGATCCGTTTTGTTTTGGGACGAGCCAGAAGCAAATATCAATCCGAAATATATTCCGGTGCTGGCTGAATTGTTGATCATGCTGGAGACAGAAGGTGTACAGATTTTTGTTTCTACACATGACTATTTTTTATCTAAATATATTGAAGTAAAGCGGAGACAGGACAGTAAACTGCAGTACATTTCCTTATATAAAAATGAAAACAACAAAGTATTATGTGAGATAGCACCGGAATTTGAATTGTTGGAACATAATGCAATTATGGATACATTCCGTCAGTTGTATCGAGAAGAAATCGGGGTGGCATTAAAGTGAGCGTTATACCAGAATCAGGAATGAATTTTGGAAAATATGATGAAAAAGATTTATTTCATATTGAGACATCTGAAATTTATAAAAAACTTGGAGATGGAATCCCAACAGTGGAGTTTATCCTGAAATATAATGGAAATAATATAGTGTTTCTGGAAGCAAAGAAAAGTTGTCCAAATGTGGCGAATAGATATGAATCGAAGGAAAAAGAACTGAAATTCGAAGAATATTATGGTTCAATAACTGAGAAGTTTATATCATCTTTGCAGATATATCTGGCGGCAATTATGAACAGATATCAGGATACGTCAGAGATAGGAGACAATCTTCGATCGGTAAGCAATATGAAAGATGTAAAATTAAAATTTATTCTGGTTGTAAAAAACGCAGAAGATATTACGTGGCTAGCCGGGCCATTGGCAGAATTAAGAGCCAGATTGCTTAAGGTCAGAAAAATATGGGGTGTTGAGGTGGTTGTTTTAAATGAAGAACTTGCTGGAGAATATAATCTAACGTGTTAGAGTGTTTTTCTGGTTGCATGAAATAAGAACTATATGCTAGGAGATGATAAAATGGCAAAGATCAGAATCATAAAGAAAAATAATGACTGCAGCATGGAATACGAAGTAGGTGATATTTGTGAGGTCACAGGTACCTGGTATGGCGGCGTCCACATCAATGGCCGTTCCGGAATCCCGGTTTCCCTTGATAAAGAAGAGTATATGGAACTCAACACAGAACTGGAAGAACCTGACAGTGCGGAAAATGAAAACACTTTGGAAACACCGGAACACGATATTCATGCAGGCGACATTGTACAGCATTTCAAAAGAGAATGGGTATCCCCGGATACTTCCGAATATCTCTATAAAGTCCTTGCAGTAGCCCATCACACAGAAAACGGTGAAAAACTGATGATCTACCAGGCTCTCTACGCACCTTTCAAAATCTGCGCCAGACCCTATGATATGTTTATGAGTGAAGTGGACAGAGACAAATATCCGGATATTAAACAGAAGTACAGATTTGAAAAATATACTGAAAAATAGATGATTGATATTTTATGGAATTGCTATAGTAAAACAGGCACTTTTGCCTGTACAAAAACACTTTGTCGTTGTATAGTAATAACAAATAATAACAGCATACGTTTCCAGAGATTTTATAGCATTATCTGAAAAAATGTGCAGAAAGAACGAAAGGGAAGGAAATATGCAGAAGGTATTAGTAGTTGTAGACATGCAGAATGACTTCATCGACGGAGCTCTTGGAACAAAAGAGGCAGTTGCCATTGTACCTGGTGTAAAAGAGAAAATCGAAAATTTTGATGGAGTTGTTCTTTTTACCAGAGACACCCATGAGACTTACTATCTTGACACCCAGGAAGGACAGAAGCTTCCTGTACCGCACTGTATCCGTGACACTGAAGGCTGGCAGATCAGAAGCGAATTAGATGCACTCAGAAAAACAGAACCCATTGATAAAGAAACCTTTGGTTCCACAGATCTTGCAGGAGAACTGGTGGCAATGAATGAGGATAATGAAATCAAAAGTATCACATTTGTAGGTTTATGCACAGACATCTGTGTTATTTCCAATGCACTTCTGGCAAAAGCATCTCTCCCGGAAGTTCCGATCATCGTAGACGCTAAATGCTGCGCAGGCGTAACACCGGAAAGCCATGAGAATGCACTGAAAGCAATGGAAGCATGTCAGATCCAGATTGACAGATAAACTGCGGAGCAGTTATTCAGTTATGAGCAAGTAGCAAAGCAGATATTTTATCCGCTTGACAATTCAGATATGAGGAGTGACAAAATAATGAAAACAATTACACGAGATGAGGCATTCGCATTATTAAAGAAATACAACAAGGATCCCTTCCATATTCAGCATGCCCTGACTGTAGAAGCAGTAATGAAATGGTATGCCAGTGAACTTGGCTATGGCGAAGATGCAGAATACTGGGGAATTGTAGGACTCCTCCACGATATCGACTTTGAATTGTATCCGGAAGAACACTGCCTGAAAGCTCCGGAAATGCTCCGCAAAGCAGGCGTAGGCGAAGACGTAATCCATTCAGTTGTATCCCACGGCTACGGCATCACAGTAGGATGTGGCGCAACCATTGATGTAGCACCGGAACACGAAATGGAAAAAGTACTCTTTGCGGCGGACGAACTTACAGGACTTATCTGGGCAGCAGCACTTATGAGACCATCCAAAAGCACAAAAGACATGGAACTCAAATCCCTCAAGAAGAAATATAAAAGCAAAGGCTTCGCAGCAGGATGCTCCAGAGAAGTCATCGAGCGAGGAGCCGAACAACTCGGCTGGGAACTGCAGAAGCTGCTCACTATGACACTGCAGGCAATGGCAGACTGCGAGGATGAGATTAAGTCGGAGATGGATGCGGAAGAGTAATGGAATGTCTGATTTATTGACTTATTACCAGAAATGAATGATGGAATCAGAGAACCAGACTGTATGTAGGGGAAGAAACCTATGTGCAGTCTGGCTTTCTTTTTTACTTATATGGAAGTTGATGAAAGAGAAAAGATATCAAAAAAGAAATATGCAACAGTTTTTGCGTATTATAGATAAGTGAATATAACAAAAAATGTCTGACGAAAATTGTTGCTGTTTATGTCAAAAAAATGTATAATATGTCACAAAGAAGTTAGATTTATCAGAAAAATTAAGGCATAAGAAACAAAACAGGTATTTTGCAGATAAAACAGGAGTGAAATCAGTGCTGGATGGCATTTGGTGAGTGAATATATGGCAGATATAGATAAAACATTAAAATATTACAACGAAAATGCGCAGTCTTTTGCCTCTGGGACTGTTTCGGTAAAGTTTACAAAAGTGCAAGATAAATTTCTGGAGAAACTTAACCCAGATGCGTATATTCTTGACTTTGGCTGCGGTGCAGGTAGAGATACAAAGTACTTTCTGAGTCGTGGATATCAGGTAGATGCAGTTGATGGTTCAGAACAATTGTGTCGGATTGCAAGTGAATATACGGAAATTAAAGTCAGGCAGATGTTGTTTCAGGAATTGGATGAAAAAGAAAAATATGATGGCATATGGGCTTGTGCATCTATTCTCCATTTGCCGAAAAAACAACTGCGTGAAGTTTTGAAAAATATGTATGCAGCATTGAAATCGAAAGGATGGATTTATACCTCTTTTAAATACGGAGAATTTGAAGGTGAACGAAACGGAAGATATTTTACCGATTTTACGACATATACATTTAAAGATTTCATACATGACATGCATGGCCTTAAAATAGAAGAACATTGGATCACAGGAGATGTCCGACCGGGAAGAGGTGAGGAAAAATGGCTGAATTTACTTCTGCAGAAAAAGTAAACATCGGGTATGAAAACGAATATTCCACAGATGCAATGACCGGCGGACCGGATAAAAGAAGACAGCTATATTATCAGCTGATACAGAGCATGAAAAAAGCAGAAAGCGTTGATATCATTGTCTCTTTTCTTATGGAATCCGGAGTGAGAATGTTGCTGAAAGAACTGGAACATACTTTAAAACGTGGAGCCAAAATCCGAATCCTGACAGGAAACTACCTTGGAATTACACAGCCATCAGCACTATATCTGATCAAAAGAAAACTTGGTGACAGAGTTGATCTTAGATTTTATTGTGAAAAAGGACGGTCTTTTCATCCCAAGTCTTACATTTTCCATTATACAGATTACAGTGAACTTTACATCGGCTCTTCCAATATTTCCAGGAGTGCGCTGACCTCAGGAATAGAATGGAATTATCGGTTCAGCAGTCAGAAGGACCCGGAAAACTACAAAGAGTTCTTTCGTACATTTGAAGATTTATTTGTGAATCATTCCATTATCATTGATGATAAAGAATTAAAACGTTACTCCCAGAACTGGCATCGTCCGGCGGTGGCAAAAGACCTTGACAGATATGACTTTACGGAGTCGGAAACAAATGATACGAAAATAAAACCTTTATATGAACCAAGAGGAGCACAGATCGAGGCATTGTGCGCATTGGAAGATACAAGAGCAGAAGGAGCACAGAAAGCACTCATTCAGGCTGCAACGGGCATCGGGAAAACATTTCTGGCTGCTTTTGATTCAAAAAAATATGAGAAAGTGTTGTTTGTTGCACATAGGGAAGAGATTCTGAAACAGGCAGCAGTTTCTTTTCAGAATGTAAGGAATTCCAAAGACTATGGATTTTTTATGGGAGCTGAGAAGTGCACAGATAAACCGCTTATATTTGCCTCGGTAGCAAGCCTTGGAAAACCGGAATATTTAAATGAAAAATATTTCGCTCCAGATTACTTCAATTACGTGGTGATTGATG
>ENA-OPCB01002371-OPCB01002371.1-human-gut-metagenome-genome-assembly--contig:-NODE-2371-length-10423-cov-2.072049_pt1 | contig 10423 bp, 8 predicted proteins | sample MGYA00241561_ERZ501473 | MGnify/ENA primary metagenome ERZ501473 (study PRJEB25962, sample SAMEA2042519) | human gut metagenome | biome: human gut; feature: human-associated habitat; material: faeces... | reverse complement strand
ATTTCCGCCCGCGGGCCTTCCTGTTCCAGGTCTTTGAAAGACTGTTGGATCAGTTCCAAGGTTCGTTCATCTGCCTCATTTTTTCCAAATCCCAGATAACGAACTGCTTCACGTACTCTCTTCTCTGTCTCTATCATCTGGTCATCCACTTTCTTAACACTTGATAATCTCGGAAAGATTATTCATAATCGCAATTGCGATCTCTGGCTTATTCATAGAATAAATATGAATATTATTCACACCGTTCGCAAGAAGGTCAATAATCTGATCTGTCGCATAAGCAATTCCTGCCTGCTTCATCGCCTCCGGAGAACTTCCGAAGCGATCTAATATTGCAAGAAATCTTCTCGGAAATACTGTTCCGGAAAGTTCCTGGCTTCGCTTCATCTGAGCAGCACTGGTGATCGGCATGATTCCCGGCAGAACCGGAACTGTGATCCCTGCTTCTCTGATTCTGTACAGGAAATTATAATGGATATCATTATCAAAGAACATCTGTGTTGTAAGGAAATCAACTCCACTGTCTACCTTCTGTTTCAGATAACGGATATCATCCTCTTTATGTTCCTGCTCCACATGTCCTTCCGGATAACATGCTGCACCAATACAGAAATCCCCATGTTTCTTGATTTCCTGTACCAGTTCATAAGCATAATGGAATCGATCTCCATCAGGGAATGTCATGCCTTCCGGAATATCTCCTCGTAAAGCGAGAATATTCTCGATTCCATGAGCCTTCAGGTTTTCAATTACCTCTCCAACTTCTTCTTTTGTGGATGAAGCACATGTCAGATGTGCAAGACTCATCACTCCGAGATCATCCTTAATATGGGATGCGATCTTCGCTGTGTTCTTGCTTGTTCCGCCACCGGCTCCATAGGTTACGCTGATATAAGATGGGTTCAGTTTGGCAATCTCATCTGTTGCTGATAATACTTTGTCAAATCCTGCATCTGTCTTCGGCGGAAACACCTCAAAAGAAATGTGGATGCCTTTCTGGTTCAGTTTGTCAATAATTTTCATCGGGTCTGTTACTCCTTGCTCTTGTGTTACTCTTGTATTACTTCTTTGTTACTTCTTATAATTCTTATTCTCCGATCAGACTTCTGTACAGATCTTCATACTGTCTTGCAGAATTCATCCATGAGAAATCCTGAGTCATCGCGCGCTCGATCATCTTGTTCCAGTCACGTTTCTTATCGTAATAGATCTGTTCTGCATAACGTACAGTTGCCAGCATCTCATGTGCATTGTAGTTCATGAAACTGAATCCTGTACCAGTCTTTTCATACTCATTGTATGGTTCTACTGTATCTTTCAGACCGCCTGTCTCACGCACGATTGGCAGTGTGCCGTAACGAAGACTCATCAGCTGGCTAAGACCACATGGCTCAAACAGAGATGGCATTAAGAATGCATCACAGCTTGCGTAGATACGATGTGACAGCGCCTCAGAGTAGAAAATATTTGCAGATACACGCTCTGGATATTTTCTGGAGTAATAGGTAAACATATCCTGATATTTGCCCTCTCCTGTTCCAAGAACGACAAGCTGAACATCTTCTGCACAAATCTGATCAAGAACGCACTCAACAAGGTCAAGTCCCTTCTGATCAGTCAGACGTGAAACAATTCCAAGCATGAATGCATCTGGATTTTCCTCAAGGCCAAGTTCCTTTTGCAGTGCTGTCTTATTTGCTGCCTTTGCCTTAATTACATCTTCTACTGAATAATTAACTGCAATGTTCTTATCTGTCTTCGGATTGTAAACATTATAATCAATACCATTTACAATACCGGAAAGACAATTAGATCTTGCATTCATAAGGCCTTCCAGCTTCTCACCGTAAAATGCGGTCTTAATTTCCTGTGCGTAAGTATTACTTACCGTTGTGATTCTGTCCGCATACACAATTCCGCCTTTTAAGAAATTCGCATCCTTATATGCCTCCAGCTTATCCGGTGCAAAATAATACTGCGGAAGACCTGTAATATCACGCACTCTCTTTGTATCCCATGTTCCCTGGAATTTCAAATTGTGAATCGTCATCACCGTCTTGATTCCTCGATACCACTCGTTTCCATAACGGAAATTGTCAAGGAACACCGGTACGAGTCCGGCCTGCCAGTCATGACAGTGGATGATATCCGGTCTGAAATCAATCATCGGAAGTGCACTCAATACTGCCTTAGAGAAAAACGCAAACTTTTCAATATCGGCATACATATCTTCATACGGTGCAAATCCGTTAAAATAAAACTCATTGTCTATAAAATAGAAGGTTACACCATCGTACTCCATTTTCAAAATTCCAACGTACTGCTGTCTCCAGCTCAGATCCATGTAAAAATGAGTCACATATTCCAGTTTTTCTTTCCACTCATCTTTCATACACATATATTTTGGAAGCATTACCCGTACATCATACTTCTCTTTGTCGAAATATTTCGGCAGGGAACCGGCTACATCGGCCAACCCTCCTGTTTTAATAAATGGTACTGCTTCTGAAGTTACAAAAAGTATTTTTTTCATTGCCCTTCCTCCCTACTCTCACGATATATTACATTATACCGTATTTTTTTCAGAAAAAAAAGCCCTATCTGGTTTTATATTCCAGTCTGATCGTATCCGAGATCAGTGCAATGAACTCTGAATTCGTCGGCTTCCCTTTCCCATTGCTCACAGTGTATCCAAACAATTCATCAAGTGTATCTAATTTCCCTCTGCTCCATGCCACTTCAATCGCATGGCGAATCGCTCTTTCCACGCGGCTCGCTGTCGTCTGATAAAGCTTTGCCACCGTCGGATACAGCACTTTCGTAACCGCATTCAGCACATCCATATCCTCCACAGCCATCATGATGGCATCTCTTAAGTAATGATAACCTTTGATATGTGCCGGAATTCCTATTTCATGGATCATGTCGGTCACCCGCGTTTCCAGATCAATCTCTGTTTCCATCCCTGCCGGTTCATTAAAGCAACTTGTCATATGTAAATCGTGGTGCCTTCCGGCACCCGCACTTTTAATTCTATTTAAAATCATTTCATTGTTAAATGGTTTTAAAATATAGTAGCTTGCTCCCCTCTTAAAAGCATCTTCTGTAATTCTTTCCTGTCCGATTGCAGTAATTACAATAAAATCCGGTCGTTTCTTCAGTTCTTTGTTTTCATTTACAAGCTCCATAACACTAAGTCCGTCCATCTTCGGCATAATCAGGTCAAGAAGCACCACATCCGGCTGTTTTTCTTTGATCAGTGTATAGGCATCTTCTCCATTATTCGCCTTTCCTACCAGATTCAAATCTTTGTCCTCATCAATCATTTCGCCAAGTAAATCCAGAATTCTCTCATTATCATCGGCAACCGCTACATTTATTTCACTCATTTCGTGAAATACCTCCTCTCTTTTAACAAAACTCAATAAAAACCGTCAGCTGCCATTATATAGTTTCACGATATTTAAAATCAAGAAATTAATGTCGTAAAACATTGACACTTTGCGACTATTTTTTTAGAATTTCGAACTTTTTTTCGCAGTATTATTTCTTCTTCCTGTCTATATCTATGTCAAAACGGCTGAAATATGCAATATTTTCGTCTTTCCCACTAAAAGAGAGTCAAAATTATGTCGAATGATTATCCTCTATTCTTTATTATTCTACATTTTTTTCACAAAGTTTTTTTGCTGTTTCAGACTCAATTCCCCAGCATATTTTCAATAAAGATCCCATACCCTCTCGTCGGGTCATTGACAAATACATGGGTCACTGCCCCTACCAGCTTCCCGTCCTGAAGAATCGGGCTACCTGACATTCCCTGTACAATCCCGCCTGTCACCTCCAGAAGCCTTTCATCGGTCACTCTCAAAATAATTCCTTTATTAATTTCTTTAGAATGGATATCAACTTTTTCAATCTCTATCTTATATTCTTTTACTTTCCCTTCTGCGGCGCACAGAATAGTAGCAGGTCCTTCTTTTATTTCTTCTTTCCCTGCGGCTTCCACCGGTGTCTGATCGGAAAATAAAGTATCAATACGCTGAATAGTACCGAAGATTCCCGCTTCGGTATTCTTCGTGATTTTCCCTAAAATATTGTAATTGTTATATACTATGATTCCTTCCATCCCTCCGGGTGTCCCCGTTTTCCCTTTCTGAATATCTTTGACGCTGGTGGTATACACAGTTCCGCCTTCTATCTCCAGCAATTTGCTCGTATCTACATCATGGATTCCGTGCCCCAATGCTCCAAACCGGCTGTTTGCATCTAAGTAAGTCACCGTCCCCAGTCCCTGCGTATTGTCTCTCACCCAGATTCCCAATTTATATTTATCTTTTTCACAGGAAACGGCTTTTGTCTTAACCTTAATTGAATCCTGATTTCTGTGAAGGGTAAGTATGACATCGTCATTCGACAGTTTTTCAATTTTCTGTATCAATTCATTTTTTGTATTTATCGCTTCGCCATTGACCTCTGTAATATAATCTCCCGCTTTCACAAGATGCTCCGACGGATTATGTTTTTCTCCGTCAATCCCTTCAATCGCATCCGTTCCAAGTACCATAACTCCATTTGTCTCAAGATAAATTCCTATCGGCATCCCTCCCGGAATTACCATCGTTTTATCTGTTGTCGCCGCACTTACTTCTCTTTGGAGTTTTCCCTGCTCTGCCTCGATCAGATAATAACTCCCGCCTACAACCATTGAAAAAGTAACGATCATAATGAGTATCTTTCGATACCAGTATTTTCTTGTATTCATGCTTCTTCTCCTCCCGATTCAATAAAAAAAGAAAGATACCCATTTTCAGATATCTTTCTTATTATGTGGAGTTTTCTTATTTTCAATCAGATTTTCTTAATCTCTTTTGCAAGCTGCTTCATCTCTCTTGCATTATCTGCCACCGCATCTGTGATCTTCGCTCCTCCAAGAATTCTTGACAGTTCATCCACAGATTCTTTTTCATCCAGTCCACGGATAACCGTTTTTGTTGTCTGATCTGATACAACTTTTTCAATCATATAATGCTGATCTGCCATCGCTGCTATCTGTGCAAGATGCGTAATACAGATCACTTGATGATTTTTACCGATGACCGCCATCTTCTCTGATACTTTTTGCGCAGTACGCCCACTGATTCCTACGTCGATTTCATCAAAGATCAATGTCTCGATTTCATCACGATCCGCCATAACGGTCTTGATCGCAAGCATAATCCTTGAGAGTTCACCTCCCGAAGCTACATTCACAAGCGGTCTTACCGGCTGTCCCGGATTCATAGAGATCATAAATTCAACATCATCTATTCCTGAAGCACCGCATTCCTGCAGTGTCTCAAAATGAATTTCGAATTTAACATCCGCAAAATTCAATTCCTGCAGTCCCTTACAGATTTCTTCTTCCAAAATCTGCGCCTGTTCTTTTCTGGCAGCAGACAATTTCCTGGCACAGCGAATAAGCTTTTTCTTTTCTTCTTCACATCGCTTCTTTAATCCTGCAACATAATTTTCATAGTCTTCTAATTTTTTAATCTTTTCCTGAAGTTCCCCATAGTATGCTAAAATATCTTCGATTCTATTTCCATACTTCACCTTCAGACGATTGATCTCATTAAGACGCGTCTCTGTTTCGTATAACTCTTCCTCAGAACACTGACAGGACTGCGTATAATCTGACAGCTCTCTGTTAAAATCATTCAGCAGACTGTCCACTTCCACCAACTGTTCGTAGAGCTGTGAAGCTCTCTCGTCACATTCTCGGATCTCAGAAAGGGCACGGATTGCCCGGCTTAAATTTTCACTGACACTTTCTGAGCTCTCACTTGTATACTGATAGGTTTCTTCCGCACCGTCTGAAATCTTCTTGCTGTTCACCATAAAACGATAGGAAGACTCCAGTTCTTCATCTTCGCCTTCACGAAGCTCCGCATCCTCAATCTCCGATACCTCAAAGCGCATAAAGGAAAGCTCTTTTGCTCTGCTCGCCTCATCCATGTCTGCTTCTTCTAGCTCTTTGCAGGCATTCCGGTAACTTTTATATAAGCCGGATACTTCTTCTTTTAATTCACCGACCTGACTTTTGGCAAAAGCATTTACAATGCCAAGATGATTCTTCTTATACAGAAGCGATTGATGTTCATGCTGACCGTGGATATCGATCAACACCTCCGCCGCTTCCTTTAACAGCGCCATCGGAACCGTCTCTCCGTTGATACGGCTTACGCTTCTTCCCTCCATCAGCCTTCTGGACAGAATGACGCAGCCCTCTTCCGGGAAAATATCCATCTTCTTTAACTTCTCTTCTATCAGATGGTTTTCAATCAGAAAAGTAAGTTCTACGAAACCGTAATCAGCGCCTCTGCGAATGATATCCTTTGTATATCTGCCGCCGAGGGCAAGGTTCACAGAGCCGAGAATAATCGATTTTCCTGCTCCCGTCTCTCCCGTCAATATATTTAAACCATGTTCGAATTCAACTTCAATCTCGTCGATCAGAGCGAGATTCTTTACATACAAACGTTGTAACATGCTCTTCTCCTATAATACAATCTTGCTGATCTTATCCATCACCGTGATCGTATCTTCAATGCTTCTCACCGCACACATAATGGTGTCATCACCGGCTATGCTCCCTACAATTTCATTCCATTTCATGGCATCCAGAGCAGCGCATACAGCCATTGCCATACCCGCAACTGTCTTGATGACAAGAATATTCTGAGCCATGTCCATTGACACATATCCATCCCGTAAGATTCGAATATACTTTTCACCCATTCCATTCTCACTTGTCTGATGAACTGCGTACCGCTGCTTACCATTGTCTGCCGGAATCTTTGTAAGCTTCAGATCTCTGATATCTCTGGATACCGTTGCCTGTGTCACTTTAAAGCCTGCCTCATTCAGATAATCTGCCAGTTCTTCCTGCGTCTCAACCTGATATTTGTTGATCAACTCGATGATTTTTGCATGTCTGTTTACTTTCATAGTTTTCTAATTTCCTTTCATCTTTCTGCGCATAATTTCCAAAAAGCTTACCTTACTTAATTTCATAATTTTTGTACACGCGCAGGCTTTGTGTATCTTCATCCGGTCTCCGGTAAATAAGGTCACCATATCCGCACCGTCAAATGCCACGGACACTTCTTCTACAGAGCCATTCCGTCCTTCTCCGATCTCAATCATAATTTCATCCTCGCTGGACAACACAATGCTGCTTGTATTAAGCGCATGCGAACAGATCGGAGTAATTACGATTAATGATGCAGTGGGTTCCACAATAGGGCCGCCCGCCGACAAATTATAGGCTGTTGATCCGGTCGGTGTTGACAGGATGATTCCATCCGCTTTATAGGAATTCAAAAGCTCTCCATTTACAAACAATCGGAAATGAATCACACGAAGCGCACCTTTTCTGGAAACAACAATATCATTCAGCGCCACATTGGAGTCTCCATTCTGAAATTCTCCTTCCAGCATCATACGTTCTTCCAGAGAATATTCTCCGTTTACGACCTTCTCAATTGCCTCATCAATATGATTAAGTTCTACTTCTGTCAGATATCCAAGCGTGCCCATATTAATACCGAGGATCGGAATATCCCTTTCCTCCAGCACACGAGCCGCCTCAATAAAGCTTCCATCTCCGCCGATGACAATTGCACAGTCGAGCTCCTTTGGAATCGCCTCACGGATAATCTGCTTCTTCTCGTCTTTTTCACAGATCACACATGTCATGTCCGCCTGTTCAAGGAGATTTTTCACGTGATCTGTAACTTTATATTCTTTATCTTTTCCGTCATTTGTAACAATTAAAAAATGTTTCATTTTTCTATCTTTTATGCCTTTGTCAATGTCTCAAAAGCTGCATCCGCCGTAGCACGGATATCTACTTTTGAAGCAATACAGGCATCTCCCTTAGTTTTTTTCAAATGTACCAGATACTCGATATTGCCTTCCGGTCCGCGGATCGGAGAAAATTCCAGATTTAATACATCAAATCCGATAGAAAGCGCATATTGAATCACCATTTCAATCACTTCCAGATGTGTGCTTTTCTCCCGGACAACACCTTTCTTACCAACCTTCTCACGTCCCGCTTCAAATTGTGGCTTAATAAGAGCAACGATTTCTCCATCCTCCGACAGATAATCAAAAATCGGCTTCAGCACTTTCGTCAACGAAATAAAAGACACATCAATGGAAGAAAACTGCACTTCTTCTCCGATATCTTCCGGCGTAACATACCGGATATTCGTCTTCTCCATGCAGACAACCCGATCATCCTGCCTGAGCTTCCAATCCAACTGTCCACGGCCTACATCTATAGCAAATACTTTCTTCGCCCCGTTTTGAAGCATACAGTCCGTAAATCCTCCCGTTGATGATCCTACGTCTGTACATGTCTTGTCCTGAACCGTGACATCAAAATTTTTCAATGCCTTTTCCAGCTTCAGTCCCCCTCTGCTTACATACGGAAGACTGTGGCCGCGCACTTCAATCTTTACTTCCTCCGGAAATGTAGTTCCAGCCTTGTCTTCCTTCTGACCATCCACATACACATTTCCGGACATAATGATTGCTTTTGCCTTTTCTCTGGACGGTGCAAGATTTCTCTTTACCAGTAAAACATCTAACCGTTCTTTCATCTTTTCTATAACTCCTTATATGCCTTCATGATTTTCTTCACCATTGTCTCTTCATCAATTCCGGTTTCTTTTCTAAGCTGGTCAACACTTCCGTGCTCTACATAATCGTCAGGAAGTGCCAGTGGCAATACTTTTACATCCAGACTCTGTTCTCCGGCAAAGGAAAGCACCTGCATACCGTAACCGCCCGTCAATACATTTTCTTCCATCACGGCGATCAATTTATGATTTTCAGCTAATTTCGTAATGCATGCTCCATCCAGCGGCTTTACAAAACGTCCGTTTACAAGCGTACAGGAGTAGCCTTCCCTCTTCAATGACTCCCGGACTTTCACCGCCTCACTGAACATGTGACCCATACTTATGACAGCAATATCCTTCTCTTCATAGATCATTTCGCTCTTACCGCAAACGACAGGGCTTCGGAATTCTTCATACTGATCATACGCCGCTCCTCTTGGATAGCGGATTGCGATCGGACCCTCATGCTGAATCGCGAATCGAAGCATATCTGCAAGTTCCCATTTATGTTTTGGAGATAACACAGTCATATTCGGAATACTGCTCAAATAAGACAAGTCAAAAATTCCCTGATGCGTCTCGCCGTCACTTCCCACAAGGCCGGCTCTGTCTACTGCAAAGACAACCGGAAGATTCTGAAGCCCCACATCATGGATCAACTGGTCATATCCTCTCTGCAGAAAAGAAGAATATACTGCAAACACCGGCTTAATTCCCCCTGCTGCTAATCCGGCAGCAAAGGTCACCGCATGCTCCTCTGCGATTCCAACGTCGAAAAAGCGTTCCGGAAACATTCTCTGGAACCTGGAGAGCCCTGTTCCATCCTTCATCGCGGCTGTAATGGCAACAATATCTTTGCGCTTCATAGCCTCGTCACACATGACTTTGCCAAATATATCCGTGTAACTGTCCTTACCGCTCTTTGCCTTTACTTCTCCGGTTTCAATCTGGAACGGACTGATCCCGTGGAATTTACTCGGCTCATTTTCAGCCGGCTCATAGCCTTTTCCTTTTGTTGTCAACACATGGATCAATACCGGACCCTCAATTTTTCTCGCCTCTTTAAAGGCACGGCAAAGCATGCTGACATCATGCCCCGGCACCGGTCCTAAATAGGTAATGCCCATATCTTCGAAAAACATTCCCGGAACAACCAGCTGTTTAATGCTGCTCTTTGTTTTGCGGATCTGTTCGATCAGAGAATCACCGACAACCGGAATCTGCTCCAGCGTTCTGGTTACTCCCTTTTTGAGACCGGTATAAAAATCTGCGGTACGGATCTTATCCAGATATTTTGACATTCCGCCTACATTTTCTGAAATAGACATATAATTGTCATTTAGAACAATAATAAAGTTCGTATCTAGCTGTGACGCATTATTCAATGCCTCATAAGCCATTCCTCCGGTCAGAGAACCGTCACCGATCACAGATATCACGCTATGCGATTCTCCTCTTAGATCTCTCGCCTTCACAAGCCCAACACCTGCAGAGATGGAAGTGGAACTATGTCCGGTGTCAAACGCATCACAGTCGCTTTCCTTCCTCTTTGGGAACCCGCTCATTCCGCCATATTGGCGCAATGTCTCGAATCCTTCTTTTCTTCCCGTCAGGATCTTATGAGTGTAAGACTGGTGCCCCACATCCCAGATAATCTTATCCTTGGGCAGGTCAAAGGCGAGAAACAGAGCCATTGTCAGCTCCACCACGCCGAGATTGGACGCCAAATGTCCTCCTGTGCGGCTGATCTT
>ENA-OPCB01002369-OPCB01002369.1-human-gut-metagenome-genome-assembly--contig:-NODE-2369-length-10429-cov-2.421438_pt1 | contig 10429 bp, 5 predicted proteins | sample MGYA00241561_ERZ501473 | MGnify/ENA primary metagenome ERZ501473 (study PRJEB25962, sample SAMEA2042519) | human gut metagenome | biome: human gut; feature: human-associated habitat; material: faeces... | reverse complement strand
ACAAACAGAACCAAAAACTGTTGTGCTACCATTACACCATAGGACAAGCTATTGCGCTTTCTGTTAAAAAGCGATGCAAAGATAATGCCATGCAAGCTATTTTCCAAATATTTTTAGACTTTTTTGTATAATAAGTCTCGTTAGCCGAAGCGAATTGCTACCTTTGTACTTACAGAAATCAATAAAGTAAACAAATAAATTCAGTAAGTATGAGAAAACTTTTTGTATGTATTGCACTGGGTCTCACCACGCTTACCGGCAATGCCGCATCACCGCTATGGATGCGCGATGTACAGATTTCGCCGGACGGAACAGAAATAGCGTTTTGCTACAAAGGAGACATTTATAAGGTATCTGCCGGAGGAGGAACAGCCATCCAGCTCACAACACAGCCTTCGTATGAATGTACCCCCATTTGGTCACCCGACAGTAAACAAATAGCTTTTGCCAGTGATCGTAATGGCAACTTTGATATTTTTGTAATGCCTGCGACAGGAGGTACAGCACAAAGACTGACTACCCATTCTTCATCCGAACTGCCTTCGGCTTTTACACCGGATGGAAAATATATTCTCTTTTCAGCATCCATCCAGGATCCGTCACAAAGTGCTTTGTTCCCGACAACAGCCATGACAGAACTATACAAGGTTCCCGTGAACGGAGGACGTACGGAGCAGGTACTGGGTACTCCGGCCGAAGCCGTTTGTTATGCGCCATCAGGAGAGTTCTTTCTCTATCAGGATCGTAAAGGTTTTGAAGATGAATGGCGGAAACACCACACTTCGTCCATCACCCGCGACATTTGGCTGTACGACACTAAAACAGGAAAACATACCAACCTGACCAATCATGCCGGAGAAGACCGCAATCCCGTACTTTCACCGGACGGAAAAAGCGTATATCTTTTAAGCGAACGGAAAGGGTCATTTAATGTTTATAGTTTTCCATTGGACAACGCACAAGACCTGAAAGCAGTAACATCGTTCAAAACACACCCGGTACGTTTCCTGTCAATGAGTCACGGCGGAACGCTATGCTATGCATACGACGGAGAAATATATACCCAAAAGGATAATGCCACTCCACAGAAAATAAACATAGATATTGTCCGTGATGATCAGGACAAAATAGCAGACCTGACTTTTACAAACGGGGCAACATCAGGGACTGTATCACCGGATGGGAAGCAAATTGCATTTATCGTACGGGGAGAAGTATTTGTAACCTCAACTGATTATGCAACTACAAAGCAAATCACCCATACACCCGCACGCGAAGCCGGGTTAACATTTGCTCCGGACAATCGTACACTGGCTTACGCAAGTGAGCGTAACGGCAACTGGCAACTTTTTCTTGCTAAAATAGCCCGTAAGGAAGAAGCTAATTTCCCCAATGCCACCATCATCGAAGAAGAGGTGCTGTTACCATCCGCAACCGTGGAACGGGCCTATCCGCAGTTCTCACCGGACGGTAAAGAGCTGGCATTTATAGAGGAGCGTAACCGTTTGATGGTAATCAATTTGGATACGAAAAAAGTTCGTCAGATCACCGATGGTTCCACCTGGTTCAGCACAGATGGAAACTTCGACTATCAATGGTCACCTGACGGCAAATGGTTCACCCTCGAATTTATCGGCAACCGACACGATCCTTACTCGGATATAGGATTGGTAAGTGCAAAGGGGGACAGTCCGATTACCAACCTGACCAACAGCGGTTACATGAGCGGATCTCCCCGTTGGGTACTGGACGGCAATGCCATTTTGTTCACAACCGAACGATATGGTATGCGTGCACATGCTTCCTGGGGTTCACAGAATGATGCCATGCTGGTATTTCTCAATCAAGATGCTTTCGACAAGTTCCGCCTGAGCAAAGAAGATTACGAATTGCAAAAAGAACTGGAAAAGGAACAACAGAAAGATAAAGAAAAAGCCTCAATTGACCCGAAAAAAGATAAGAAGAAGGATCCCCAAACAGATACTGAGAAGAAAGATGAGATCAAAAACATCCTAGTAGAACTGAATGGTCTTGAGGATCGCATCATACGCCTCACTCCCAACTCTTCGAACCTGGGCAGTACTATTATCTCAAAAGACGGCGAAACTCTCTACTATCTGTCAGCATTCGAGGGCGGATTTGATCTATGGAAAATGGATCTCCGTAAAAAAGAGACCAAACTGCTTCATAAAATGAATGCCGGATGGGCTTCTATGGATATGGACAAAGATGGAAAATCCCTGTTTGTCCTGGGAGGTAATACCATGCAAAAGATGGACCTCAGCGGAGAAACCCTGAAGCCGATCAACTATAAGGCAGAGATGAAAATGGATCTGGCTGCTGAACGAGAATATATGTTCGACCATGTATATAAGCAACAACAGAAACGTTTCTACAACGCCAACATGCACGGAGTAAACTGGGATACCATGTCTGCTGCTTATCGTAAATTTTTGCCACACATCAATAATAACTATGACTTTGCCGAATTACTCAGCGAATGGCTGGGAGAACTGAATGTATCACATACCGGCGGGCGTTTCTCTCCATCTATACCGGGAGATGCCCCAGCCAGTCTGGGGGTACTTACAGATTGGAATTATAAAGGAAAAGGCGCATCGATCATGGAAGTGATTGAGAAGGGCCCTTTCGATCACGCCCGCTCGAAAGTAAAAGCCGGAACTATCATTGAAAAAATTAACGGACAGGAAATAACCCCTGAAACAGACTATCATACGTTATTGAACGACAAAGCAAACAAAAAGACACTCGTTTCATTATACAATCCGCAAAGCGGTGAACGGTGGGAAGAAGTAGTTATCCCGATCGGCAACGGAATACTCAATAATCTGCTCTACAAACGTTGGGTGAAACAACGCGCGGCCGATGTAGATAAATGGTCTGACGGACGTCTGGGATATGTACATATACAATCGATGGGTGATGACAGTTTCCGTTCTGTCTACTCAGATATTTTAGGAAAATACAATAATCGCGAAGGAATCGTTATCGACACCCGTTTCAATGGCGGCGGCCGCCTTCACGAAGATATTGAAGTATTGTTCAGTGGTAAAAAGTATTTCACCCAAGTCGTCCGCGGACGCGAAGCTTGCGATATGCCCAGCCGCCGATGGAACAAGCCGTCTATCATGCTAACGTGTGAAGCCAATTACTCGAATGCACATGGCACACCATGGGTATACAGCCATCAGAAACTAGGTAAATTGGTAGGTATGCCCGTACCGGGAACCATGACCAGCGTTTCTTGGGAACGTCTGCAAGACCCGTCTCTGGTATTCGGTATTCCTGTCATAGGCTATCGACTTCCGGATGGGAGCTATCTGGAAAACACACAGTTGGAACCGGATATTAAAGTAGCCAACTCACCCGAAACAATTGTAAAAGGCGAAGATACACAGCTGAAAATAGCGGTAGAAGAATTATTGAAAACTAACAAATAATCTAAATTCATGTTTGCTGACCTACTTAATTCCTCTTATTTCGCCCTCTTCCTCATTGTCGCATTGGGTTTCATGCTGGGAAAAATCAAAATTAAAGGTTTATCACTGGATGTTTCCGCAGTGATTTTCATTGCCCTTCTCTTTGGACACTTCGGTGTAGTCATTCCTAAAGAATTAGGAAACTTCGGATTGGTACTTTTTATCTTTACTATCGGTATTCAGGCCGGCCCCGGTTTCTTCGACTCGTTCCGAAGCAAAGGAAAGACCCTGATCATAATTACCATGCTGATTATCTGCTCGGCTTCTCTTACAGCTGTCGGGCTCAAATACCTATTCGACATCGATACGCCCAGTGTGGTAGGTTTGATAGCCGGTGCGCTGACCAGTACACCGGGACTTGCCGTAGCCATCGACAGTACAAATTCTCCGTTGGCATCCATTTCCTATGGTATCGCTTATCCGTTTGGGGTTATAGGTGTTATCTTGTTTGTAAAACTGCTCCCCCGTATCATGCGTATTGACCTGGACAAGGAGGCCCGTCGACTGGAAAAAGAACGTCGCGGCCAGTTTCCCGAACTGACTACCTGTATCTATCGTGTTACCAATCCCGCCGTATTCAACCGTAGCTTGATGCAAATCAACGCACGGGCCATGACAGGTGCTGTTATTTCACGCCATAAACATGATGAAAGAATTTCCATTCCCACAGCACAAACGATGCTACATGAAAATGATTATATACAGGCAGTGGGTAGTGAAGAAGCTCTGAGCCAGCTTTCAGTTTTAGTAGGAAAACGCGAAGAGGGCGAATTGCCTCTAGTAGACACACAAGAGATCGAATCCTTATTGCTGACCAAAAAGGATATGATCAATAAACAATTGGGAGATCTGAACCTGATGAAGAACTTCGGATGTACTGTCACACGTGTTCGCCGAAGCGGTATCGACCTGTCTCCATCGCCGGATCTGACTTTAAAATTCGGTGATAAACTAATGGTGGTAGGTGAAAAAGAAGGACTCAAAGGACTGGCTCGCTTGCTGGGAAACAATGCTAAAAAGTTATCAGACACAGACTTCTTCCCTATCGCAATGGGTATTGTTTTAGGGGTATTGTTCGGTAAACTGAATATAACTTTCCCCGGTGGTTTATCTTTCTCCCCGGGATTGACGGGCGGTATTCTGATTGTGGCTTTGTTTTTAAGTGCAATTGGTAAGACAGGTCCTATTCTATGGTCTATGTCCGGACCTGCTAATCAGTTATTACGCCAGTTGGGCTTATTGCTATTCCTAGCCGAAGTCGGCACCTCGGCAGGCACCAATCTTGTAGCGACTTTCCAGGAAAGCGGCTGGTTGCTATTTGGAGTGGGTGCTGCAATTACGCTGGTACCTATGTTAGTAGCGGTGTTCGTCGGACTGTTTGTATTCAAAATCAACATACTCGACTTGCTGGGAACCATCACCGGTGGTATGACCAGTACTCCAGGACTTGCAGCAGCTGATTCTATGACTGACAGCAACATTCCGAGTGTGGCTTACGCTACGGTTTATCCCATTGCAATGGTATTCCTCATACTGTTTATTCAGATTATTGCAACTATGTTTTAATAAGTACTTGCTATTTTCAGCAAAAATCCCCTAAATTTGCATACACTATAAATAGCAGCTAAATATGAAAACATTAAAAGCCCAAGTCATCATTAGCCTGATAACCTGTTTCTTCCTGGTTCTGGCAGTCACCATCTGCAAGGGAAACAAGTTTGGGAACATTCTTTCTGAAAGCGAAAATACAACAGAAAGCCAAACAGGAACTTCCGGGATACTACGACATACAGATGACGGAGTACAGATAATATCTACCCGGCAACTAACAAAAGATATTAACGGGTACGGCGGAAATGTTCCTCTGGAAATCTATATAAAAGATAATCGTATTCTAAAAGTAGTAGCTCTGGAAAACTCCGAAACACCCAGCTACTTTGCCAAAGTACGAAACAGCGGTCTGTTACAACAATGGAACAATCTTTCACCAGAGGAAGCAATCCATAAAGAAGTGGATGGAATATCCGGAGCCACAGAATCTTCCGTAGCCATTATCCAGTCTGTACATAAGGTCATGGAGTATGCAAAGGAGCATTCGGCAGACAAACCGACAAGTGCTTTCAGTTTCGACTGGATACTCTTCCTGGGATTACTGGCAGGCATCGCATTATGTACCCTAATCATCTCATATCTTTCTAAAAGGCCCAAAGAGCAAACAATGCACTATGCGCTGAACACTTTCAATCTAGCTTTGGTTATAGTAGTAACTGCATTATCTATCCAACCAAAACCCAATCAACTTAATAAGATGGAGGAACCTAGCATGAAACAGGATAATAAACTTTCGGTTCTTGACAACATACATGCAAGAACCAGTATTCGCTCTTATCAGCCGAAAGAAGTAGAAGATGAAAAAATAGAGCAATTGTTAAGGGCTGCCATGGCAGCTCCTACAGCAACCAACAGGCAGCCTTGGGCTTTCATTGTCATCAGAGACAAAGAAACAATGAATGAACTGGGTTCTACTCTTCCTTACGCCAAGATGGTCAAAGACGCTCCGTTGGCTATTGCCGTATGCGGAGATTTAACTAAAGCTATCAGTGATGCGGGTATAGAGTACTGGGTACAGGACGCCTCCGCCGCCAGTGAGAATTTGTTGCTGGCTGCACAAGCTTTAGGATTAGGAGCTGTCTGGACAGGCGTTTATCCTATAGACGAACGGGTAAAAGAAGTACAGAAAATACTCCAATTACCCGAACAGATTGTTCCTCTGAATGTAATCCCTATCGGTTATCCGGCAGAGAACCCACTTCCGAAAGATAAATGGAAACCGGAGAATGTACATTATGACCGTTGGACGGAGCCTGATAAGAAGTAATTTTTAAGTTCGGTACGTAAATACATCAAAATGACTCAGTCCCATAGATTTTAGTAAATCTATGCTATGCGTAGTATCCTCCTCCATATTATACTGCGGAATAAGGGGGATACGGACTGTGATCTGTTCGGCTTTTCCGTGCTCTATAAGCCAACGCAGGTTTCCGAGCACCTGATGATTGCTTCTGCCTGTGTAGTTTTGATAGATCTCATCATTCGTATCCTTGATATCTACGATATAGTCATCTACCACAGGCAATAGAATCTCCAGATGCTTCCGGGGTACATTTAAAGACGTTTCTACTGTAATCCTCCACTCCTTTCCACAAAGTTCCCGGAAACGGCTGATAAATTCACTTCGCAGACAAGGCTCACCACCACCAAAGGTAATACCACCACGAGTTGCAAGAAAGTAAAGTTCATCTACTTTCACCCTCTCATACAGTTGTTCGCAGGAATAAAGCGGGAAATCAAAATCATCGGATAGAGACTGAGGGTTCAGACAATACTTGCAATGCAAAGGACAACCATGAAAAGCCACCAATGTGGTCACCCCCTCACCGTCAATCAACAGACGGTGCCTGTTCACTCCTAATATGGGGACAAGATTACTCATTCTATCCGATTATTCATCCATATCATCCAGATGTATCTCTAAAGCCTTCACCGAAATATAAATCTCGTACACAGAGATAGCCAGAGAGATAATCAGCAACACCATTGCCAGTCCAAAGATATAGATGGATACAAGATAAAGTTGTATATAAATAAAGAACATACTTACGACACACAACAATAAGCTGCCTGTCCCTGTCACCTGCATAGCACGCGTCAGATACAGACGTTTACGAAGATTGGCAATCTGTGCCGCAGTTACCGACGAATGATTTTCACGGTATTGTTCCTTCAAAATACGTACCAACTGGGCATACGACATAAAACGGTTGGTATAAGCCAACATAATCAATGAAATTGCCGAAAACAATAGAGCCGGAGTCGTTAAATCTATTTCCATATTTCCTATATCTTTAATATTATAACCTTAATTGCATAAGTGCTCATGCAAAATTAGCTTGTTCTATAAATGATAATTTGTAAACCTGTCATAAAGATTAGACGCGGATTACACGGATTACGCGGATTAAAGGCTGCGCTATTACATCAATCCGTAAAAAAATCCGCGTAATCCGCGCCTAAAATTATCATTTAATCAAAGCTATACCAAGGAGTATCAAGGTTTATTCTTATTTCTAAGAATCACCGTCTTATCTCCCCCACCGGTCACAGCATTGGTAAACACGAGCGTAATGTCATCCGTTTTAGATCCATCAGACAATTCAAGCGTATATACCGCCGCCGTTCCGGCAGCAACCGTATCACCTCCGGCATTACCGGCATTCGCTGCCAGGAACTGATCTGCCATGGCCGTCGTAAAATCAACACTCGCACCGCCCGGAGCAGTTACGGTAAAGACGAAAGGTGTAGTGCTTATAGCGTCCACATCTACTGTATAGACAATACTTTCACCCTCAGCACTTTCCGTTACATTTCCCGATGCAGCATCCGTCAACTCCACCGTGATAGCCGGATCTTTCCACGTGATCGTCAGTGTAGCGGTACGGTTTTCATCCACGCTATTCTTGGCAGTCACCACAGTAGTCGCATCAGTCAATTGACTGGCATCAGACACCTTAACAGTATACTCATCCGTAGCTCCCATCTTTTCAATAGCCAATCCTGTAGCCGTCTCAAACGTAGCCGCCTCGCCACAAGCCATCTTTACAGTGATCTGACTGTCCGCCACTTTATACATCGTGATAGTGGCAGCCGCAGCATCCGAAAAGTCTTTATCCAGCCCTTTATTGAATGTACTCCAATTTGCTTCAGTAGTACCCGCACTGAGTCTGGGTTTACCAGCTTGCTTCTGTAATATCACATCCAGTCCCGGAGCATTGATATCCTTACCTGTTTCCGTCAGCCCATTCACAAAGTTCAGCGTCACGTCGCCTGTACCCGTAATAGAAGTGGCTTTGGCGATGGTATACGTAGCAAATGTATCCGTAGCATCCCACTCTTTCGATTCAGTGATTTTCACCCACGGACAAGCCAGACTCGCAATCGATACTCCAGCCGGAGCATTGATTTTGAAGTCACAAGTACCATCTCCCAAAGCATCGAGGTCGATTTTCAACATACTACTTCCTTCATCCCACGTAGCCGCGTTATTGGTATCAGTAGATTTTTCAAACGTCATCTTCGGTTCAGCAACAGTCAGCGTCAGTGTCGTTTCTTTACTGGTATCGCCTGCATTCTGGAAGACAATAGTACCATTAGTAGCAGCACTCTCATCGCTTACCGATACCTTATACGTATGTACAAAACCATTCACGGCAATCTCTTCCGCCTTGTATCCGGCAGTCGTAGTACCTACGGTGATACCCTCCACGCAGGTCACATCAAACAGCACATAACTGTTTTTCAGTTTGAAGATAGTTGCAGCAGGTGCTTTGACATCATCCACGTTTACCGTATTTCCCTTGGAGCCTGTTCCCGTTGTAGCAGCCGCAAACACGGGCACATTCTTCTGACCATAGAAGTTGACCGTTGTCCACAAGGCCGGATCATAAGAAGCGGCTTCGTTGATGAAGTGCACAGCTACGGGAGATACGCCTACAGCATCCGCATAAGAGATATCAAATTTAGTGTACCACACGCCATCCCGTTCTTCAAAGGCAGGTTCGCTTATCACCAGCCAGCTCTGCGGGGTAACTTCGCTATCTGCTTCCGCACGGGTAGTGGTCTGCACCGCATCCTTTTCAGCCCGTACCTTTCCGGTGGCACCTATCTCGATGGTGAAAGAACCTGTGCCGTCAGTTCCCGTCACTTCATAGTTGTAGGGGGAAGCGTCCGTATTCAGCGCAGTCAGTTCCGTGGGTGCATTGGCACCGGTGAAGGCTTCTGCTGCTACAAAGACAGGAGAATCATTGCTGGGCTTTACTATGATTCCGCCGCCACTGGTCCAATCCACTACCTCGAAGGTACCCATGATATTGGAACTGGTGACGTCGCTGATTCTCAACTTATAGCGATTGTTGGCAAGCAGTTTGATGAACTCCGCTTTTGGTGCTCCATCGGGAGTGCGGGCCACGTCCACATGATACTCCACAGGTTCCTGTTTACCGGTGGCAGGGCTTTTGTAGGTGCCCTTTATCACGAGGTAGGACTGATCCGTAGCAAGATTGGGATAGACATAAAAGGCACTGGCGGTCTCACCCGTGTTTGCACCGGGAATCTGGTCGAAGTCCACATTGGCGTATTGGGCAAGCAGGGGATCGGTAGTCAAATCCCCGGCATCCACCGGGGTGAGGGTTGCTCCCCATAGCGATGCGCTCTTACGGCCCTGCACCATGTAGATATCCTGAATGGTGAGGTTCGTCTTTGCCTTGTCGTTCACGATGTCGAAGCGGGACATCACGCGCTTCAGGCTGATGTCTACCTTAGACACGCCGCTGATTTTGGTGATGCCTTCACCGGTCATCAGCAGTGGGGTTTCGATCAGGGTAGCATCGGCATTGGCTTCCGTAAAGGCAGCTTTGAAATCAGCTTCGGTAGTGCCGGCGGCAGCGATGGTTCCATCGGCATTGGTCGTTACTTTCGTCAGCGCGTTCAGAGTTTGCGTGCCCGACTCGTCATAGAACTTCGGAGCCGTGCCGTTGTTTGCCACGCAAAGCAACTTTATCCAGGGAAGCCCTTTGAGTTCATTGGGATAGAGGATGCCCTTTTTGGAAGTACCGGTATCCTGAATCTTGAAGTTGGTGGTGCCGGGATTTGCAGGATCATAATCCGTACCCTCGGTCCATGTTTCGAGGTAATAGAAGGGGCCCGTTTGGGCAGCGGCGGCAAAGAGATAGATGTGTAACTGCTCTATCTTGTTCTCACTCTCGGAGGCGATGGCACGGGTATATTCCTGGCTCTCTCCGGTTCCGCTAAAAGCGATCTGAATCTCGGCGCGGCCATCGGTAGGATGGGGGCCGGGGGCATCAAAGTCGCTG
>ENA-OPCB01002364-OPCB01002364.1-human-gut-metagenome-genome-assembly--contig:-NODE-2364-length-10445-cov-2.292782_pt1 | contig 10445 bp, 7 predicted proteins | sample MGYA00241561_ERZ501473 | MGnify/ENA primary metagenome ERZ501473 (study PRJEB25962, sample SAMEA2042519) | human gut metagenome | biome: human gut; feature: human-associated habitat; material: faeces... | reverse complement strand
AAGAATTTCCGGATTGATAAGAATAATTGGACCATCTCCAATATCGATCACTACGATTCTCTTTAATATACCCACCTGGGGAGCTGCAAGGCCAACACCGCATGCGTCATACATGGTTTCCAGCATGTCTCCTACCAGATCCTTTGTACGTTTGTCGATTTTCTCTACTGGTCTGCAGATTTTTTCCAAAACGGAATCTCCCTCTGTTCTGATTGTTCTAAGTGCCATCTCTGTGTTATCTCCTTTATCTTTGAATTTGGAAATACCCGTTGTTTCAAAGCCCTGCACCTTAACGCAGCCCTTTATTTCCGGTATTTCGCCTTATGAAAAATCAAATTGTATATTAACTTTTCTGAAGCCGGAATTGATTTCTATATATTCCTCCAGCCTGTCCTTTATCCGGACAAGCAGATCATAATTCTCATGTTTCAGATAAAGTACTCTTCTGTATACATCCTTTACTTTCCCTACAGACGCAGGGGCGGGACCGATCACATGAAGATCTTTTCCCGCATATATTTTTCCTGTAAACAGACCAAGATAGTGCATGGCTGTCTCAAGAAGCTTCTCATCCTCCGAAGAACCAAGCACTGCCATCATATGGGCAGCCGGGGGATAATCCATAAGAAGACGGTATCCCATCTCTTCCTGGTAAAATTCTTCGTAATCCTGCTTTGCAGCTGTCTGTATGCTGTAATGATCCGGACTATAAGTCTGGATCAAGGCATGGCCTTCTTTCCTTCCTCTTCCTGCTCGTCCCACCGCCTGGGTAAGAAGCTGAAAAGTGCGCTCACCACTGCGATAATCATCAGCATTCAGGGATAAATCTGCAGCAAGGATCCCCACAAGAGTAACATCCGGGAAATCATGTCCCTTGACGATCATCTGGGTTCCAATCAAAATATCGGCCTCATGCCTGGAAAAAGCAGACAGAATTTTTTCATAGCTTCCCTTAGCTCTTGTAGTGTCGTAATCCATTCGAAGAACTCTTGCCTCTGGAAATTCTTTTTCTACCACCTGCTGGATCTGCTGGGTTCCCGCTTTAAAACCGCCTATATATGGGGAAGAACAGACTGGACATTTGTCCGGTTTCACAGTTTCATAACCACAATAATGACAGATCAGCTTTCTGCCATTATGCTCACTTAAGGAAACGTCACAGTGAGGACATTTCATTACATGACCGCAGGAACGGCATGAAACAAACCCTGCGTAGCCACGGCGGTTGAGAAACAACATGGCCTGCTCCCCTTTTTTCAGGCACTGGCTCAGGTCTTCTCTCAGTTCCAGACTGAGGGCAAGGCGGTTTCCTTTTTTTAGTTGTTCCCTCATGTCAATAATTGATACCCTGGGAAGAGGTCTTTCTTCAAATCTGGCTTCCAGCTTTACAAGGACATATTCTCCTTCTTTCGCCCTGTAATACGCTTCCATAGATGGAGTTGCAGAACCAAGAATTACTCTTGCGCCTTCCAGCTTTGCTCTGTGGATAGCCGTTTCCCGGGCGTGATACCTTGGACTGTTTTCACTTTTATAAGAAGATTCATGCTCCTCATCAATAATGATCAGCCTCAGCTTTCCAAAAGGAGTAAAAAGTGCTGAACGGGGTCCCACCATAACCTGCAGTTCTCCCTGTTTGGCTCTTTTAAACTGGTCATAACGCTCTCCCAGGGAAAGTCTGGAGTTAATTACCGACACCTTATCACCAAAACGACCATAAAATCGCCGTACAGTCTGATAAGTCAGCGCAATTTCCGGAATCAGCACGATTGCCTGACCGCCTTCCTTTATCACCTTATCGATCAGCTCCATATATACTTCCGTTTTTCCACTGCCGGTAACTCCGTGAAGAAGAACCGGTCTCGGATCCGGGTGTTCCCATTCTGATAAGATCTGATTCACAGCCATTTGCTGGGATATACTTAATACTGCTGGTGCCACATGCGGAATATTCTCTGCATCTGCAACTGCATTTCTATACACTTCATCTGACTCCACAGAAGCAATCCCCTGTTCTTCAAAATATCTCAGGACAGAAGCCGTAGTGCCAAGCTCCTTTGAAGCCCAGGCAGTCTCAATTTTCCCATTTTCATTCTGCAAGAGTGCTTCCAGAAGGCGGATACGTGCTTTAAATCTGGTCATGCTAAGCTCTTCCAGAAGCTTTTCCCCATCTTCTCTGGAAATCAGAAGGGTTATCCACCTTTTTTCCTGGGCTTTCATCTTTTTCTGAATAGGAAGAACTGTTTTCAGAGCCTGGATCATGGTAGAGCCGTAATTTTCTTTCATCCACCCTGCCAGCGCGATCAGCCTGGATTCTGTGGTTTCCTGATCATTTTCAATACCGGCAACAGACTTAAGCTGGATTCCCTTTACCTTGGGCTCATCAGAAATCCCCACTACATATCCCTTGCGCACATGATTTCCTCTTCCAAATGGAATGGAAACCACCATTCCCACCTGTATCTCTTCCTTCAGTTTCTCCGGAACCAGATATTGAAAGCTTTTATCCAGCTTCTCATGGGAAATGTCTACAATAATATCTGCATATGTCATGTTTTACCTTCCGGCAAGAATATCTGCGATCAACACACGCTCATCCATAGGATATTTTTTGCCTTTGATTTCCTGGTAATCTTCATGACCTTTACCAGCCAGCACCACAATATCCCCTGGTTCTCCGTGATGGATGGCATAAGCGATTGCTTCCTTGCGGTCTGGAATCTCCACATATTTACCTTCTGTCTTCGCCATGCCAACCTTGATGTCATCAATAATAGCCTGAGGCTCCTCATCTCGCGGATTATCAGAAGTGATGATGGTCAGATCTGCCAGACGACCGGAAACCTCTCCCATCTCATAACGGCGAAGCCTGGAGCGGTTTCCGCCACAACCAAACAGGCAGACCAGTCTGTGTGGATGATACTCACGCAATGTAGTAAGAAGACTTTCCAAAGCCATTGCATTATGTGCATAATCAATCATCAGAGTAAATTCATCAGATACTTTCACCATCTCAATACGGCCTTTTACTTTTGCTACCTTCAGAGCCTTCAGGATATTTTCCTGGGAAACCTTAAAATGACGGCAGATTGCAATAGCGGTAAGAGAGTTGTAAATACTGAATTTACCTGGGATGTCGATTTCAACAGGGAAATCCATAAGCCCCTTCAGCTGATAGGAAATTCCAAGATAACCTTTTCCGCCAATCAGTCTGGCATCCTCAGCGCGAAGGTCTGCTTTTTTTGAAAAGCCATAGGTTTCCAGAGTACAGGTATGTCCCTCTACAATTCTGTCAAAATGCTCATCATCACGGTTTACAATTCCTACGCGGCACTGCTTGAGAAGCATAGCTTTACAAGACAGATAATGGTCAAAGTCCTTGTGCTCGTTTGGACCAATATGATCTGGTTCAATATTTGTAAAAATTCCAAAATCAAACACAAATCCCTGAGTACGATGCAGCATCAGCCCCTGTGAGGAAACTTCCATAACCACACAATCACAGCCAGCTTCCACCATTTCGTGAAAATACTCCTGAACTACATAGGATTCTGGTGTGGTATTAGAAGCAGGTATTATCTTATTTCCGATAATTGCCTCAATAGTACCGATCAGACCAACCTTGTATCCGGCATTTTCCAGAATGGATTTTACCATATAGGTAGTGGTAGTTTTTCCCTTAGTTCCGGTAATTCCGATTGTTTTCAGCTTCTCTGCCGGATGTCCGAACCAGGCTGCTGAAATAAATGCCATAGCATATCTGGTGTCTGTCACCTGGATAACCGTAACATCCGACGGTGCAGAAACCTCCTCTTCTACTACCAGAACTTTAGCCCCTTTTGCTGTCACATCCGGGATAAATTTATGTCCATCTACAACAGCACCTCTGATACAGATAAACAGAGAGCCGTCTGTTACCTTTCTGGAATCATAAACAACACCAGTGACTTCCTGCTCTGTGCTCCCCTGCACGCAGGTGTATTCTAACTTCTCTAATAAGGATGATAATTTCATAATATATGCCTCCCTATATTGACGTTGCTTTAAAATCACGCCAGAGCTTGTTTGAAAAAGACTTTCAGCAAGATGTGCGTCACAATTTGCGGGAATAATTTTTCAAACACGCTCTAATCTGGTGACATCATACAGCAACGCATACTCTTTTATAGAATATCACACACAGAATTTGTTTTCAATCTTTCCTGTTAAAAAACAGTAACCGTTCACCTCACATTATAGTTTCCATTCACGGGTCATCTGTGAGCATTGTCTCCAAACATTCTTCTGGCGGCTACAGCGGAAAAAAGAAACGAAAGCAGAATCAGTACCTGAAACAGCTCTTTGTGGGAAGTATCCCCTGTTTTTGGAGAGGTGGACGCAGCCATTGTGCTGCCATCATTATTCCCACTGCCTATGCCAGTTCCATCTCCATTTCCACCCCCATTTCCGTTTCCGCTTCCATTTCCATTTCCATCCTTCTCCTTATCTTCCACACGGATGGTTGCCTGATCCCGCACTGCGCTTTCCTCACCAGTCTCGTCAGTAACTACAATAATCTGATTCATCAGATTCTGGTCTTTCAGATCTTTTGGAAGTACAACTTTTGCCTTTAAATTCACACAGCCACCAGGTGCGATTTCCTGGATTTTCGCCTGAGTCCTGCTTTTATTCAGGGTTATACCTCTCTGTTCCTGAAAAGTAGCTGTTACTCCGGCAAGCCCGAAACGTTCTGTAGTAACTACGGAATGCAGAGTCACCTCCCCGGTATTGTGAATACTGATCTGATAAGTCACAGTCTCCCCAGGGCTGGCGTTGTCGCAGTCAGCTGTTTTCTTTACCGTAAAAGAGGCTTTTCCCTGCTGTAATGTTAACTGTTTTTCTGCTGCTTTCTCCAACGAAACCGGATTTTCTGTTTTTGCAAAAAGCTCCAGCTCCAGATTACTTTTCTGATCCATGTCCGGATCTATATAAAAAGACAGGATTCGTGTTTCCCCTGCGGAAAGGCTTTCCAGCACTGCACCACTTTCCGAAACTTCAAGGCCAGGCTCCTTTTCCCACACAGGTACCAGTTCCTGTTCTTTTACTTTGGCCTGAAGGGAAATTTTATAAAAAGGTACCTGACCATTATTTGTCAGATTCACTGCCATATGAATGCGTTTTCCAGTATAAAGCGCCTTTTCCTTGGCTTCCATCTCCACTGAAAAATCCATGTGTGCAGCTGGTATCTCCAAACTCTTAGATAAGGCTTTACACAAAATGTTTTTTTCATTTTCCACTTTTTTTACAATGTAAACTCCGCCTCCATTTTCTTCTCCGCTTATAGCACCATTTGCATGCAAAATATCCTGACAGGTAGGAACTGTATGTTTTTCTGCTGGAAAACGATATTCATCCCGCAAGGTAACCGGAATTTTCAGCTGTTTGCCCTGTTCTCCCGGATTTATTTTCCAGCGGAATCCGGTTATACTGCTGGATCTTCCGTCAGCAGTCTCGATAGGAAGCTCCTCTTTCAGGCAGCCTTCAGGTGCCATAAACGAAGCATCTGGCTGAAAATATTCAGAAAGCCAGACTACCAGTTCGTAAGATGTTGGATGAGGTATTGTTTCATCCGAAAAATCATATTGATCATTTTCCAGGCTCCCGTCCTGATTTCCACTGCTGAATAAATTTTCATCGCCACTTTCATATTCCTGGTTTTCATTTTCCCACGTAAGTGACGCCAGCCCATCTGCCTTTACAGAAATCACCGCCTGAAATTTCTGTAAATCTGTCCATGCCGCATCTTGGACAACAGATAACCCGCCTTCCATTTCTGCTCCATATGCCACTGCCGGCTGCGCCGTGCATCCAACCAGCATCCCAGCTTCTGCAAGCAGACTTACTCCCACTGCCAGTATCTTTTTCCATATTCTGTTTTTCATTATAACTTCTCCTTTTCTACCCCTATTTTTCACTAATCTCTGTTATTAAACTACTATTTTACAAAACGGACTTGCCGCCTACTGGCGACATCACCATATAAATGAGTCACTGACAGCACATGGGAATCACACCTTTCTCACTTAAACAGATCCTATTCACAGCATTCCGAAGCAAATTTGCCTTGCCATTGTATGCATCCATTTTCAAAAAAGCGTATAAAACGCCCAGGTTAACAGGTTTCCTTCAAAAAACGGGTTATCTTGCGCCGAACCGGCGCGGTAGAAATTCTTTTCTGCAGAATGCAGAAACAAGATAGGTTTACTTTACCACACTTGGTCTTTAAATGCAATAAAGGGTCGGATTTTATTTTCATTTCATATTTTTTCGATTTCTTTTAGATTTGAGACACATTTTCCTCACAAATTGCCGATATAATGAATTTCGGATAGATGAAAAACCACTCTCTATCTCCCCCCTCAAAAATATAGGAAATGAGCCATCTGCCTGATGCGGATGGCTTTTCCTGTTTCAAGGACTTTTCTATTGCAATTCCCACCCTTAGCTTTTATAATGGAAGATATTACACAAGGATGTCCGGAGAAATCATTCATGTTGCTGTGAATACTTTCACAGTAATCCACTTAACTCTGATATCCGCATTATATTCTTGACAGAAACGAGGTATCTCCTATGAGTGAAAAAATCGTAGTAGTTGCATTAGGTCACAGAGCTCTCGGCACCACACTTCCAGAGCAGAAAGTAGCCACCAAAGCCGCAGCAAAAGCAATCGCAGATCTTGTTGAAGAGGGTGCCAAGGTGGTAATCTCCCACAGCAATGGCCCACAGATTGGCATGATCCACACTGCAATGAATGAATTTGGAAAGACACACCCGGATTATACATTCGCTCCTATGTCAGTCTGCTCCGCAATGAGCCAGGGCTACATTGGATATGACCTTCAGAATGCGATCCGCTCTGAATTTATCAGCCGCGGAATTTACAAACCTGTTGCTACCATTCTTACCCAGACTGTTATTGATCCATATGACGACGCTTTTGCAGATCCGGAGAAAATTATCGGACGTGTTCTCACTGAGGAAGAAGCTGAAGCAGAGGAAGAAAAAGGAAACTTTGTCACAAAGGTGGGCGAGGGTCAGTACAGACGTATCCTTGCAGCACCGAAGCCACAGAAGATCGTAGAGATTGAAACCGTAAAGGTCCTCTCTGCAGCAGAGCAGATCGTCATTGCCGCAGGCGGTGGCGGAATCCCGGTTCTTGAGCAGGGAACTCAGCTGAATGGTGCCAGCGCCATCATCGAGAAAGACCTGGCAGCAGGACTTCTTGCAGAAGAATTAAATGCCGATACTCTTCTGATTCTCACAAGTGTAGAGAACGTAAGTCTGAACCACGGTCAGGTAAATGAGCAGAAGCTTGGCAGCATCACTGTAGCGGACGCTAAGAAATACATTGAAGAGAACCAGTTTGCTTCCGGTTCCATGCTTCCCAAAATCGAAGCAGGTATTTCCTTTATCGAGAAAGGGGAAGGCCGGAGCACTGTGATTACTGATATGGCTCATGCCAAAGAGGGCTATGAAGGAAAAACAGGAACTACCATCCGCTAGAGCCTGTTTGCAAAAGGCTTTCCACAATATGTGCGTCACAATTTGTGGGAGATTTCACCCGGATAAGGGCGCTGTAGCGGGCTGCGGCAACCGAATTCGGGTGAAATTTCCCGCAAAGTGGGGCGTGCATATTGCGGGAATGATTTTTCAAACACGCTCTAAACATACAAAAAGAAACCTCCGACGAAATAAGTACTCATCTGACGAGGTTCCTTTTTTTACTATTTTTTACTATTATTTCCCCAATCTTAACGAGCAGTAAGCATCAATGCGGAATCTTCTGACTCTGTATTTATGATTCCGATCAGATCTCCCTCTTTCAGGGTAATCTTACGCTCCACGCCATCTGTCACTGTCATGCTTCCGTTTTCACCCTCTTCTCCCATGATCATAAAACTTACAAAACCATTTGAACAGGAAGCAATGTAATATCCTGGGACAATGCCTCCATCCACATTTTCTCCAACCTCCAGCACATCTCCTGCCATCAGTTTATAAGAGGCTGAATCAGCCCCAGAACTGAACATATCTCCAAATTCTTCTTCAAGTATCGGAGCAAGGCTGTCCTTCAGGGAATCCCGGATTTCCGGTAAGCTTGCGCAGATGATCACCAGGACCATGAGCCATCCAAGAAGGGATCCTTTTTTCTTTTTTACCGGTTTCTGGGTGTAAACACTGCTTTTTTTAGCTGTAGTGCTGTAAGTTCCAGCTGTACTTTGTCTGCTCTTGGAATTATAATTCCCAGCAGGGACAGAGACCTTATTTCCATTCTTAGCAGCGCCAGTGCTGCCTCCATATGTACTTCCTGCTTTCACACTTCCCTTATTATAAAAATTCCCTGTGCCTGCACCAGCCAGTGACTTAGAACTTCCAGTTCCCGTTTTCTGATCATATTTATTTCCGGCTCCTGCCACGCCTGTTCCAGTCCCGGTCTTATATGCAGCACTTCCAGCCTTCTTATCTCCCAGCGGGATTTCCTCCTGGCGCATGATTGCCCGCGCCCGGCTGGTAGCATGACGGTAATGGTCACTTCTGTTCTCATTCAGATGATACAAAGTCTCATCATTTCTATAAGGCATTCCACACAGCTTACATCTGCCATTTACAACAGGCCCGTCGCAGACCTGGCACCTCTTTTTCTCCATAGACATCCTCCCGGTTCTCTGGTTATTCTGTTTCACTGCAACCTGTAATTCCTGTTTTTGCTCCAACAGGGAAAAATCATCACATTCTTTGTCTTTTATTGTATCTTTTTTGCATATTTCTTGCAAGGTCTAAATTGCCAAGCGGGAAAATACCTGTTATAATAAACCAAGATTGTTCCTGTTTACGGTCTGACTAGAAATTATCGTGAACAGAAAACAGAGATTAACACAATCAACAAGGAGGATTCCCATGGAACAATTAAAAATTCCTATGGGCTATCATGCAGACCTTAATCTTCATGATACTCAGGTAGCAATTAAAACTGTGAAAGATTTTTTCCAGCAGACACTTGCACAGAAGCTGAACCTTCTGCGTGTCTCCGCACCTATATTTGTAGATCCAAGTTCCGGCCTCAATGATAACCTGAACGGCGTGGAGCGTCCGGTAAGCTTTGACATCAAAGGCATGGACTGCAACGCTGAAATCGTACATTCTCTTGCAAAATGGAAGCGTTATGCACTGAAGAAATATGGTTTCTCTGTAGGTGAGGGCTTATACACCGATATGGTTGCCATCCGCCGTGATGAGGATGTTGACAACATCCATTCCATCTATGTAGACCAGTGGGACTGGGAGAAGATCATCACCAAAGAAGAGAGAAATGTAGAAACTCTCATTAACACTGTCCGTACTATCTACAGCGTACTCCGCAAGACAGAGAAATACATGGCAGTACAGTATGACTACATAGAAGAAATTCTTCCAAGAGAGATTGCATTTGTCTCCACAGAAGAGCTTGTAGACATGTATCCGGATCTTACCCCTAAGGAAAGAGAATACAAGATCGTCAAAGAAAAAGGCGCTGTTTTCCTTATGCAGGTAGGTAAGAAACTGACAAATGGCGAGCGCCACGACGGACGTGCTCCAGACTATGATGACTGGGAATTAAACGGCGATATTCTGGTATACTATCCTGTACTGGACATTGCCCTTGAACTTTCTTCCATGGGTATCCGTGTAGACGAGACAGCACTTGACAAACAGCTTACAGAAGCCGGCTGTGACGACCGCAGAGAGCTCCCGTTCCAGAAGGCCATTCTGAATAAAGAACTTCCATACACCATCGGCGGCGGTATCGGTCAGTCCCGTATCTGTATGTTCTTCCTGCGCAAGGCTCATATTGGAGAAGTACATGTTTCCCTGTGGCCTAAGGAAATGCAGGAAGAAGCTGCTAAAGGCGGTATTCCACTTCTGTAAAATAGAATCGAGGGATCAAATTGAATATACTTTTTTTCTTAACACCGAAAAGTGATATTGCCTACATTTTCGAAAATGAAACTTTGAGGCAGACTCTTGAGAAAATGGAACACCGGAAGTTTTCCTGTATTCCTATTCTGAATCCAGAGGGAAAATACGTAGGTACTATTTCTGAGGGTGACCTTCTCTGGGGAATGAAAAATCTGAACATCACGGATATGAAAACAGCCGAGGAAGTACCGGTTATGGCTATCTCCAGAAGAGCCACCTACAAACCGGTACACGTTGACTGCGACATGGAGGATCTCCTGGACCGCGCAATCAACCAGAACTTTGTTCCGGTTATAGATGATCAGGATCACTTTATCGGAATTGTCACAAGGAAAGAAATCATCAAATATTGTTATAAAGAAATGAAGAAAAACGCATAGGATTTTAAATCACCGCGTTTTTTCACAAAAAAAGACAACCTCTGTCCCATTTAAACCAATGGAAAAGGT
>ENA-OPCB01002362-OPCB01002362.1-human-gut-metagenome-genome-assembly--contig:-NODE-2362-length-10449-cov-2.836155_pt1 | contig 10449 bp, 8 predicted proteins | sample MGYA00241561_ERZ501473 | MGnify/ENA primary metagenome ERZ501473 (study PRJEB25962, sample SAMEA2042519) | human gut metagenome | biome: human gut; feature: human-associated habitat; material: faeces... | reverse complement strand
AACCCCAAGTCCGAAAAGCCGACGAACATTTATTTTGTGACCCGCGTCAGGAACAAGCAGATAAAACTTTCCACGGGTGTAAGGGTATATCCGGACCAGTGGAATGTAAAGAAACAGGAGGCGTATATCAGTTGTCGGTTGACTGAGCTGGACAACGAGAATAATACCATCGTCAACGAAAAGATTGGTATATAAATAGCAAAAAAGATTTAGTTAACACTATCCGGCTCCTCTGCAAAAAACAAAAGGAGTCGCCATACTTCTGTACAGCGACTTCCTTTAATTATAAGAAAAAACTCTAATATTAATTAGGGCTAACACCCAATTTCACCCTCGTTGTATTATCCGTTTTTATGTCCTTTTTTTACATCCGGCATTTATCCAACCTGCACCCTCAGCACAATGGACCGGGGACTTATATCCAGCCATGTATTCCTTATCCTGCTTGCCCCGAGAATCTTGGCACTCTTCCGGTATGCGTCCAGAAAATCGGTCTGCTTTATCCGGTAGGGATAGCCGAAACCAGGGACTGGAAGTGCAGGAAAAGGCCGGGGCATCTCAAAACCGTCATATTCGTGGGCGGTCATCATGAAGGCATCGGCATCCATGATATCCTTCACCGGGTCAGCATCATAGGCACTGTAGTCAAATCCACGGTGGAAGAACATGGCAGTCATATTTCCAATTGTGCACAGCTCGAACCTGACCCTGTCCTTACCGATCACATTGTCCAGATACTCCTGAACTGACGCCTCAACCGTATCCTTGTCCATTGCTTGCAGGTCATACACTTTGCCTGCTATAAATATTTTCTTACCCAATTGTTGGGTAGTATTCACACTTTTCTTTTTCATAGAATCCTGTTATTTAATGAATTAATAAGTTTATATTATCCAGCGGGAACACACCATTCCGTCATAAAACCGTTATATTTGCCAGTTCCGGAATATATCGTTTCCCTACGCCGTATTTCAGTTGATCCAATCCACTACAGTCTCTCCCTTATAACCTTTTTCCCAGACAAACCAGGCATAGGCGATAGCATTCCCGTTTGCCTGGGCTACTGTAAAATCTCCACCTTTGGCTATAACGGCACGGGAGGAAAAGACGTGGACTTTCAGTGGGGGATTGTCCCGGAAGAACGGCTTACGTCTTTTTCCCTCCAGGAATGTCAGCTTCAGGAACATGGCTGTCTTTGGTTCCTTCATCCGATATATCCAGGGCTTTCTCTATAAATTCCAGGGCTATCTTATAAGGAGGGTTGGTAATGACAGCTCCATAAGGGTTTTCGGTGGCTTTCAGGAAATCAACGCCACCGGTACCATAATCCCGGTTTATCAGGTCAGTGGAATAAACCTTCTTGCCAAGTTCCATCATCCTTTTAGACAGGTGCCCCATCCCACAAGCCGGCTCCCATATGGTATCAGGAAACTTCTCAACCTCGAATAACCTGTCTATGGCTTCGGGGTATGTAGCATAAAAATCATATTCTTCCCTTGTTGTATCAGGGTGGTTGGACGCTCCGATAGTGGTATATATTGTACTTTTCATAGTTAACCCATTGTGTTTGTTGTTATTATCTACGCTGCTATAATTTTACCTCCCCATTGTTCAGCCATCGTCTCCGCTATTACCCGACATCAGGAGACGGTATTGCTGCCGGATTCCTACAGAGTCTACTCCAGGAAGGAGTAGCGGTAGGTTTCATCCTCTGAAGGTCTGACACTGCCGGTTCCCGGCATGACTCCCGGATAATCCCCGGTGAAGGTATAGCACTTCCGGGCTGACGATGTCGTGCTTCCGGAGGATATCGTGAAAGCGTAGTTCTCCGCACCCGCCCCGAGGGAGGAACCGTAGTTGAGCCTGCATTCCACGATGACAGTGGAGGTGACTTTATAACTGGCGGAGGCATATACGCTGTAAATGTCATAGGCACCATCCCTGCTTTGCCAGCTGTAACTCAGATGTATGAAGTTGACGGACTTGATATCTGCACCCATCTGATCCAAGGGGACGTTTAAACTGGAGGAATCTGACTTATAACTACTAGTAGAGCCACTATAATCAGATGTCTGTGTTTGAGTCAATTCCAAATTACCCTCTCGACTTGACGTACTGCTATTTGCACCTGCTGTTACAGAAGTTCCTGAAACAGAAAATCCTGCTCCACTACTTATTCTTCCGGAATAACTTGACCAAGTAGACCAGGAACCTGCACTTTCATTAGTTAGATTTCCATTAGTATAAGTTAATGTAATTGGTCGTCTTCTGGAAGTAACTGTTACAGACTTCGTTCCACCATCTGCGCTGAAACTCAATGAGGTAGGACTTACGGAAAATTCATACTGATATTCTGTTTTTGTAGTTATATTTACATACTTATCTTGAGTTAAACTGGCGGATGCTGATGGTTTTGTTCCGGTAAGATCAGAAGTATAGTCACAGGTAACTGTCAGGGTTCCGCTTCTTTCGGATGTAGTGCTTGTATTGGAAGTTACATTGACAGTGACTGTATCTCCACTTTGTGATCTGGAAAATCCTGCTCCACTAATGGAAGAACTGTAATTATTTCCTATAGTACTCCAAGGACCCCAAGAAGAAGATGTTACTGGTTTGGACCTTTGTTCAACAGTTACGGTAAAATCGTGGGAACCTGCACTGGATGAGAAATTATAAGAACTTGGAGAAATTGAGATTCTGTAATCATAATCAGCCGGTGCACCATCCTGACTTAATGAGACGTAAGCTGTATCTCCGGCATTGGAAACTGTAACAGTACCAGTATTTGTACTGAATGTTGTGTTGCTTCCTTTAGGAGTCACTGTATTACCTGAGATAGAGAAATAAGAGCTTCCTGAAGTTATTGATGAATTATAGGATGTAGAATATGAACTTCCGTTATTCTGCCAATTTCCCCAATCTCCCCAGCTATTACCTCCATCATATGAATATCTATATCTTATTTGATCCTGAGCTCTTGACGTTACTGAGAAAGACTTTTCGGATGTACTGTCATAACCCCAATTCAATGATGTAGGAGTTGTAGAAATGCTATAAACTGTCTGAGTATCACTTTGACTAAGAACACCTACTTCCTGATCAATTTCAACCCAATCACTAGATCCTCCATAAGATGCTGTAATTCTAGTACTTCTTTCTGCACCATTGTTGACTGATACTGTTAATGTTACAGAAGTTCCAGAACTTGAAGATAATGAGAATCCAGAAGTATTAGATAGACTTAGTGAAGGAGTTCCAGAATCACTTGCTGAAGATGTCGAACCCGAACTCCAAGTATGTGTACCGGATCTTGATGCACTTGCCCTTACTGTTGTAGTACCACCTTCCCTGGGGAAATTTGTTCTATCAGCACTAACAGAGACATTCCAAGAATTCCAAGATGTACTTTCAATTTTATTTTCTGCCTGATAAACATTAGCACTACTTGCTGAACTAGATTTACCATTCATCGTGATAGTTAATGAAACAACAGCTACAGTAGTTTGTCCGGATTGAGTTGTGCCTTTAGAACTAGTATTAGCCAAACCACTTGAAGAGTTTACAGTTGCTGTTCCTGAAGTTCTATTAAATGTTGGAGTTCCGCCAGATGTAAGTGTAGTAGTTTTTCCTGATACCCAATATACAGTCTGTTCATAGGAGTAACTAGGCGTCGAATTACCTCCGGCGGCCGGGATAACTGTAGGATAGTTGAAAGATTTGATTCTTGGATTGCTATAACCATCCCCATTCGGTTTTATAGAGTCTGCATTTTGTTTGTGAGTTGCAGTAGCTGTTTTCTTAGGATCAGAACCAAAAGATTCGGATTGGGTCCATGTGATAGTACCACTTGGTTGTGTTGATCCGGTATTTGCTCCATAACTGATAGTATCATTCGCGGCGGTCCATATTCCAGAACCTGCCGTTTGATTGTTACTGGAGGTATAAGCCACATCTGTCTGTGCCCCCTCCACATAGATACGGTTTCCCGCATTACTGTAACTGTACTGTCTCTTATACGAGGTCACTGTGAATTTCCGTGAACCTCCCGCCGCAGATATGGTAACTGTCGTAGGAGTCACGGAGAAAGTGTATTCCCAGTCAAGACGCTCGATATGGTCTTCGGGAACAAGCTGGTCGGCCGCATAGGTATAACCTTTCTTTATATGCAACCCGGCCGATTCAATCTGACTTCTTGTAGGACACATCATCGTATCTCCCGTGAAAGAGCCGGGTTTGAGTGTGTTGCAGAAGTCCTTTGTTGCTATTCTGAAATATTGTGCCATTTTATTATTTGTTCTTGTTTTGATCCATACATTATAGTGTAATTATGCCGCCATTTTTCCTCCCCATTGGTCAGCCATCGCATCCGCTATCCCGGGGAAGGTCTTGCTCCTGAGTTTTCTCCTCTCTTCTGCCGACACGCCCGAGAAGAATATGTCGGAGGTCCATTTCTGCATCCGATTCCCATTCTTGAATGTCAGCACCTCACCTTTCCCCACTATATCCGTAGGTACCAAGAGAGGGAGGTTCTTCAGCCATAGACAAGTCTTCTTGCTTGCTTCATGACCGAACATCCAAGGCTCTATAATCTGATCATGCTTTCTCCATCGGCTACTCATTATACCTACCGGATTTTCAATAGCCAGTCTACTCACTCCAATCCTTGAAACATCCATGAAGAACTGGACTGCTTCTTCACGGTCTTTGGCTCTGTCGGGGAACTTCGGATGGGGTCCTCTCTGTTCTATAGGAAGGCTTTTATCGTCGGGATGATAGTACCATCTTGCACCCGAGACAGCCAAGAATGTACAAGGTGGATGGGCTATGACCAGATCCCAACAACTATCAAGGAAGTATTTAGTGCCATTCTCTAAAGTTCCCCCACGATTGGCTATTACATCAAACATATCCCCCTTGAAATGATACTCGGGATGTCCACCGCTGCATTCCTGAAGATCACAACTATAGGCGTTATGGCCCAGTTTTCTGAAAGCCAGACAAACGGCCTGACTTTCTTCACATGCTACCAATACATTCATAAGGACTAGAAGATTATCTGCATTAAGATACGATCCGAATAGCATCTCAGACCTATATGCTCCACCTTCTGTCCCATCTCCATGAACAGCAGCGACTTATAGAACCTGATGAAAGCCGTTACATCCGTGTAGAAATTCTTCCCGGCAAAACTCAAGGGATGTATCATTGGGTATCCTCCGACTTGTTGTGGCTGGAATGCTCCTATTCCCACTCCGCTTATCAAGGCCATGTCAGCGTCAAAAATGATAGGTTGGTTGGGATTATAGTCGAAGTCTCTGACAAAGAACATTCTGATTTCTTTCTCGCTGATCTCCTTGATCCTGAATTGCGCCATTCCGGAAGTGCTCTCATCTAATGTTGCCTGTACCCGTAATTCCATTTCTTCAATGCTCATATTTGTATTGAGTACTTCTCCGTTTGCTATAAAATAGTTTTTCATAGTTTAGTCTTTTGTGATTTAATGGTTAGTGTAATTCCCTGTTCTCTTTTTAGATAAGATATTAGTCCTGCATAAGAATCTACTCTCTTACGATCTCTCGGCATGACTGATAAAGCCTCCTGAAGTGTAAGATTAATACAGAAGCCAGTTTTAAAAGCGTCTCCATATTTCTGTCGGAGTGCTTCTATGTCTCTTTGGTATTTCTCAGGGATAGGTTCGGATGATACCGCTTTTTCGGTGACATCAGGTGCGGTAAAAGTATCCTGACGATTGGGCATAGGCTCCCGCTCAAGTCCCAATAGCTGATTTATGAACTCTTTAAACATAGGGTTTATGCTATTTTATTATTCAGTTATTAGGTTCTGGCCGGCTGTGAATAGCGTTTTAGCGATTTGGGAATAAGGACAAAAAAATAACGCACCAAGATTTATGTCCTAGTGCGTTATCTTCTGTGTTATAAGCTATTTCCTAATTATTATTTTACTACTGCCGGATAATTGAATATCTTAGGTGGAATATGTTTGTAATCTTTTATTGTCTTTTTATTTACTGACCTTGTATTTGTTCCATACCAATTTATCCATTCAGCACGTCCAGGTTCATCAAACTTAACGAATTCTTCATAATCATAAGTCCAAGAATCACCATAAGCTAATTTCATGGCACGTTTATAGATTGCTTCACGGCTTGGAGCATTGAATAAATTACTTCGATTACCACCACTATTCATTATGCTACTATTGGTCGGACGATAAATTCCTTTTTTATAAAGATATGCTCCTTCAAAAAGTCCAATTTCCTCATACAGATAACGGCGATCCTTTATAAAATGTGCCCATCTAACTTTTTCTGGATCACTAATAAAATCCATATTGGCATAATAACCATAATTAATATAATCTTGATTAAATGATATAATGAATTCTTCCGAAGGAGTTCCCGACACGGCTCCACTTTGCAAATATTCATCAAGTAAATAACCAAAACCATGTCCACCTGCTTCATGGAGTGTTAGACTACGAGCACTATTAGGATGAGCTAAATTATTTGAATCTGTGTTACCTGTACCAAAAGGACAATTGGCAATGGAGAATCCATTTTGATACAAGAAAGTATTGGCTATAGGCACGTAACAGTTTTGTACCATTATGACTTGTACATTATCCAAATTATCTCTTCTTATTGCTTTTTTGGCATATTCCATGCATTTATCTTTATCTATTTCAAAATTTGAGGTAACTTTTGATGAAAAAGCAGTTTCTCCAGTCATCATATTATTTTTGGATACAGCCTTAATCATTATTACATCAAATAATTCCCGTAATGATTTGAATGGTTCTATGGAGAAATAATGCTCCATCGTTTCTTTCATTTTTGTTTCGTATAAACCGTCATTCTCCATATCTGTATCTACGAACTGGTCACCCATCATCACTATAGTTATACCATTACCTTTTGAATGAGTTTGTAATGCAACCACTTCTCCGTCTTTTGAAAAGTCTGTAGAAGCATAAAGGTTTTCTATTTGCAAAATATAGCCGGGGCGTTGGGATAAGATGTCAAGTTCTGGATCCCATTTTTTCCAATTGGGATGTTGCAATAGTTTTTCGGGAACAATACCGCTAAGACAATTACCATATAAATCTAAGTCAACCAAATTTGATAAATTTGCAAAGCACTCAGGTATGGAACCTTCTAATTGGTTATGTGCCAATAATATAAGCTTAGCCTTTTTTAAAGCATCAATACTTCTCGGAATAGAGCCAGTCAAATTGTTACCACCTAACTCCAGTATTTCTAAATTTATAAGATTCCCAAGATTCTCAGGAATAGAACCAATCAAAGCATTGCCACCTAGCCATAATTTTTTAAGTCCTTTTAGATTTCCAATGCTTTCTGGTATGGAACCTTTTAAATTATTTCCATCAAAATAGAGTTCTTTCAAACCTTCTAAGTTTCCAATTTCTTCCGGAATCACACCAGATAAATTATTATTTGATAGAAAAAGCCTATTAACTCTTTCAAGCTCATACGAATCTACTCCGACTCCATACCACTCATGAATCGGTTTATCACTACACCAGTTTGTATTATTTGTCCAATTATCCCCATTAGTAGCTTTATAGAGTGCAACCAAAGCTTCCCGTTCTCTTGCTTTCATATTTTCAACTTCATCCCCATTCAAATATAACGTATATACGTTACCCGCTTTGAAACCTCCTGTTGGTACATTCTTTACTAACAAGGGGTCTCCGTTCTGTTTGGATACTATCAGTTCAGCATCCTCCGTTTGTGGAAGGATGGCAATGTAACATGTAATCTCTTGTTGACCCTCCAATGGACCATTAGAAATATGATATCGCAAATTTTGAGACAATTGTTCTGCAACAATTTCCTCTTTTTCCATGTCGAAATAGACCTTTCCTTCATTATAGAGATCCTGAAAAGCAATATTTTCTGACGAGCTTACATAAAATCCCAATCTATTATCTCCTTCTACAGAAAGAATATCGACAGGAAGAGTAATTTTAATGAAAGCAAAGAGATGCTTAAATTGTAATGACACTTTTCTGTCATTTACAGAACTCGAAGCATATATGAAATCAAACCTGTTATTATTATAGCTTTGGAACTGTATGTCAGGCAATTTCATTTTTTGCGGATTTTCAGAACCTCCTATCCAAGGATAATAAGCATACACCTTTTCTCCTTCTGTAGCTGTTATTTTTTCTCCTAAAGTACCAAACTTTGTTTCATCACCATCATTCAAAGCTGTATATTGAAGGTTATTCTGTTCCTTCGTAAATAATCCGATAGCATCTCCCGTATTCCAAGTAACATGTGTTATTCCGTCATCCTCTACAAAAGTGGTACGTGTTTTTGCAAATCCTGCTGTAACTTCTATATCGCCTTTACTTTTGAATATCTCTTCATCGGTACAGCCCAATAAAGTTATAGCGACCAATATCTGAATTATATATTTCATCTTGTCCATAATCTCTTTTCATTTATAAAGTTTACCATGGTTGAGTAGGCATATCGTCAATACCACCACTTGTATTATCTTTTCCTGCTTGTCTTATAACAATAATCTTAGTTATGTCACCACCAGTCAAAGTTACACTTCCTGTTCTTTGGCTTTCACTGTCATTTGCTAAAATTGTAAACTGTAAAATTCCGGTTGATAAAGCACGGGTAGTAATCTGTTCAATCCAATTCTCAGAAGTGGTAACTGTATATTCTACATTTGCATCTACCTTGATTTCTATAGTTCCTCCTTCACATCCGAGAGTATATTCATCTTGCCCTATAAAAATAGCATCCAGTTGCTTTTGGATCACTTTTACCGTTTCAGCCAATCCGCTTTCTCCGTCAATGAAGGTTATCTCAGCTAAACGTTCATCATATCCTTCATTAGCTGCGATGGTAAAGACATGAGTATTGGTAACAGTTGCTTTTGTAGTAACTTCCGCAATCCAGTCTACCTCTGGCATTTGGATGGAGTATTTTCCGGTGGCTGTCACTTCCACTCGTATCTGTTCACCAGCAGCAGAGACGGTATATTCCTTCTGTTTTATACTGAATATATTTTTCCCTTTTTGTATCACTTTGATATGCTGCTCCAACTTGTCATTGGAAATTGTAATCACAGTTTCACGGTTCTCATCACTTGTATTTTCTTTCACGACAAATTTCAATCGCTTGTCAATCAATCCACGGGTGGAGATCTGTTCAATCCAGTCTGCGGATACGGAAACCTTAAACTCGACATTGGCACTTACCGTAAAATCCAGTTCTCCTCCTTTAGCTTCCATTATATATTCATCCTGTGCCAATACTATAGCATCTTTCTGCAATTGGTAAATGGTTACAGTATCAGCCACATTCTTATCTTTAGGATCATAGAATACAATCTTTACTTCCCTAGAATCATAGGTATCATTAGGAGATACAGTATAATGGTGTGTATGGGTAGAAACCGCACGGCTTTGAACCTCTGTAATCCAATCTACTACATCGGGGAGCATTTTAACCTCATAACCGAGTGTACTTTTTATTTCAATATCTACATTCCCACCTTCTTCTGGAATAGTAAAGTCCTTTTGTGTCAGGGTTATAAAATTCTCGAATCCCTGATAAACCTTGACCGTTTCTGATAGTTCTCCACTCTTGATTATAATTTCACCTTCTCGTTTATCTCCGGTTTCATTAGGTTCTATAGTGAAATTCAAATTACTTGTAGTAAGAGCACGTGTATTGGATGATTTTACTTGCTTTATCCAATCAGCCTTTACTTCAACCTCAAAATTAATATTAGCTTTCACCTCTACACTGATATTTCCTCCCTTGCTTGCTACCTCATATTTGGAAGAGGTTACGGTTAAAGCATCTTTCTGTTTTTGGGTTACGACAATGTTTTTAGAATCCGAACCACATTTCAATACGACTGTTGCATTGCGTTCGTCGTATGTTTCATTGGTTGTTGCAGTTATAGTTATTTCATTCTTACCTTTACTACCAGAATTTGGAGTAACCGTTATCCAACTTTCAGCACGTGTATTAACTAGAGATGCAGTCCAATCGGCAGTAGTAGTAAATGAAATACTTACTGTACCACCTTCTTGTGATAGTACGGGATTTAGATTCTCCGAACTTGGTATTGTTATTTCTGAAGAAGGTTCGGGTGGTGTAGGCTCATTGTTATCATCCTTACAAGAGCATACTACGGAAAGTAGTAGCATAAATAGTGACAAAAGATTATAAATATTATTTCTCATATAATTTAACGTTATGATTATTCAATTACTAAACTTGTATATTTATCTCAGTTGTTATTTTACTACTGCCGGATAATTAAAGATTTTAGGTGGAATATGTTTGTAATTTTTCATCATTTCTTCATTCGCTGACCTTGTATTAGCATTTATCCATTCAGAACGTCCAGGTTCATCAAACTTAACGAATTCTTC
>ENA-OPCB01002361-OPCB01002361.1-human-gut-metagenome-genome-assembly--contig:-NODE-2361-length-10452-cov-2.412138_pt1 | contig 10452 bp, 8 predicted proteins | sample MGYA00241561_ERZ501473 | MGnify/ENA primary metagenome ERZ501473 (study PRJEB25962, sample SAMEA2042519) | human gut metagenome | biome: human gut; feature: human-associated habitat; material: faeces... | reverse complement strand
TCCATGCAAGAGAAAAAGCCGGGAAGAAACCGAATTGATTTCCTGGTGCAAAATTTTCCGATCCGGTATAACCAAAATTAAAATCAACAAAGTAACGATAGTTCCAGTTATAAGTAAATCGTCCTGCTAACCCTTGATTACGTTTTGATACTCCATTCTTAATATCCGTACCAATGTCTACTGTCCGCTTCTCACTATCTTGTGTGTAACGGAAAGTAACTCCTCCATGATGATTTCCGAAAGCACGTTCCCAGCTTAACAGTAAATCAAGGAATTCACGACGTTTGCCAGAGCTACCACTTGATTGTGTCATGTCATATGCGGAGAACATTTTCTCATAAATAATCTCTCCCGTTTCTTGTCTACGTCCGTTCGCTTTATACAAATCTGGTTGACGATGACGATTAATCCAGTTACTGTTGTCTGTATCGTAACCAAAACGTCCTACAAACTTCAATCCCTTGGTAATGAAATCAAAATTTTGTTCTAATGTAACATTAGTTTGTACATTATTCTGCCAATCTTCATTGTATCCAGTTTGCGTAGATGCAACCCAGGGATTAAGTTTGTTTACGTTATCCCGGTGGGAAATAGGCGCATATCCATTGGAATAGTATACAGGCGTTGCAATAGGATTGTATCCGAAAAGCATGCCCCATAACATCTCGTTATCAGCCAGTCCTGGACTATTACGTTTGGCTAATGAACCTGCTATACCTAGTTTCAATAAAGTCGATTTGGTGATATCTATATCAACATTCATACGATAATTCCACTTTTTATAGTTGGCATTTGTATCGTAATCATCACGTAACGTTTGGTCTGTGTTATACATACCTTGATCTTCCGTATAACTTGCAGAAACAAAATAACGAGCAGTGTTACCACCACCATTCATGTTCAAGTTAGCGCGATAACTCCATGCTCCGTTTTTTAGGATCAAATCCATCCAGTCCACATTCGGATAGAAATCCGGATCCATTTGTGTACGAAATAACTCTAATTCTTCCGGTTGATAGGCCATTCCTAAATTGCGAGTCACTAATGCTTCGTTCATCAGACTGGCATACGAAAGACCGTCTACAAATTCCGGAGTGATAGTACGCGTATTATAAGAAGTTTCTACCTTGGCATCAATATTGATTTTTCCAGCTTTACCACGTTTTGTTGTAATCAATACTACACCATTTGCACCTTTAGAACCATAAATAGCAGTAGCTGACGCATCTTTCAATACTGTGAATGATTCGATGTCTTCAATGTTAAGTTCATCCAAACTGCTACGTTCAAAGCCATCCACCAGAATATAAGCACTTGAACTAGCTCCAAAAGTAGAAATACCACGTATCCAAAACTCAGAAGTACTTTTTCCCGGTTGTCCGGAAGTTTGTCGGGCAATAATACCCGGAACATTACCGGCCAAAGCGTTAGACATATTGGAAGTAGGGAAACGTTTTAAATCTCCCACATTCACATTGGTTACAGCTCCCGTCACTGTCAGTTTTTTCTGTGCCCCCATACCAGTTACCACAACCTCATCCAGTACACTAGCCTCTGATTCTTTCATCTTTACATTAATTCACATTCTTCAGTTCATCGATCTTATTGACAGCAACTGTCAATGCCTCAATAGAAGCTTTGATGATATCGGCATCAATTCCGACTCCCCAGTAGGTCTTTCCATTACAGATGACACCTACATAAGCACATGCCTTGGAAGAAGAACCACGTGTCAGGGAATGTTCTTCGTAGAAGCTCAGTTCATAGCTGATACCAAAGTACTGTTTGATCGCATTGCTGACTGCGTCAAGACGTCCGTTACCGCCTGCTGTTACCACACGTTTTCCATTTGCATGGGAAATGGTTGCATCTGCTATAATACCATCTTCCTGTTTGAAGTGGCATTCATCGATAGAGAAGATTCCTTTGTAATTTACATAATGATCTTCAAAAATGTGGTATACCCAGTCCGGAGTCAGCTCCTTGTGTGCTTTATCGGATACATCTTTTACCATGTAGCCGACTTCTTCACGCATTTCTTTCGGAACGCTGATGCCAAAGTTCTGCTTCAGAATGTAGCTTACACCGCCTTTTCCTGACTGGCTGTTGATACGGATAACATCTTTATCGTAAGTTCTTCCGATGTCCTTCGGATCGATTGGCAGATACGGTACGGTCCAGTGATCTCTTTCTTCCGCTTCACGCCATGCCATACCTTTTGCGATGGCATCCTGATGGGAGCCGGAGAATGCGGTAAATACCAGATCTCCTGCATATGGCTGTCTTTCATAGACATGCATTCTGGTCAGGCGTTCGTAGATTTCACGGATCTTTGGAATGTCAGTGAAATCCAGTCCCGGATCTACACCCTGGGAGAACATATTGAGTGCCAGTGTCACGATATCCACGTTACCGGTACGTTCTCCATTTCCAAATAAGGTTCCTTCGATACGGTCTGCACCTGCAAGAATACCCATTTCAGCAGTTGCCACGCCGCATCCACGGTCGTTGTGTGGGTGAAGGCTGAGTACCACGCCATCACGGTATTTCAGATTCTTATCTACATATTCTACCTGTCCTGCAAATACATGCGGCATTGCGTTTTCTACGGTTGTCGGAATGTTGATGATTACTTTTTTATCTTTTGTCGGCTGCCATACATCCAGTACTGCATTGCAGACATCCACTGCATAATCCACCTCTGTTCCTGAAAAGCTTTCCGGACTGTACTCGAAAGTAAAGTTTCCTTCTGTCTGATCAGCAAGCTGTTTCAACAGCTTTGCTCCGTCGATGGCGATTTGTTTTACCTGTTCTTTGTCTTTTTTGAAAACCTGTTCTCTCTGTGCAACAGAGGTTGAGTTGTACACGTGGATCACAGCATGTGGTGCTCCCTGTACGGCTTCGAAGGTACGTTTGATGATGTGCTCTCTTGCCTGTGTCAGTACCTGGACAGTCACGTCATCCGGGATCATGTCTTTCTCGATCAGGGTACGCATGAACTGGTACTCTGTCTCAGATGCTGCCGGGAATCCGACTTCGATCTCTTTGAATCCCACATCGACCAATAACTGGAAGAATTCCAGCTTTTCATCCAGACTCATCGGCTCGATCAGTGCCTGGTTTCCATCACGCAGGTCAACACTGCACCAGATTGGCGGTGCGTCTACATAATCTTTTTTCACCCAATCATATTCAAATTTCGGAGGCATAAAATATTGTCTCTCGTATTTTTTACAGTTTTCCATTTTGTTTCTCTCCTTTTATTTAATGAGAAAGGGCGGCATCTGCTTTTTCTTCTGTTCATATGAAAAAACAAGAAATTTTTCATAAAAATCACACAATTTGCCTAATTCCTGACTTTTCACAAATATCCGTCAACTTTCTTGTCTTATTTTGTTGTCTAGCTAATGCTAACATATCTTATCGCGAAAGTCCATTGATGAATTTAAGCAATTTTCTTGATCTATTTTATTCTTCTCATGTTTTAAAAATTAAATTGGTAAAACATTTCACACATTTTCATGGCTATCCAGGTAAATGTTCTCCGTCTGACTGTTTCTTTTACAACAGCCTGGCAGCTCCCCCATTTCTCCCCGTTTAAGAGATACGTGATCTGTCCGACCGGTGTTCCGCTTTTCACCGGCGCATCCAGTTTTTCCGGTACTTCTGTCTTCTCTTCTGCCACATCATCATCTCCGACCAGAATCTTACCCGGACTTTCTTTTCCTTTGATTTCCACTTCCACTGCTGCTTTTCCAAACAAACCATTTTGGGAAACACCGTTTTCCACGGGTATTTTCGAAAGCTCCGGTATTTTCCACACCTCAGCATAACGATAATGTGCCATTCCGTACTCCATCAGTTTTCTGGTATCTGTCCATTTATAATTCTTGTTGTTTGGCCAGCCACAGGCAAGCAGTGCCACTACAAATGTACGATCCTCACTCTGCAAAGCCCCTACATAGCAATATCCGGCATCCCCGGTAAACCCTGTTTTCCCGGAAATCGCGCCATCCATCATCTGAAGAAATGCATTGTGGTTGCTGCAGCTAAAATTCCCCTTTCCCTCAGCATCAGAAAAGCTGTATGCCGGCATTTGCGTGACCGCAAGAAATTCTGCAGCTTTTGGAGAACGCAGGACACAGTAGCTCATGATTTTTGCCAGATCTGCAGCTGAAATGCTGTGCACACCGCCCACATCCTCTCCATCCAATCCGTTTGGCGTAACAAAATGTGCCTCAGTGCATCCGATCTCTTCTGCCTTTTCATTCATCCACCCGGCAAATTGCGGAACGGATCCTGCAAGGTGTTCCGCGATCGCCACTGCAGAATCATTATGGGATTCCAGCATCAGGGAATATAGAAGATCCCCCAGATAAAACGCTTCTCCTTCATGCATTCCCAGATGAACCTTCGGCTGTGCGACCGCATTTGCAGAGGCTGTCACCAGGTCCTTCGGATTTCCCTTTTCCAGTGCAAGAATGCAGGTCATGATCTTCGTTGTACTTGCCATCGGGCGCATTACATGCTCTTCTTTTCCGAGCAGAACCCTGCCGCTGTCCGCATCCACCAGCGCAGCGGAACGGGCATAGAGCCGGGTAAGAAGCTGCTCCCTTTCCTGCTCACGGGTTTCTTTTTCCTGTGCAGTCTGCGCATCCGAAACCGGTTCCTTTTGCTGCGTAGTCTCCATTATCTGTGTCCGTTCATTTTCTTCCGCAGGCACTTTCCCGGATAAGACCTTACCCGGACTTTCTCCTGTGGATTCTCTCCATAGCATCTTTCCTTGAAAAATCTGCAAACTAAAAAAGAATACCATGCACGCTGCCAGAATCCCTCTTCTGGTCCGTGCCGGTATTCCATTCCTCTTCTTTTCTTTTTTTTTCATGCGCCCCGGTCTCCCTCCTGCTCTTTTCTGTTCCATTTTATGAACAGGGACGGGCGTTTATACTATGGATTCCATTTTAAATATTCAGCCGGATCTGTGCCTCATCTTCCGCTTCTTCTTTGAATGTCTCCAGCTTCTCCGGTTCAATGCCCGGGAGATCATCTAAAGACTGCACACTGAATCTGCGCAGAAATTCTTCGGTTGTTCCAAAAAGCAGCGGACGTCCCGGTGCATCAAGGCGCCCAAGCTCGCAGACCAGATTGTACTCGATCAGCTTGTTTACCGCATGATCCGATTTGACTCCGCGAATCTTCTCAATCTCCAGCTTGGTGATCGGCTGACGGTAAGCAATGATTGAAAGCGTCTCCAGCATGACATCTGTCAGAACATACTTTTTCGGCTGCTTTGCGATCCGGATCAGATACTCATACATCTCCGGTTTGCTACAGAGCTGATATGCATGATCCAGTTCGATGATCCGGATGCCACGCTCCTCTTTCTGATACTTGTCCATCATATTATGGATAAGTTTCTCCGTCGTCGGCACATCCTGCTCGATCGCGGATGCGATCTTACTCACCTCGACCGAATCTCCCATAGTGAACAGGATTGCCTCTATGATACTCTCCAACTGTTTTGTTCTCATTTTCTTCTATACTCCTTGCCGCAGTCCCTCGTCCGATGTAATGATGATATCATCAAACGTATGTTCCTGATATACCTGTATCTCTCCTGTCTTCATCAGCTCCAGCACCGCCAGGAAGGTGACAATGATCTGTACCTTGGATGCCTGCTTTTTCAGGAGATCCCGAAAACTGAATCTGTGATGTACCTTTGCATACTCATAAACATATTCCAGTTTTTCCGGAAGCGTAACCTCTTCTTTCTCGATCTTGCCGAACTTACTTCGGATCGGATCCGTCTTATCTGCCTGTCTTTTCAGGATATCCTGAAAAATATCATTCAGCTTCGTCAGGGTCAGCCCGTCAAGAAGCGTATCCAGATCTACCGGTTCTTCGTATTTCTTTACTTCATCCGGAATGGTCGCTCCCTTATAGAACAGCTTTTCTCCGTCCACCTGGCGGTCACGCAGTTCATAAGACATGTATTTGTACATCTTGTACTGCAAAAGCTGCTCTACCAGTTCCTGACGCGGATCTTCTTCCTCGCCCTCTTCATTGACTTCCTTTGGAAGAAGCATCTTGCATTTGATGTCCAGAAGTGTCGCCGCCATGACCAGAAATTCACTCATGACATTCAGGTCTGCTCTGTCCATCGCCTGGATATATTCCATATACTGGTTGGTGATCTCTACGATCGGAATATCGTAGATGTCTATTTTATTTTTATCGATCAAATGTAAGAGCAGATCCAGAGGTCCCTCAAAAACCTGCAGCTTTACCGGTATTCCTTTTCCCATAGATATCCTTTCCAGTCAAATTGTCGATAACCTTATTTATTATACAGGAAAGCCGGGATGATATCAAGTACGACTAACTCTGCCAGATTCCAGAAGCGGAAATTGATCGTGTGGGTTCCGAGCCCTTTGCTTACCACAATATATTTCCCGTCTTTTTCATAACAGTCCCCGCTGTAGCGTGGAAACAGACGGAACTGCGGACTGATCACACCGCCAAGCAGTGGAAGTCTGGCAATCCCGCCATGTAAATGTCCGGACAGCACCAGATCTGCTCCCCACTTCCAGTAGGTTTCTGCGTAAAGCGGATGATGTGCCATTAAAATGCAGTATGCGTCCGTCTCTGCACTGCCAATCCGTTCTTCCATCTCGCCAGTCGTAAGCGGACACACCTTCCATCCTTTTTTATAGCATCCAAATGGAAGCTCCATCCCATATAAGCGCAGCTTCATCCCGTTTACCGCGATCTCTTCTGATCCATTCACCAGGACATGAATCCCTGCCTTTTTCAGTTCATTCTCATAATATCCATATTCTTTGCCGTAAATCTCCTGCTGCTCATGCATTCTCTGCTCATGATTGCCATTACAGCACCAGACCGGTGCGATCTGTGGAAGTTTTTTCATCAAATCTGCTGCCGCTGTCCAGTCTCTTCCGGCTTTCCCGACCAGCATATCGCCGCCTGCCAGGATCAGATCCGGCTTTGCTTCCCTGATCGCCAAAAGCAGCTCCTCATTCTCTTTTCCATAGACATGATTATGCAGATCACTTAAGAAAGCAATCCGTACTTTTCCGGCATCTCCCTTTATTTTACTAGTTCTGATCCGGTATCTTGCAATCTTGAAGCAGTGCAGCTCCCGCCATACTTCTGCAAGAACTGCTGCTGCAAAAATCACCAGTATCAATACAATAATCCCTGTTGCCTTCATCTCTTCCCTCTTTCGTTATACCATCATTTCTTCCAGAATTTTAAGGAATGCGCCCCCAAATGTCAACTCCCCGACACCTTCTGTCGCATAAACCGGAACGCTTCCGATGGTTTTCTCATTCAGCCGGTAAATGACTTCTCCGATCTGGTCGCCTTTTTTTACCGGGGCAGTCTGTTTCTGTATCTGTACCTCTTTTTCCACGGCAGACAGATCTGATCCACTAGTATCCACATACCGGAAACCCTCCAGCGTCTCTCCCTTTGCCTTCTCCTGCATTCCATGTTTCACTTCGGCATACACAATTTTTTCCAGTGCCTTTTCATCCTGGTAAATACTGCATTTCCCAAAGCCATAGTTTAACATGGCAATGGCATCCTTTATCCGTGTCTTAGAATCCGGCTCTGCCATCACAACCGCAATCATATTGACCCCGTCTTTTCTTGCCGTTGCAGACAGGCAGAACTTCGCACCGCTTGTGGATCCGGTCTTCAGTCCGGTTGCGTATTCATACTGCCGGATCAGTTTGTTGGTATTACTCAGTCCGAATTCACTGCTGCCCTTTGCCGTAGTGTGGGTAATATTTTCCATCCAGATCGTTGAGTAGTCCTCGATCTGTGGATACTTCGTGATCAGTTCCCGTGACATCAGTGCAATGTCTCTCGCTGTCGTCAGATGCCCTTCCGTGTCCAGTCCATTGCAGTTGACAAAATGGGTATTCGTCATTCCAAGCCCTGCCGATCTCTGATTCATCTTTTCCACAAAAGCCGGTTCACTCCCGGCAATCTTTTCTGCCATCGCCACGCAGGCATCATTGGCACTTGCCACAGCAATGCACTTGATCATTGTATCCACAGTCTGCTTCTCACCAGCTTCCAGAAATACCTGGGATCCACCCATCGATGCAGCGTACTCAGAAGTTGTGACTTCGGTATCCGGCGTGATCGTTCCGTCTGCCAGTGCATCAAAGATCAGAAGCAGCGTCATAACCTTTGTCACACTCGCCGGGGGCTTTTTCTCATCCGCATTTTTTTCTAAGAGAACCTGACCTCCGGAAGCTTCCATAATAACTGCGGACTCAGCAGATAGTTCAAGACCGGTCAGATTGCCCGAATTGTCTCTGTTCGTCTGATCCGGATCCTCCTGCCGGATCACATTCTGCATAGCTTTCGGTCTTTCTCCCGGCTCGAAAACATCTGCCGCCCGGACCGGGATCCCATATACGGTCTGCACGCACAGAACCATGCCAAGCAGACCTCCCAGAAATTTGCGCATCATAAGACTCCTTTTTTCCATCCATCGATACTATATAAATAAGCCTTCTGACAGGAAAATAGAACCTTTCTTTACACTTCCCGGTTCATTTTTTCGCCTTCCTCATTGAACCAGTCCATTGCCTGACAGATTCCTTCTTCTGCAAATGGGAATTCTCTCTTTGTGATCTTTTCCTGTGGAATCTTATCATAAATAAACGGTCCTTCCCAGATACTTCCGACAAGAATCGTTTCTGAATTTTCCTCATCGGTCTTTTTTTCTTCTTTCGCCAGGCGATAGTTCATTTTTCCCATACTTCCGTTAAATTTTGCTTTTTTATAAAAATTCAGCGGAAAAAGCTGCATTCTTTCTAACATATTTTTCACCTCAAAAACCGGCACAGAAACTTGGGGATTTCTGTGCCGGTACTCTATTTTTTATACAATTATATCAATAAGTCGGAGGAATGTCTATACTATGCAGTCTTCTGATCTACCTCATATTTTGCAGCAGCTTCGTTGATTGCATCTCTCATGATCTCGATTGCCTGATCTACGTGTTCTTTTGCAAGGATCAGTGGCGGGATCATACGGTTTACGCTGTCGCCGATCGCTGTGATCAGAAGTCTTCTTCTGAAGCATGCCCATTTTACTTCAAGAGCGATCGGAATATCGTATTCGCATCCTACCAGAAGTCCTTTTCCTCTTGCTTCTTTTACATGTGGAAGCTCTGCAAGTTTTTCTTTCATGTATTCACCCATTACTTTTGCATTTCCACTTAAATCTTTGTCGAGGATTTCAGAAATGGAAGCAAGAGATGCGGCACATGCAAGTGGATGTCCACCGTATGTAGAGCCATGTGTTCCTGATGTAAATACTGCAGCTACTTCTTCGCTTGCGCAGCATGCACCGATCGGCATTCCGCCTCCCATAGCTTTTGCCATCGTTACACAGTCAGGTTTTACACCATATCCCATGAATGCCATTGGAGATCCTGTACGTCCCCATCCGGTCTGTACTTCATCGAGAAGGAGAAGCATACCTCTTTCATCACAGAGTTTACGAAGTCCTTCGATAAATTCCTGTGTTGCCGGATGTACACCACCTTCGCCCTGTACCGGCTCGATCATGATCGCGATCGTGTTATCTGTTACTTTTGACTTGAAATCTTCAAGGTTGTTATATTCTGCGTAGGAGAATCCCGGAAGCATCGGTTTGAATCCAAGCTGGCATGCGTTATCCGGCTGTCCTGTTGCGGAAAGTGCTCCGTATGTTCTTCCGTGGAAACCATTGATTGCTGTTACGATATGGTAATGTTCCGAGCCATATTTTTCAACGCCGTATTTTCTTGCCATCTTGATCATACATTCGTTGGCTTCTGTTCCTGAGTTCTGGAAGAAAATCTTATCCATTCCGATCGTGTCACAGATCTTCTTTGCGAGAAGTGCCTGTGGAATTGTGTATGGGTAATTGAATGTATGCATGATGTCATCAAGCTGGTCTTTTACTGCTGCGACAACCTTCGGATTTCTGTTACCTGGTGTATTTACGGCAACTCCACCATAAAAGTCGAGGTAAGCTACCCCTTTTTCATCGTAGAGATACATACCTTCTGCACGTTCTGCGATAAAATCATATCTTGCATAGGTTTCTACCATATATTTTTTTACAATGTCCTTTAATTCTTCTGCTGTGAGTCCTGTGTCTTTGAGTTTCATAAGAATCTCCTCGCTTTCCTTCTTTTGATCATATACTACTTCATGCTATTCGTTCCGGACTTCGAATAAAAATGTGTAAAAGAATGTGCCTTTTGTTTAGCAGGAAATCCCTTCGGAATTTACCGCCAAACAAAAAGACGCCATGTACTAACTGTACATGACGTCCTTGTCGTTTACAAGACACAGTATAGACCACAGTCTATGGTTTTGTCAACAACAATTATGTCAAAAAATTATCTTTCATTTTGTCTTT
>ENA-OPCB01002358-OPCB01002358.1-human-gut-metagenome-genome-assembly--contig:-NODE-2358-length-10454-cov-4.300125_pt1 | contig 10454 bp, 10 predicted proteins | sample MGYA00241561_ERZ501473 | MGnify/ENA primary metagenome ERZ501473 (study PRJEB25962, sample SAMEA2042519) | human gut metagenome | biome: human gut; feature: human-associated habitat; material: faeces... | reverse complement strand
AGATGGGACTGGTAGAAGCGTGGGGAAGCGGCATCAGAAGAATTATAAGTGCTGCCGGAGAATATGGACTGCCTGTTCCGACTGTGGAAGTATTCGATGATATGTTTCGAGTGAATTTATATAGAAATGTGCAGGATAACGTTAATGGTGGAGAAAAAGGTGGAATAAATGGTGGAGATAATTTCGGAGATAAAGCCCGTATCAGAGAAAAAGCACAGAAATTGACGGATATTCGAAAAGGTACACACGCTGTATTGTAATAGTGTATGTACCTTTGGTACAGAGCTCTCTGTGGTCAACGCACATCATTCTATGATCCCGATGGTATAGGTCTGTCTGCAATCTGTCATACCAGCTCACCACCAAAGGTCACTAATTTCCGGGCATATGCTGCATCTGTATGATGGATAAGCCACTGATATGCCGCTTCCAGATTCACTGGTCTGCTTACACAGTTATGTGCATCCGATGCAACTGCATCCACACCGTCTTTCTGTAACATATATTCCACGAATCTATGTATCCGGTAATTTCGGGGGTTCAGGATCGTATTTGCATTGACCTGCAGTAAAACGCCGGTTTCATGTCGAAACCGAAGCACTTTTTTCGGTGACTGCAAAAATATCAGGTACCTTTCCGGATGCGCCAGTATCGGGCGGTAGCCTGCGCGAGTCAATTGATTTACCGCATCCGTTGCTGCCTGCCAGGAAATATCTCTCCAAAACTCTAACAATACATAGTCTGTTCTGCCGATTGTAGGGATCTTTCCCTGTTGGAGTGCCATGGGCACCTGACAGGTCCATGCGATCTCTGCACCTGGAAGAAGCCGGATCTGCAAATCCTCCAGGTTGCAAAAAGCTTGTGCTTCAGCAAGCCGTTCTGTATAGAGTTCCATGTTAAAAGGATGAAATCCCGGTGCAGCGTGAGTTGTGGCCACAATTGTTTTTATACCCTGGAAGTGCGCCTCCCGGAGCATGGAGAACATGGTTTCCCGGGAATCTGCGCCGTCGTCCATCCCCCATATCGGGTGCTGATGAATATCTGTTAATTCTTGCTTCATTGTTTTTCTCTTCCTTTTGGTAGTAGCGCTTGTTATAGTGTCCGGCAGGGCGTCCGGAGCTGTAATAATGCCGGTTACTCATACTGCTGAACTTTACCGTTGGGAACTGCGTCAGGCGTTTTATATCCCGTCTGCCTGATCAGATTGCCCATAGTCTGGGCGTCCAAAAGCGAAAGCTCAGGTGTCTCCCCAATGGATTGATAATGCTTATCATATACAAAATATGTATAAAAGTCAACATAATATCGGTTTTAAGTAACTTAAAGACAATTTTGCGAGAAATTTATGAAAAAAGATAAATAAACGACGTTATATAATGAACTTTAGTAAATTCATTGCCTATACAAATCGGCTATGTTATACTAAACAGATCAAAAGAAAAGGAGCCGACGCTGTGACCAACCTGAACACATACTTTCAAAAGCATGGACTTTGTGCGGAAAATATCCTGTACATTTATCGTAGAGATCGTAAAACCGTTATCAAACGTATGGACGGTGAAGAATTTGCACTGTTCATTCCGATCAGCAGTATTCTGGCTGTTTTGCCGGAGTGTGAGTTCCTGAATATCAGCAAAGGGACAGTGGTATGCCGCAGCCACATTGTAAATATTAGCAGCGATGGTGTTTATACCATGTCGGATGGCTGCTCCTTTCAGGGGCGCAAGCGTGGCTTGAGCAGCCACCGTCGTCTGCGCACAGAAATGAGACTGGAGGACAAGCACACAAGTCCTCTGAATATGCTGGAAAAATGCAGCCTTCTGGATAATATGCCGCTGGCATTCTGTGTGATAGAGCTTGTCTTTAACGAGGACGGCCGCGGCGTGGATTTCATTTTTCGTTACTGCAATGCGGAAATGGAGAAAGTGGAGGGGGTTCCTGTGGAAGAAATGCTGAACCGCTCGTTCTACGAGGTCTTCCGCAATGGCGACAAAAAGTGGCTTGTGTCCTATGCGGACGTAGCTTTGAACGGCACGAAGCATACCATTCATGATTACAGTCCGGAGATAGACAAGAATCTTATCATCCATTGCTATCAGCCTGAGCCAGGTTATTGTGCCTGTGTACTGCAGGTGGTAGATAGCTGAATTGACGGTGAGACATTTCAAGTATAAAAACAGCCATAATCCTGATATTGATCAGTGCTATGGCTGTTTTTAGAGTATGGAAATCAGGAAGGAGCGCATAGATATGAACAGTAAGTCAAATACACAAGCTATGGAAACAGAAAAAATACCACGTCTTTTGGCCCAGCTTGCAATACCTGCTGTTGTGGCTCAAATCATCAACCTTTTATATAATATTGTTGACCGTATTTATATTGGACACATTCCGGGCGTTGGTGCCGCAGCATTAACGGGTGTCGGGTTGTTTACACCGATCCTGATGCTGATCAATGCCTGTGCTATGCTTGCAGGGTCCGGAGGTGCTCCGCGCGCTGCAATTTCCATGGGAAAGAAAGACAATAAGACAGCGGAAAAGATTCTTGGAAACTGTTTTGTGATTCTTCTGCTTATGGCAGTTGCTTTGACTGTGCTATTTTTTGCGTTTGCACCACAGCTGCTGACGCTGTTTGGTGCAAGTGATCAGACACTTCCTTATGGGGTGGATTATGCAAGGATTTATATTCTTGGAAGTATTTTTGTTCTGATCGTGATGGGAATGAATCCCTTTATCACGACACAGGGATTTGCGAAGATCAGCATGATGACAACTGTGATTGGTGCTGTGATCAATATTATTCTGGATCCGATCTTTATCTTTGTATTTCATCTTGGAGTAAAGGGTGCTGCGCTTGCAACTGTTTTGAGTCAGGCTGTGGGGGCAATATGGATCCTTCGTTTCCTGTCAGGAAAGAAAACGATCCTGCATCTTAGAAAAGAAAACTTTAAATTGCAAAAGGAAATCCTCTTACCATGTCTTGCCCTTGGTATCTCTACCTTTGTCATGTTGTCCACAGAAAGCATTCTGTCTATCAGCTTTACCTCCAGCTTATCAAGATATGGCGGAGACCTTGCAGTAGGAGCGATGACAATTATTACAAGTGTCAGCCAGCTTGCAACATTACCGTTACAGGGAATTTGTCAGGGCGGACAGCCGATCATGAGTTATAACTTTGGTGCAGGAAACAGAGATCGGGTAAAAAAAGCATTTTTTACACAATTTACAGCTTGCACCGTTTTTACGGGATGTTTCTGGTTGATGATGCTTCTGTTCCCGAAGGGATTTGCAGGTATTTTTTCGAATAACACAGAATTGATCACATATACTGCATGGGCATTGAGAATTTATATGGCGGGCATATTCTCTCTTGGATTCCAGGTTGCCTGTCAGCAGAGCTTCATGGCATTGGGACAGGCAAAGGTCAGCTTATTGCTTGCCTGCTTAAGAAAACTGATCTTGTTGATTCCGTTGATCTTTATCCTGCCGCATTTTATCCAGAACAAAGTATTTGCTGTCTTTTTGGCTGAGCCGATCAGCGATATACTGGCGGCGGCAATCACAACCGCAACGTTCTTTCATCGGTTTCATAAAATTTTAAATAGAAAATAGTTACAGTTCAATCGTGTTTTTTTGAAAGTTTGGTCTGTCACACTGCGCTGGTACACGAACCGGAAACTCCTTGACAGGAACCTCTATTTCCTGCTATATTTGGTATATAGACCAGATGAAAAACAAAGATAGTCACATAGAATGAGGAAGGGGACAAATGGCAACAAGTTTAAGCGAACCAACAAAGAAACGCATCCTGCAGGTATGCGTAAAACTCTTCCTGGAGCAGGGGTACAAAAAGACAACTATGGCGGAAATCATCGAGAAGTCCGGCGTGTCCAGCAGCAGCTTTCAGAACATTTTCCGTGCAAAGGACGGCGTACTGACAGAGCTTGTGCAGTTCATGTTTGAGAATCAGTTTTCGATGGCAAGAAGTGCAGCGAGCACAATGCTCCCTCCGGTTTATGTTTATGCAGTGGAAACAGCGATCCAGATGACGCTTACAGAGCTGAATGAAAACCTGCGGGAAATTTATATTGAAGCCTATACCCAGAAGGAAGCCTGTGAGTATATTCAGCGCGAAACAGCCAAAGAGCTGTATCAGATTTTCGGATCCTATCAGCCGGAGCTGACAGAGCGTGACTTTTACGAGCTGGAGATCGGATCTGCAGGCATCATGCGAGGTTACATGGCGCATCCGTGTGATGCAGAGCTGACATTGGAGAAGAAGCTTCGCTTATTTTTCACGATGAGTCTTCGGGCTTATAACGTTCCAGAGGAAGAAATCGTGCGGGTGATTCGATTCGTGGAGGGACTCGATATCCGCGCGATCTCTGAACAGGTGATGCAGAAGCTGTTCAAAGCACTTGCCATGCACTATGAATTTTCATTGCAGGGGATAATGTAAAAATGAAAAAGGAAAAGAGGGAGGAAACCCAATGAAGAGAAAAAAGCTGACAGCAAGTATGATCGCACTGGTCATGAGCGTAAGCCTGCCCATGACAACCTATGCCGCCAACTGGTATCTGGAAGATGGCAGCGTTACGGTAAACGCAGACAATTCCGGACAGACGGTAACGCAGGGCAGCGGCTCTGCCGTGCCGGATGAGGCTCCTGTGATTACGCAGCGGGAGAGCTCTGTAGAGACAGGCAACACAATCACGATCAATGCGGCTGAGAACGCGACGGCAAACGTGACCATTTCCGATGTAAACATCAATACAAGCGACGCTGCTGTTTCCACAAGCGGAAAAGGCAATGTAAACATCGAACTGGATGGCACAAATACCCTTAAGAGTGGTAGGAATCATGCCGGTCTGGAAAAGAACAGTGATGGTAATCAAGGTAAACTGACCATTACGGATGAAAATGAAAACGGCAAGCTGATCGCCACCGGTGGCTCTGACGCAGCAGGCATCGGCGGCGGCTACTGTGGTGATGGCAATGACATTACGATCGCCGGCGGCAAGGTCACAGCTACCGGCGGCAATTATGGAGCTGGCATTGGCGGAGGCGGCCACGGCAATGGCAAAAACATCACCATCACCGACGGCGAGGTCACTGCCATCGGAGGTCTCAATGGAGCAGGCATCGGCGGAGGCTTACGAAATAATGGAGAAAAGATCACCGTTTCAGGAGATGCAACGCTGAAGGTACAAGGTGGTCCAACAGATGCATGGGATGGAGCAGGCGCAGGAATCGGTAACGGCGGCTACATTACCGAAGAACTCACTCCTGTAAACGGTGCAGAGACGGAGCCGGATACCTCCAACTTGACGACAGGTAAAATCGAATATTACGCACCCGGTGCGGATATGACAAAGGATGAACCGACGAGCACTATATTGGGTTCCGGACAGCCGACATCTCCCGGTGAAACCGCAGCACCTGTGGAATACAGAATGCAGACATCTGCATCAGAGCCGGTACAGGGAAATGGAAAAAGCACAGGATACAAGGCTCCCGTACAAGGACATTTTTATCAGGTAGTAGGTCAGGACGGAAAAAACATGATTTTTGCTACTGCGCAGAAGAAAGACGTGCTGGCAATTGCAACGGATTCCGATTTTGCCATGCTGACGGGAAAAATGGAGGACATCGAAGCGCTCAGAAAACAGGGCGTGAGAAGGATTATCTTCGCTACAAAGAGAGCAACCTCCACCTTCCTTCTTTCGGAGCTTCTTGAAAAGAGGGCATACGGAGAAATCTGGAGCCTCATCCACGATGGAGAGAACGTTGCGTTTACTGCAGTCGAAAAGAAGATGGATATAAGCAGTATCCTTACCCGGTTACAAACGAAATAAAAACTGATATAATAGGTACTGGTATTTGGAAACAGACATGACAGAAACAGAAAAGAGGGAAACAAAATGGAAAACAAAATGGAAGAAATCAGTTCACAGCGGAAGCTGGAAGCTCTGAAGGAAAATGGCACACTCATAAGAAAAGACGGAAAGACATTTTTGCAGTTGGACTGCGAAAATGCCAAAGAGCTCTCCATGAAGTGGGGAGAAAAGCTGTATCCGTTTACGAAAACAGGGAAAAAGTGGATTTTGGAACTGCCATTTTCTACGCCTGTGAATTATGTGCAGATCTGTGTAGATGGTCAGGAGGTTCTCAGCCCGGAGCTTCCCATCGCACATGGCTACGGTCGTCCGTATAACTATATTGAGCTGCCGGATGAAGACGGATTATTTGAGCTTCGGGATGTTCCCCACGGAACACTGACCCGGGAATTTTATAAATCCAAAATTTCTGATAACTGGGAAAAGCTGATCGTATATCTTCCGCCATGTGTACCGTCTGCAGGGCTTCCGGTTCTGTATTTGCAGCACGGATTTGGAGAGAGCGAGATTTCCTGGTCAACCACAGGAAAAGTGAATCTCCTGATGGATAATCTGATCGCGGCAGGAAAAATCAAGCCCTTTGCGATCGTTATGGGAAATGGCATGGTAAAGCAGCGAATCGACGGAGAGCTTAAACTGAACCGTGCGCTTTATGGGCAGATGCTGGTAGAGGAAATTCTTCCGATGCTAGAGAAAAAATATCAGTTTGGGGGAAGCAAGGAAAAAAGAGGTATGGCAGGACTGTCCATGGGTTCTGTACAGACGACCCGTATAATATGTGAACACCCGGAGCTGTTCAGCGAGGTTGGCATTTTCTCCGGCTTTTTAAGAGACAGGATAGTAGGAGATGAAGAACATGACGGAATTGTTCCAAAGTCATGTGGGCAGTCTTATTTAAAGGCAATGGATGATGAGGCCTTCAATACCTATTTTCATACGTTTTTCCGCTGCATTGGAGATGAGGACTGGTTCCTTCCGAGGTTCCTGGAGGAGGATGAAATTATCCAAACAAAAGGTGTTCGGGAAACCAGAAAAATTTATCACGGAGGACATGACTGGAATGTGTGGAGACCGTGCTTTGCAGACTTCGCACAGATGATTTTCCGGTAAATTTTATAGAAGGATATCAGAGGGAACCCGGCAGTGGTCAGACAGCAGTCCTGACGCTGCCGGGTTGCTGTCTGAACAGTAACCATTTAGAGAAATTTCAGAAATTTATTTTCTGAAATAGATAACTCGTTTTAACTCGTAAATATGAATTAGAAAAAATTTTTAACTCGACAAATCGTTAATGAAAGCCGCTTGATGACTAAGCGGCTTTTCTAATACGTCATTGGATATTTCAGGTAATTACTGTATAATTGATATAAATAGTGATTTGTATATGGTTTCAATGTCTGATGGGCTACGTGTAGATTCTTTTTATGAAGACCAGCTCGAAAGAGCATGGTAGAATGGTTTGAAAAAATGCAGATATTAGTAGATGCTGATGCTTGCATAGTCATTTGAAAAACTTATATTGATGGCGAAGGAAAGATGATATGAATATACAGATATTCGGGACAAAGAAATGTAGTGATACAAGAAAAGCAGAGCGTTTTTTCAAAGAGCGTGGCATAAAGTATCAGTTCATTGATATGAAGGAAAAGGGCATGAGCAAAGGGGAATTCAATTCCGTAGCTCAGGCAAATGGTGGATTGGATAACATGGTCAACTGGGATGGCAAGGACAAGGATTTGCTTGCCCTTATAAAGTATATTGCTGCTGATGATAAGCTTGAAAAGGTTCTTGAAAATCCCCAGGTGATTAAGACACCAGTGGTTAGAAATAGTAAGCAATCAACCCTGGGTTATCTGCCGGATGTTTGGAAAAACTGGAATTAGAGGACAAGAATATGGTAAAAAAAATTATGCGGGATCCATTGTTTCTCGCTCAGAAATCTACAGATGCAACGGAGGCAGACCGACAGGTGATTACAGATCTGCTTGATACATTAAGGGCAAATCTGGATCATTGCGTTGGCATGGCAGCCAATATGATCGGTGTAAAGAAAAATATCATTGTGGTGGCAGCAGGTCCATTTCAATTTGCTATGGTAAATCCGGTTATTACAAAGAAGACCGGAGCATTTCAGACAGAAGAAGGATGCCTATCTCTGGAAGGGGTGCGTCCGTGTACAAGATATAAAGAAATTGAAGTGGATTTTTTGGATGCAGATTTCAAGAAGCAGCATGGCAAATATTCCGGTTGGACTGCACAGATCATCCAACACGAAATAGATCATTGTAATGGAGTTGTAATATGAAACCTAAGTCGCCTAAGAGCCTGGAACTATATGACATTATGATAAAACGGGGATATCCAGCGGAGTTTTGCGATCAAATAACGAAAAATCTTAACACCGACTGGACAGCCGGACGGATGATAGGTTATTTGTCCCATTACAAAAAGCTGCCGCTTGAGGAAATTGCAGATGAAATGCTTGCAATACTAAGTGACCGCAACAGAATTATGCAGAAACATGAAATGGAAGAAATCAATGCCAGATGGAATGAATATTTGAATGGATAGAGGATAAGGAGTAATACATGGACGGATATAAACCACCTTTTACAATTACAAACAGTATATTATCTCATGTGGCATCTGTATCTGAAAAAGTCGGGCGTATTACTGTAATGAGTAATATGGAAAACAAACCTCATCTAAGGAAAAATAACCGGATCAAATCCATTCATTCGTCTTTAAAGATCGAGGCAAATTCTCTTTCGCTAAGCCAGGTGCGTGATGTTATTAACGGGAAATTGGTTTTTGGAGAGGCAAAAGAAATACAGGAAGTAAAGAATGCATATAATGCCTATGAAAAAATAGCTGAAATAGATCCTTACAGCATAGAAGAATTAAAGAAATTTCATGGTATTATGACAAAATACATCGTAGAGGAATCCGGTGATTTCCGCAGTGGTGAAGAAGGTGTATTTAATGGTGAAGAGTGCATATTCATGGCTCCACCGGCACGCTTTGTTCCACAATTGATGAATGAATTATTTGGCTGGATGAAGAAAGAGAAAGATCAGATGCATCCGCTGATTTTGAGCAGCGTATTTCATTATGAATTCGTATTTATTCATCCTTTTACAGATGGCAATGGCAGGATGGCAAGGCTGTGGCATACAGCTATATTGGCTAAATGGAATCCTATTTTTGAATATATTCCGATAGAAAGCCAAATTGAAAAATTCCAGGATGATTATTATGATGCGATTGCAAAATGCCATGTAGAGGGAGAATCTACGGTATTTATTGAATTCATGCTGACTCAAATAGATAATACTTTAGCGGAACTTTTGAATCAGATGACAGATAGCGCCACGGATGACGCTATTCTTGACGCTGATGGCGCTAATCATGGTGCTGATCATATGGAAGGCAGATTGTTATCAGGCTTGAAACAGAATCCGTATATTACACAGACAGATTTAGCTAAAGAATTATCGTTGTCAAGGAGAACTGTCCAGAGAATCATGAAAGAACTGATGAATGACGGCAAGATAAAGAGAGTTGGTTCAACCAGAACAGGTCATTGGGAAATAAATGATTGATGCAGAGGCATAGTCTGCAAAAACTATGCCATTTCGTTTCCATTCCAGGAGATAGTATAGTGGCTCAGTTGTCAAGACAAAAATCTGAGATTTTTATAATGAACTGATAGGGTTAATAAGTTACAGGGAACTCAGGGAAAGTAGTGGAACTCTCCCCTGTCCCATTTATGCTAAGCTACATATGGCAACAGCATTGCCGGATAGTAGCATTCAGCCGGTGTCTGATAGTCAAGTGCAGAATGATGCCGCTCAAAGTTGTAAGTGCGGATATACTGTCCGATAGCGGTTCTGGCTTCTTTGATGTTATTGTATTGAGTCAGATAGGCTTCTTCATACTTGAAGCTACGAAACCAACGCTCAATCATGATATTGTCTGCCCAGCGGCTATGCCAATCAATAACGGCTGTCAGATATAAAAAGCCCCGTTTGATTGGAATATATGTAATGTCAATAGACCGTGCCTGATTTGGTTTGTCTATGACAGCATTACGGAGCAGATAAGGGCATACCTTAGCCTGTTGCATACGCTTGGAAAGATTCATTTTAGGATAGATTGGGTAAATATCCATTTCGTTCATGTAACGTCGTGCTTTCCGACGTCCTACATGATATCCTCTAGCCTTTAGCTGTGCAGACATTTGCCTTGCACCCCAGGCCGGATTATCTGTATGGAGATGATCAATGATCTCTTTACAAGCCAGTTCTTCATCGGATATAGGCGTACCTTTGTAATAAATACTTGTATTCACCAAGCCGGTTGAGGAAACAAAGCCGGAAGCGGTTGAAACGGTTCCTGAAATTACAGAACCCACTCCAGAGGAAAAGCCGAAATCCACGAATATGCTCCCGGAACTTCTGACTCTGATTGTGTTTGCCTGTGGCGGCGGATTCTTCGTATTCAAGAAAGTCCAGGAAAAGAAGAAGGCACAGGAAGCGGCAAAGCCTGATCCGGATG
>ENA-OPCB01002355-OPCB01002355.1-human-gut-metagenome-genome-assembly--contig:-NODE-2355-length-10461-cov-2.123679_pt1 | contig 10461 bp, 6 predicted proteins | sample MGYA00241561_ERZ501473 | MGnify/ENA primary metagenome ERZ501473 (study PRJEB25962, sample SAMEA2042519) | human gut metagenome | biome: human gut; feature: human-associated habitat; material: faeces... | reverse complement strand
CGTCCCGAAGATTCTGTACGAGGGAGACATCAGCCATTATGAGCTGATGCTTTTGTCTATATTGTGCCATGCGGGCTGCGATATTGTACTTTTGCAGTACCACGGAGATCAGAATTATCAGAGACTGGATGCGGCGAATGCATATTCTATGCCGCTGACCTTGCCGGATATGCAGGCATTTCCGGGGGATTTCAGTCTGAAGAATCTTCGCATGCAGCAGCAACAGGAGATGGAGCGAAGCCGCCTTTACGGCAGACTTCCGGATGTCAGAAACTGCACCAATGCATGGATTGAGGGAAAGCCTCTTCTGGATATTGCAAAGCCGCCAACCGTGCGGGGCAGTGATCCTGAATTTTATTATAATTGTTATTGTCAGATAAATGGTGTAGAAGATAAAATCTCTTATACTAACGAGCTTTACCAGCTTTACCAGGAATTAAAAGCCCGGAAGCGAAACATTGTGATCGTGAACGGGCAGATCGAGCCGCCGACTCCGGAGGAGATCGCAAAAGTTTCCAGAAAAAATTACAGCAAAACCGATGAGATGCTTCTGGATCTGAAACGCAATCTTCAGTATCCGGCGAACCGGGAGCTTCAGAGCCTGATGATCAAAGCATTTCTTGATGTGCTTCTGGAGGAGGAAAAAGCACTGGATGAGAACCGCAACAAACTGACCAACAAGGCAGTCTATCTGATCTGCTGGATGATGCGTTATCTGCCGGAGTTATTCAAAAGCTGGCGTATGCCGCAGATTGGATGCTTTTTTTATATGGGCGGATGCAAAAATCGTTTTGAAGCGTTGTTTCTGAAAATGCTGGGCAGACTTCCGGTGGATGTACTGATCCTCGATCCGGATCGCAGTGCTGCGTTTGTACTGGAAGATCAGCTGCTCTATCAGATGAATTTTACGGAGACGCTGCATTTACAGCGTTTTCCGCAGGAAAATACCGAAGTACGGATGGGGACGGCTGCCTATCATGCGGAGCGGGAACTGGATACTCTGATGTATCAGGATAGTGGACTGTACCGCAACCAGCAGTATCAGAGGGCGGATATCATCAATCTCCAGACGATGTACGAGGAGATCCGGCTTTTATGGAACGAAGAAGTGAAATACCGGCCGAATTTCAGTACGACGGAAAGCACTGTCAATATCCCGGTCATTTTTGCAAAAGTTTCCGGCGTAAAAGACGGAAAAGTATCCGAGTACTGGTCATCGATCCGGGAGCTGATCACAGAAGATACCATGGTGATTAAAAGCTTTCCTTATATTCAGCCGCTTGCAGCCAATCCGATCAAGCCTTATGTGACTGAATTTTACAAAAACGGCAGACTGCAGAAGGCAAAGATCAAAAACCATCCGGCGTATGCCTATGGCTTTTTAAGAGAAGAGATCCAGGAGCACATTCTGGACAAGCTGCAGATCCTGATCGAGCAGAAGCTGATCCGCGGCACCTTTGAAAACGGCACGGAGTACACGATCCTTTCGACGATATTGAACCTGCCGAAAGAAATCCTGCGGATGCTTCAGAAATTTGATTTTACAAAGAAAAATCCGAAACTGATCTATATCAATCCCAGTGAGAAAGTAATCTCACTGGAGGATGCGATCCTTACCGCGTTTTTGAATCTGGCCGGTTTTGACATTTTGTTTTTCATACCGACCGGATATCAGAATATAGAGAACTTTTACAACAGAAAACAGATGGAAGAGCATCAGATCGGGGAGTATTTATATGATTTAAATGTCCCGGATCTGACGAGGGTTCCATTACCAAAGGCACGCCAGAAATCCTGGCGGGACATACTATTCAGGAGGGAGTAAAAGATGGGACTTAATTTTAACAGACCAGATGCTCCAACGCAGACAGCTCCGGCCGCACAGGCGGAACTGGAACAGGTGAAGTCTTATGATATCGTTGTGGACAGAAAGCAGATGAGTGCAGAGCTGGTTGGTTCCAAAGAAGTGGACGATATCGTCAGCACGATCGAGGTCAACAATCTGGAGACGATCGTATCGTTTGGGGCAGAGGTCGCAGAAGAGATCTCCAAAGCATCGGATGTGGTGTTAAACAGCATGGATATGAAACAGCTGGATGAGTCCAGTCAGATGCTGAACACGCTTGCAAAGATCATGGAGAAGTTTGATCCGGATGAATTAAAAGAAAACAAAGGCCTGTTTGACAAACTGTTCGGCGGGCTTCGCAAACAGATGGACAAGATTCTTGCCAAATATCATACAATGGGCGAAGAAGTAGATCAGATCTATGTTCAGCTCAAACAGTATGAGACAGAGATCAAGCAGTCCAACCGCAAATTAGAGACGATGTTTGAGGCAAATGTAAATTATTACCACGAGCTGGTGAAATACATTCTTGCCGGAGAACAAGGCTGTCAGGAGCTGGAAGCCTATATCGCACAGCGTCAGGCAGATATGGAGGCTACCGGAGATCAGTCGATCCAGTTTGAGCTTACCAGCTTAAATCAGGCACTGATGATGCTGGAGCAGAGGACACAGGATCTGCGTACCGCAGAAAACATTGCCATGCAGTCGATCCCGATGATCAAGACGATGGCATTCAGCAACATGAACCTGGTCCGCAAGATCAATTCCGCATTTATCATCACACTTCCGGTATTTAAGCAGGCACTGGCACAGGCGATCATGCTGAAACGCCAGAAGATTCAGGCAGAAGCCATTTCTGCACTGGACCAGAAAACAAATGAGATGCTTATTAAAAATGCACAGAATACCGTGCAGCAGTCCAAGATGACGGCACAGCTGGCATCCGGCAGTTCGATCAAGATTGAGACGCTGGAGACGACCTGGAAAACGATCGTAAACGGTATCGATGAGACAAGACAGATCCAGGAAAATGCAAGAAAACAGCGGCATGAAGATCAGGCAAGACTTGAGAACATCAAGCAGGAATTCAACCAGATGTACCACATGCCGACAAAGAGATACTGAGAGCAAATAGGGTGAATCTTCACCTTAATATAAATCCATAAAGGAGGAAACATTATGCCTATTAATTTATCAAAAGGACAGAAAGTAGATCTGACAAAAGGAAATCCGGGACTGAAAAATATTATGGTAGGACTCGGATGGGATGTGAACGCATTTGATACAGGAGCAGATTTTGACCTGGATGCAGCAGCATTTATGTGCGGTTCAAACGGCAAATGCCCGACTGAAAAAGAATTTATCTTTTACGGAAATTTGGAACATCCGACCGGATGTGTCAAACATATGGGCGACAATCTGACCGGTTCCGGCGAAGGCGATGACGAACAGATCATGGTCGATCTGACACAGGTTCCATCCGACATCGAACGTATCGCATTTACCGTAACGATCTACGATGCAGATGTCAGAAGACAGAATTTCGGACAGGTATCCAACGCATTTATCCGTATCGTGGATGATGCAACCGGAAAAGAACTGATCCATTTTGACCTCGGAGAGGATTTCTCCATTGAGACAGCCGTTGTGGTAGGCGAGCTGTACAAGCACAACGGAGAATGGAAATTCAACGCCATCGGCAGCGGATTCCAGGGCGGTCTGGCAGCACTGTGCGGACATTATGGAATCGAAGTCGCATAAGTAGTACAGGCAGATAAAATGAATTTGAGCAATGCTTAAAAACCTGGAAAAGGGGGGCATGATTATGTCTATCAGTTTACAGAAAGGACAGAAAGTGAATCTGTCCAAAGAGAAAAAGGGGTTATCCAGAGTCGTAGTAGGACTTGGATGGGATGAAGTCAAAAGATCCAGAGGATTTTTTGCACTGAAACCGGCACCGATCGACTGCGATGCTTCTGCAATCTTACTGCAGAACGGCAGAATGGCAGGAAGAGATGATCTGGTATACTATAACAATCTGACACACAAATCCGGAACCGTCCGTCACATGGGTGATAACCTGACCGGCGAAGGAGAAGGCGATGACGAGCAGATCGTGATCGACCTGGACCGTGTGCCGTCTGAGTATGACAAGATCGTGATCGTTGTAACGATCTATCAGGCACAGCAGAGAAAGCAGCATTTCGGACTGATCGAGAATGCGTTTATCCGCCTGGTAGACGGAAAAAATGACCAGGAGATCTTAAAGTACAACCTGACAGAGGACTACTCCGGAATGACGGCGATGATCTTTGGTGAGATCTATCGCTACAACGGTGAGTGGAAATTCGGTGCCATCGGACAGGGAACAAGGGACGGCGGCATCGGTGAGATGGCAGCAAGATTTCAAAAATAAGAGCGTACCGGTATGATATGGTGCGATATGGGAGAGACTATATCTGAGATGAAGTGATTCATATAGTTTCTCCCTGCTTATAAGCAGAAAAATAAAAACAGGAGACAAAAAGATGAAGTATAATGGTTTGACAGACAAACAGGTCGAAGAGTCCAGAAGTAAATTTGGTTCCAACGAGATCCCGGATTCCGAGCCGACCACGTTCTGGGAAGAATTCAAAGAGACGTTCAGTGATCCGATGATCAAGATCCTGCTGGCGATCGCAGCACTGATGATCGTGATGTTCTTCTTTGGGTATGCGGAGAGCCGCTCGGAACGATCGTTGCAGTGCTGATCGTGGCAACCGTATCTGCAAAGACCGGTGTTGCAAGCGATACCAAGTACCGTGAACTGAAAGACAATACAGAGAAAGACAAGTGTAAAGTTCACAGGAACGGCGTGATCACGGTGATCGATGTTGATGATGTTGTAGTCGGTGACAAAGTCCTGCTGCAGTCCGGTGATAAAATCCCGGCAGACGGTGTACTGATCGACGGGGCACTGCGTGTGGACAACTCCGCACTGAACGGCGAGGCAGAAGAATGTAAAAAAACAGCGGCATCAGAAGATTTTCAGCTGGAAGATGACATCACAGGCGATACCTTTGTCGATGCACACTCCCTGTTCCGCGGAGCAGTGATATTTGACGGCGAAGGTATTCTTGATGTACGCAAGGTCGGACTGAAGACCATGATGGGAAAAATGGCAGAAGAGATGCAGGAAGACGAGCCGGATTCTCCTTTGAAAGTAAAACTTGCCAAACTTGCAAAACAGATTTCCACGTTTGGTTATATCGGTGCGGTATTGATCGCCGTACTTTACCTGGTCTACTTTGTTATGCAGGCGGGCGGAGTTTCCCAGTACTTTGCAATGGGGATTGAACCAGTTGTCAAAGATGTTGTAAGGGCTCTTTCTCTGGCAATTGTCATCATCGTCTGTGCAGTTCCGGAAGGACTTCCGCTGATGATCTCCCTCGTGCTAATGCAAAATACAAGCAAAATGCTTGACCACAATGTCCTGGTAAGAAAAGCAGAAGGTATCGAGACAGCAGGTTCTTTAAACATTCTCTTCAGTGATAAGACAGGAACGATCACAAAAGGTATGCTTGAAGTGGTCGATTTCTTTACCGGCGACGGCAATTCCATTGATATTGCACAGCTGAGTAAACACAGCAAGGTAAAAGGTCTTGTGGATCTTGCCATCGGTAAGAATACACAGTCCATGTTTGACGCATCCCATAAAGTCATCGGCGGAAATGCAACCGATCAGGCACTGATGAAGTTTTTGGGTGAGGAGACATTCAAGACGCTGGAGAACAGCAGCGAATATAAAATAACAAAACAGCAGTCTTTCAACTCTGCAAATAAATTCAGTCAGGCACGCATCGACAGCACCGGTAAAACTTTCTATAAAGGGGCACCGGAAAAACTTCTGGCAAATGCAGTGAAATATCTGGATGCAGACGGCAATATCTGTACCATGGACAACGCCATCCTGAACCGCAAGATCGATGAACTGGCAGCAAAAGCAATGCGTGTGCTGGCCTTTGGTTATTCAGAAAAAGACATGGTTGAAAATTCAATCAATGATGATATCGTGATCATTGGTCTGGTGGGCATTCGTGACGATGTACGTCCGGAAGCAAAAGAAGCGATCCGGGAAGTACAGGGAGCCGGTATTCAGGTCGTTATGATCACAGGTGACCGCCTTGAGACAGCGGTAGCGATCGCAAAAGATGCAGGACTGTTAAAAGGAGGCAGCGACCGTGCACTTTCCTCCGCACAGCTCAATGAGATGAGTGATGAAGAAGTGAAGAAGATCATACCGAATATCCGTGTGATCGCAAGAGCACTGCCGACCGACAAGTCCCGTATGGTACGCCTGTGCCAGGAGATGAACCTGGTAGTCGGCATGACAGGTGACGGTGTCAACGACTCACCGGCACTGAAACGTGCAGATGTTGGTTTTGCCATGGGAAGCGGAACAGAAGCAGCAAAAGAAGCAGGTAAGATCGTTATTCTGGATGATAATTTTAAATCCATCAAAGATGCCATCCTCTATGGAAGAACCATCTACCATAACATCCTGAAATTCTGTAAATTTCAGCTGGTGATCAATGTGGCAGCCGTTGTGGTCAGTGCGATCGCGCCGTTTTTCGGTGTGGATGAACCACTGAAAGTAACACATCTTCTCTTTGTAAATCTGGTCATGGACGGACTGGGAGCGATGATGCTTGGCAATGAACCGGCAAAAGAAGAATATATGGCAGAAGCACCGCGAAAACGTGATGAAAGTATTGTAAGCAAAAAAATGATGGGACAGATCCTCACAATGGGAATCTGGCTTACCGTGGTAAGCTTTATCTATCTGAAAGTGCCGTTCTTTGTAAATCTGTTTGCAAATGAGGAACAGCACCTGACGGGTTATTTTGTACTGTTTATTGTGGCAGCTTTGTTCAACGGCTTTAATGTGCGTGACGATGGATTTGCAATTTTTTCCGGTCTGAATGAGAATAAAGATTTTATTAAAGTATTTCTGATTATTATAATCGTGCAGGCATTGCTCGTAAATGCGGCGATCGTTCCGCTGGCCCCGTTCCAGTGGATTGGAGAAATGTTCAGCTGTGTTCCGTTTGGAATCAAAGGCTGGATTGCAGTTGTTCTGCTGGCATGTACAATGATCCCGGCAGATATGGTCAGAAAACTGTGCGTAAATAAATAACAGGTAATCCAACAGGAAAAGTGCGGTGTCACGTATGGGATCGCACTTTTTCCGTTGATATAACAGGGGTTTGTACATGAGAGAATTCAGAAGATAATTTCCTTTATTGGCCGAAAGGAGTTTCATGTACTTCAGACGACGACAAACCAGTATATTGCATGTGGAAATGCAGCGAAGCAGCTGCAGAACAGATCCGATTATCTGACGGAGCAGGTCAGGCTTTATGCGATGACCGGGCAAAGTAAATATATGGATGCTTATTTTGAAGAAGCAGAAACAAAACAGAGCAGAGAGAAAGCTCTGGATATTTTGAAAAGATATTTTGACGGGACAGAAACTCAGACCGCCCGAATAAAGGAGAGAGTATTTTTAAAGATGCAGACCAGGCACTCTATTATGTAAAAGAATATGGCAGAAAGGGCTGCAGTTTTTATGAATAAATAAAAAGAAAAGAGGTTTTTTCATGGCAATAAAAGAATTACAGGCGTACGAACTTTTAAGGGAAGAGGGGCTTTCCGATATTCAGTCAGTCGGCTATCTGCTGCGTCACAGAAAAAGCGGTGCACGCATCATGGTCATTGCAAATGATGACGATAATAAAGTATTTCATATTACATTTCGTACACCTCCGGTAGACAGCACCGGGGTAGCACATATTCTGGAACACTGTTCGCTGTGTGGAAGCGAAAAGTTTCCGTCCAAAGATCCGTTTGTGGAGCTGGTAAAAGGTTCGCTCAATACCTTTCTGAATGCGATGACCTATCCGGATAAGACCATGTATCCGATTGCAAGCTGCAATGACAAAGATTTTGCAAACCTGATGGATGTCTATATGGATGCCGTTTTTCATACCAATATTTATAAAAAAGAAGAGATTTTCCGCCAGGAAGGCTGGAATTATCATCTGGAAAATCCGGAGGATGAGATCACCTACAATGGTGTGGTATACAACGAGATGAAAGGAGCTTATTCTTCACCGGAAGATGTGCTCGATCGCGAAATTTTAAATGCACTTTATCCGGATACACCGTATGGATTTGAGTCCGGAGGAGATCCGCAGTGTATCCCGGATCTGAAATACGAAGATTTTCTGGCTTTCCATGGAAAATATTATCATCCGTCCAATGCCTACATCTATCTCTATGGAAATATGGATGTTGAGGAACGCCTTACCTGGCTGGATCAGGAATATCTCTCTAAATACGGAGAAAAAGAGGTAGATTCAAAGATCAGTATGCAGAAAGCGTTCGATGCTCCGCATGAGATCTATAAAAAATATTCTATTTCCACATCCGAATCGGAAGAAGACAACACCTATCTTTCCTGGAATGTGTCCGTTGGCATAAGCAGCGATGTACGTCTTGTGACTGCCATGGCAATCCTGGAATATGCACTTTTGTCAGCACCTGGGGCACCGCTTAAACAGGCTCTTTTGGATGCCGGGATTGGAAAAGATATCCTAGGCTCTTTTGAGAGCGGCATTCAGCAGCCGTCCCTTTCTGTAGTCGCTAAAAATGCAAATGTCGGTGACAAAGAAAAGTTCCTGGCAGTGATCCGCAAGGTACTGGAAGAGCAGGTGAAAAACGGCATCGATAAAAAAGCACTGCTGGCAGGGATCAATTCTTCCGAGTTCCGTTTTCGTGAGGCAGATTACGGCTCTTATCCGAAGGGCCTGATGTACGGAATCGACATTATGGACAGCTGGCTGTACGGCGAGGGTGATCCGTTTGCCTATGTCAAACAGCTGGATATTTATAAGGAACTCCGTGATGCAGTAGAGAGTGATTATTACGAGAAACTGGTGCAGAAATATCTGCTGGATAACACACATGTGGCGGTTGTTGTCGTTGCACCGGAAAAGGGACCGACTGCAAAACTGGAGGCAGAGACGGCAAAGAAACTGGCAGATTTTAAGGCAGGTCTCAGTGAAGAACAGGTAAAGGAGCTGGTAGAAAAAACAGCAAAACTGCAGGAATTCCAGGAGACACCGTCCACACAGGAAGAGCTGGAGAAAATCCCGATGCTTACCAGGGAGGATATCACAAAGAAATGCAGACCGATCTGCAACAGAGAGCTTTCTTTTGGCAACACCAAAGTTCTGTGGCATGATGTGAACACGAACGGCATCGCTTATCTGACCCTTTATTTTGATCTGTCCGTTGTCAGAAAAGAGGATCTGCCTTATGTCGGCCTTCTGAAAAATGTGCTGGGCATGATCGACACCGAGCATTATGCTTACGGAGATCTGTTCAATGAGATCAATATGCAGACCGGAGGTATCGGTACTGGGATGGTCGTATTTCCAGAAAAGGACACACAGAAGATGTATCCGATGTTTACCGTATCAGCCCGCACACTTTATGATAAAATCGACTTTGTGTTTGATGTGATCGAGGAGATTTTATTCACATCCAAACTGGACGATGAGAAACGCTTAAAAGAGATCGTTTCCGAGCAGAAATCAAGGACACAGATGCGGCTGACAACGGCGGGACATTCGGCAGCGGCAACCCGTGCCATGGCTTATTTCTCCGAGACAGCTGCGTTCAGTGATCGCAGCAGCGGGATTGACTACTATCGCATGCTCGATGACCTCGATGCAAATTTTGAAACGAGAAAAGAGAATCTGAAGAGTAAATTGAAAGAGCTGATGAACGTGATTTTCCGACAGAATGCCATGGTATTTTCCGTAACAGCGGAAGAGAAGGGGCTTGCCGGACTGGAAGAGAAAGTGACAGGATTATGCGAAAAACTTTCGTTGGATAAGAGAACACCTTCAGAAGAAACCCTTGCATACGGAAAGCTGAACGAAGGCTTCCAGACCTCCGCCAAGATCCAGTATGTGACACGTGCCGGAAATTACCGCGAGGCAGGCTATGATTATACCGGGGCACTGCGGATCCTGAAGGTGATCATGAGCTATGAATATCTCTGGGTGAATGTGCGTGTCAAAGGCGGGGCGTATGGCTGTATGAGTGGATTCGGCAGAAATGGCAATTCCTATTTTGCTTCTTACCGTGATCCGAACTTGCGTCAGACCAACGAGATCTACGAAGGCGTGCCGGAATACGTGGAACATTTCAACGTCGAAGAGCGTGATATGACAAAATACGTGATCGGAACAATCAGTGAGATGGATACGCCACTCACAGCAAGAGCACAGGGAGCACGTTCTGATGCTGCTTATTTCGGACATGTGACTGAAAGCGACCTTCAGAAAGAGCGTGACCAGGTACTCTATGCGACACAGGAAGATATCCGTGCCCTGGCACCGCTGATGCGTGCAATCCTGGCAGAAGACTGCATCTGCGTGCTCGGAAACGAAGATGCACTGGAAAAAGAGAAAGAGATGTTTAGAAATCTCGGACCACTTTAAGGAGGAAGTTATAAGTAACTAAATATATTGCTTAATATGGTTAAATGTGTTTAAATATACCTA
>ENA-OPCB01002348-OPCB01002348.1-human-gut-metagenome-genome-assembly--contig:-NODE-2348-length-10479-cov-4.407713_pt1 | contig 10479 bp, 7 predicted proteins | sample MGYA00241561_ERZ501473 | MGnify/ENA primary metagenome ERZ501473 (study PRJEB25962, sample SAMEA2042519) | human gut metagenome | biome: human gut; feature: human-associated habitat; material: faeces... | reverse complement strand
GCAGGGGTCATTCATTGCCTTCGCCTTCCTGTGCAGCCTTGGCAGCAGCCTCGGCAGTGCCTGCGCCGGGGACCTTGTCGCCCTTGGCGGCGGAGGTGAACGGAGCGGTGAAGAACAGCTCTGCGCCCTCAGCCATGATGCAGACATCTGCATTGGCAGCGCCCAGTGCGCTGGTGCCGCCGCAGACACCCAGAACAACAGCCACCTGCGGGATCACGCCGGAAACCTTTGCGATCTGCGCATTCAGCTTTGCGCTGGCGGTCAGCACGTCCAGACCCTCAGCCAGCTTTGCGCCGACGGAGTTGTAGAAGGTGACGACCGGGCAGCCAGTCTGAGCTGCCATCTCCAGAACCTTGATGTTCTTTTCAACATCCTTTACGGTAACAGCTTCGCCGTTCTGGTAAACAGCGTAAGCCTGCTGACCTGCCGCATAGCCGCAGGCAGCGCTCACTGCACCGTCAGCAAACAGTGCAGTGTATTCCCCGTCATCAAAAAACTTGGCGAGGATTTCTCCCTTATTGATCTTTGAAGCCATGGTAAGACCTCCTGGTTGTCTGTGTGAGCTTTCAAAATTAGTTTTATTATACTGAATTTTCCATAAAAATGCAAGAGATTCTATAAAAGTCCATGCGAATCAACATCTGTCGCGCAAAGTTCTACAATTTTTTAACGATTCATCGTTTCTCCGCTTTCTCGCCTTTTTGCGGGCATTTTGCGCCGCACACTCAGCTGCCAAAAATTCTCTTTCAATTTTGTGGATTCTGTCTGCCCCTGCTGCATTTTATTTTATAAGAAGTTATGTTACACTATATTTAATATGTAAATTTTTTTCGCAGAACAGCCCGCCGGGAAGCTTCGGGGCGGGTCATTTTGCAGAATATAAAAGGAAGGCCATGTCAAATTGAAAGATCTGCTCACTTCACTCCGCGCCTCCAACGAAACCTACAACTCCATGAAGTACTCCGCCCGGGCTATCATCCGCCGCGCCGAGATCCCCCTGCTCGCGGTCATCGTCCTGTATAAGGCTGCAACGAACCTGCTGTTCGTCCCCCTGATGCAGCAGCTCTGGTCGCTCACGCTGCGGTTCGCACCCATGCACTACCTGAGCAACAACAATGCTTCCGATATCTTTTCCTCCCCCGCGATCATCCTGTGCATCACGCTCATTGCCATCCTGACCGCATTCTGGGCGCTGTATGAGTTTTCCGTCCTGCTGCATGGGCTGGATCTTGCCCGCAAGGGCGAAACGATCCGCCTGCCTGCCCTGCTGCGCACCTCTCTTGCAGATATCCGCCACGCATTCCTGCCGCAGAACTGGCTCCTTCTGGTCTACAGTGCCGTGCTGATCCCGTTTACCAACTTCTTCCTCGCCTATAACTATATCACGCAGCTTGCCGTGCCGGAATACATCATGGGTGTCATCCGGGCAAACAGCCGGTATTACCTGCTCTATCTGGCTGTCGGTGCTGCCCTGCTGTTCCTCTGTGTCAGCTGGGTGCTGGTGCTGCCGCTGTTCGTGCTGGAGCGCAAAAGCCTGTGGCAGTCGGTAAAGGAAAGCTTTTGCTGCATCCGCAGGCGCGTCTTCCGTGCTTTTCTTTTGCTGTTGCGCTGGAACCTCTCGGTCGTCCTGCGTTCCCTGCTGCTGACGGCAGCGGTTGCCGTGCCGCTGTACGGCATCATCATTGCGGTCGGGCTGCAGAGCACACAGGCCATGTTTGCACTGTCCCGCGCGGCGCTGGCCATTGAGATGCCTTTCTTCCAGTTCCTGATCGACTGCGCCATCACCATGGCGCAGTGCACGATCCTCGCCATGCTGCACTGCCGCCTGCGGGAGTCTCTCCGCTCTGAGCCGGAGCCGGTCCAGAGCGGAAAGCATCACCGTTCCACCGGCAGGCTGCTTCTGGGTGCATCGGTTGCGGGTGCTACTCTGCTCACCTTTGCGCTGGCATTCTGTTACCTTGCCCTGCCCAGAGACGACGAGCTGCTCTCCATGCTGGGCGGCGTTGCGCCGGTAGTCACCGCGCACCGCGGCTACTCCGCTGCCGCACCGGAAAACACCCTGCCCGCTTTCCAGCTGGCCATCGATCAGGGCTGCGAGTGGGCCGAGCTGGATGTGCAGATGACCAGGGACGGCGTGGTCATGGTGACTCACGATACCAGCCTGCGCCGCTGCACCGGCCGCAACGAGAACATCTACGACCTGACCTATAACGAGGTTCGTAAGCTGGATGCCGGGCGCTGGTTCGGCCAGAAGTACACTGGTGCCAAAGTTCCCACACTGGAAGAAGTGCTGGACCTGTGCAAAGGTAAGATCCAGCTGAACATTGAGATCAAGCCCAATGCCGCCACCCCGGAGCTGGAAGCGGAAACCATCCGCATCATCCGCGAAAAAGGCTTTGCGCAGGACTGCACCATCACCTCGCAGAGTTATGAGACCCTCTGCAAGGTCAAGGAGCTGGCGCCGGAGATCCGGACCGGCTATATCCTTGCACTGGGCGTGGGCAGTTATTACGATCTGCCTGCCGCAGATTTCTTCAGCGTACAGTCCACCTTTATCACCTCCGGTATGGTGCAGCAGATCCATAAGCGCAGCAAGACGATCTCCGCATGGACCGTCAACCGCGAAGAGGATGCCAGCGAACTGCTGAGCATCGGCGTGGACGACCTGATCACCGATAAGCCGGATATGATCCAGCAGCTGCTGAACGAGGATGCCGACCTTGACAACAGCCTCGTCCTCCTGCGCGACTTCATCCGTGACCTGTTCGCTCCGTCCGATGTCGATGAACCCACTCCTGAGGAAGAGACCATCGAAGAAGCCATCGAGGACCCGGACGAATTGCTGGATGCATCGTAATCGCGGCAAAGATCAAGTATTCTGTTAAACTACCCGTACACACATAAAAAGCCCCCTGTCGGTTCATCACCGGCAGGGGGCTTACAAGTTTACCTGATCCAGTTTTATCAAGAAAGATCATTCCGGTTCGGTAAGCTTGGATCTTTACGAAGCAATTTATTTCATAAATCGGTGCTGTGAACAAATCACTTACATTCCTTCTTCATAGCAGAATAGCCGATGAGAACAGTCCACACATAGGCGCAGGTCTTGGGGATCATCAGCATACCGATCATGGGGACGGTATTGGCCCAAAGAACAACGGGAATGTAGAAACCGAAGCTCAGCACGATGGTCAGCCACATCCAGCGGAAAGCCGCGTCGTCATGCTCCTTGGCGCTGCGGTAGAACAGCACGATGATCAGCAGGCCCATCAGTGCAAAAGGAATGTTACGGTAAATGCCCCAGGACAGCGGGGATTCGGCGCTCAGCCACTGGTTCTGCGGCATCATGCACAGGATAACACGCACGGCAGCCAGACCGTAGATGGCGGCAGTCAGGCCATTGTTGCCCTTGACCCGGTAGCGCTCACGCCATACATAGTACAGCAGCACATAAAAGACAGTCATTGTCACAGAGGTGATCCACTTACCCAGACCCAGAGGAACGGTAAAGTTTTCAAAGCCCGTGGTGCATAGAGCCAGAGCACGGGGAATCAGATGGAACGAGTCGCCGGCACCCAGAACGACAGCCATCAGACCGAACAGCTTGAACTGGTGGTTGCCCTTGCAGCCACAAATCATCAGGATACCGATGGTGATGACGGATACCAGATACACAGCATCAAAAACAGTTTCTACGATTGCTTGCATAGTTGATTGCTCCTTGTTGATAGATCAAATTTATTGTAACACTGCATTTTTTGCAGGGTCGGCTTAGTTTTTACGGTCATCAATGGCTTGCTTGGCAAAGTTGCATCCAAAGTGCAGGATGTTGAAGCTGGCAGCGCTCCACACAAGGCAGGCGAGCAGCAATAGGATACTGCGATGGACTTTCCTAGGAGTGTCCCTTTTAAGTGAACATTGTTCATTTTAGGCATTATAAAATTCCCACAGCAGTGTGGGAAGAAAATGCGGTCAATATAAGGTTCTGCGCACGATTTCCAGCACAGCGGCGGGGTCGTAGTCCTGCCGCAGCAAGGCAGACAGCATCAGCGAAAATAGAACATCGGCAAATTTTTCAACGGTGAATTGCGCATTAAAAGCGCCCGGACGGATTTTGGTATCCTGTTGCAGCACCGTACACAGACCATTTAAGATATGGTGCCAGATTTGCTGCATGTGCCGTTTGCCATCGGCCTTGTCCTCCTGCATAAAGCCGAGAGAGTGCAGTGTGAAGAATCCAGGATACTGCTCACAGCCGTAGGCCATGCGCTCGTACATCCATTTGACACAGGTCTGCACGTCCTGAAATACGGCCTCGTCCTGCGGGCGGTGGAAAATTTCGCACCAGACGCTCTCGACCGTGGCGCTGATAAGCTCAGCCTTGGAGTCATAATAGTTGTAGATCGAGCCGACCGAGACCCCGCATGCCGAGGCGACAGAACGGATACTGACCGCCGCCCAGCCCTTTTCCCGGATAAGCTCACGGCTGTTTTTTAAGATATCTTCCTTGGAGGTTACGATTGTATTCATGTGGTCACCCTCAATATGAACAATGTTCATTTTTATTATACTGCCCGTTCCAACTTTGTCAAGAGGATTTCATAAGAGGTTTATATTTTGCGGATTAAGACATTGAATGCAAACTTACAAAAATCATAAAAGGAGTATATGTATGATGCCACCTTACTGTCGATTCAGTATCATCTATTTTCGATAATGTCAGGGCATTTTCTTAATGTCAATAATGTCAAAAAGCCCCGGAAAGAAACGTAAACTCGTAACTTTCCGGGGCTTTCAAATTATTCTCAAATGTTAAACCGAACCAGTAATCCGGGTGGCTCCACAATGAAGTTTTCCGCGGCTTAGTGTCAAACTAATGTCACAGAGCAAATTTTTAGCAAATTTTATTTGATGCTACGTTAAAATTTCGCTTCATTCCATTATTCGAGCTCAATGGTTGCCGGCGGCTTACCGGTGCAATCATAGAACACGCGGTTCACATGCTTGACCTCATTGACGATGCGGCTGGTGACAGTGCCCAGAACATCCCAAGGCATATTATAGCTCTCTGCAGTCATGAAGTCGGTGGTGGTCACAGCACGCAGCGCCACAGCGTAATCATAGGTGCGCTCGTCGCCCATGACGCCCACACTGTGCATGTTGGTCAAGGCTGCATAGTACTGGCTGATTTCCTTATCCAGACCCGCCTTTGCGATCTCCTCACGCCAGATCGCATCGGCATCCTGCACGATTGCCACCTTCTCCGGGGTCACTTCGCCGATGATGCGGATGCCAAGGCCCGGGCCGGGGAACGGCTGACGGCTGACCAGATATTCGGGCAGACCCAGCTCACGGCCGGCCTGACGCACCTCGTCTTTGAACAGGTTGCGCAGCGGCTCCACCAACTCCTTGAAGTCCACGGTGTCGGGCAGACCGCCAACGTTGTGGTGGCTCTTGATAACAGTGGACTCACCGCCCAGACCGCTCTCAACGACATCCGGGTAAATGGTACCCTGTGCCAGGAAATCCACCTTGCCGATCTTCTTGGCCTGCTCTTCAAACACACGGATGAACTCTTCGCCGATGATCTTGCGCTTGCGCTCCGGCTCGGTAACACCAGCCAGCTTTGCAAAGTAGCGTTCGCGGGCATCCACACAGATAAAGTTGATATCAAAGCCGTTGGCATTGCCCGGGCCGAATACAGAGCAGACCTCTTCCTTCTCGTTCTTACGCAGCAGACCGTGATCCACGAACACGCAGGTCAGCTGCTTGCCGATGGCCTTAGCCAGCATAGCTGCTAGAACGGAGGAATCCACGCCGCCGGACAAGGCGCACAGCACCTTGCCATCGCCGATGCGCTCACGCAGGGCCTTGACGTTGTTCTCCACAAAGGAGTCCATCTTCCAGTCGCCGGTGCAGCCGCAGACGTTGTACACGAAGTTGCGCAGCATCTTCTTGCCTTCCGCAGTGTGCAGCACTTCCGGATGGAACTGGACCGCGTACAGGCCCTTCTCGGCGTTCTCTGCCGCAGCTACCGGGCAGTTGACCGTGTGAGCAGTGATCTTAAAGCCGGGCGCTGCCTGCTCAATATAGTCGTTGTGGCTCATCCAGCAAATGGTGGAGGGCTGCACATCGGTGAACATCTTGCTGTTCGTGTCCACGAACACCTCCGTCTTGCCGTACTCGCGCTCCGGTGCGCGGCAGACATGGCCGCCCAGCAGATGCATCATCAGCTGGCTGCCGTAGCAGATGCCCAGCACAGGCACACCCCAGTTGAAGATCTCAGGGTCGATCGTGGGGGAATCCTCCAGATAAACGCTGTTGGGGCCACCGGTAAAGATGATACCCTTGGGATTCTTTGCCTTGATAACCGACAGATCGGTTTTATAGGAATAGATTTCACAGTAGACATTGTTCTCGCGGACGCGGCGCGCGATCAGCTGATTGTACTGGCCGCCAAAGTCCAGCACGATGACAGTTTCATGCTGCATGAAGTTCTCTCCTCCCTTATCCATTCAATGTGTTTCTACAGATAAAATCAGTATAGCACATCTGCCAAATAAAAGCGACATCATTTGTGAATTTTCCTGTTTTTATTTTTCACGTATGGGATGCCGCAGAACTGTTTTCAGTGTTCCCGGTGCAGCACGGCGAGGATCACTCAGATAAATTTCGTGGTGGAAGCGTGTCTCTGAAAAATCCGGCATACACCCCTGCCCTTACAGACAGAGGATCTAAAACAAAAAGAGACCTTCCCACTCTCCGGAATGGGAAGGTCTCTCGTAAGTTTAACCTTTAGCCTTAGGAAAGGCGCGAAGGGTCAAAATCACTCAATGATCTTGCCAACAACGCCGGAACCAACGGTACGGCCACCCTCACGGATAGCGAAACGCAGGCCCTCTTCCATAGCAACAGGGGTCAGCAGCTCAACGTGCATCATGACGTTATCGCCGGGCATGCACATCTCAGTGCCTTCGGGCAGAGTGATGATACCGGTCACGTCGGTGGTGCGGAAGTAGAACTGAGGACGATAGTTGGAGAAGAACGGGGTGTGACGGCCGCCTTCGTCCTTGGTCAGAACGTACACCTGAGACTCGAAGGTCTTGTGGGGGTGCACGGAACCGGGCTTAGCCAGAACCTGACCACGCTCGATCTGGGTACGATCAACACCACGCAGCAGAGCGCCGATGTTATCGCCAGCCTCAGCGAAGTCCAGAGACTTACGGAACATCTCCAGACCGGTGATGGTGGTGCTCAGACGATCGGGCTTGATGCCGACGATCTCCATAGCATCGCCAACCTTAGCAATACCACGCTCAACACGACCGGTTGCAACGGTACCACGGCCAGAAATGGTCATGACATCCTCGATGGGCATCAGGAAGGGCTTGTCTTCCTCACGATCGGGGTTGGGGATATAGGTGTCAACAGCGTCCATCAGCTCCTTGATGCAAGCATACTCGGGAGCATTGGGATCAGTGGAGGTAGACTCCAGAGCCTTCAGAGCGGAACCACGAATGATCGGGGTATCGTCGCCCGGGAAGTCGTACTCGGTCAGCAGCTCACGGATCTCCATCTCAACCAGATCCAGCAGCTCTTCGTCGTCGACCATATCGCACTTGTTCATGAACACGACGATATAGGGCACGCCGACCTGACGAGCCAGCAGGATGTGCTCACGGGTCTGGGGCATGGGACCATCGGTAGCAGCAACGACCAGGATAGCGCCGTCCATCTGAGCAGCACCAGTGATCATGTTCTTGACGTAGTCAGCATGGCCCGGGCAGTCAACGTGAGCATAGTGACGAGCGTCGGTCTGATACTCAACGTGAGCGGAGTTGATCGTGATACCACGAGCACGCTCCTCAGGAGCCTTATCGATGTTGGCATAATCCATGAAGTCTGCGTCGCCCTTCAGAGCCAGGTACTTGGTGATAGCGGCGGTCAGAGTGGTCTTGCCGTGGTCAACGTGACCGATGGTGCCGATGTTCACATGCGGCTTAGAACGGTCGAACTTTGCCTTTTCAGCCATTGGAATATCCTCCCTTAATTTAGGTTTTGATATTTGGTTACAACAACCCTGCAAGATGCAGACATTGCATTGCAAGGCTATTCTACTAAATTTGCCCTGTAAAATCAAGTGCTTTTACAGGAAATTTTGCCGAGGTTACACTACCCCGGCAAAATCTTTATCCATTTTTCAGGAATCAGCCCTTGGTGCGGCCAGCGATGATCTGGTCAGCAATGTTCTTGGGCACCGGCTCGTAGTGAGACGGCTCCATGACATACTGGCCACGGCCCTGAGTCTTGGAACGCAGGTCGGTAGCGTAGCCGAACATCTGAGCCAGAGGCACAAATGCATTGACGCGCTGAGTACCAGCCATAGCTTCCATGCCCTGGATCTGACCACGGCGTGCATTCAGGTCGCCGATAACATCGCCCAGATACTCATCGGGAACGATAACTGCAACCTTCATGATAGGCTCAGTGATGATAGGATCAGCCTTGCGCATAGCATCCTTGAACGCCATAGAACCAGCAATGGAGAAGGCCATTTCAGAGGAGTCGACCTCATGATAAGAACCATCCCACAGGGTAACCTTGACATCAACGACAGGATAGCCAGCCAGAACACCGGACTTCATAGCACCCTGGATACCGTTGTCGATAGCCGGGATGTATTCCTTCGGGATGGCACCGCCAACGATGGCGTTGACGAACTCGTAACCCTTGCCGGGCTCGTTGGGCTCGATCTTGATCTTAACATGACCGTACTGGCCCTTACCACCGGACTGACGTGCGTACTTGGTCTCCTGGTTGGCCTCTTTGCGGATGGTCTCACGGTAAGCAACCTGAGGTGCACCCACGTTTGCTTCAACCTTGAACTCACGCAGCAGACGGTCAACGATGATCTCCAGGTGCAGCTCGCCCATGCCGGCGATGATGGTCTGACCAGTCTCCTCGTCGCGGTCGATGCTCATGGTCGGATCGGCCTTGCACGCCTTCTCGATAAACGTGTAGAGCTTCTCCTCGTCACCGCGGTTCTCGGCCTCGATGGCGATGCGGTACTGCGAGTTGGGGAACTTGAACGCCGCCGCCTCAACCTTACCGGTAATGGAGAGCGTATCGCCCGTCTCGGCAGCCAGCTTGGGCGCCACGATGATATCGCCGGCGTAGGCGTGACCGACCTCGGTCATGTCGCGACCGCACATCACATACAGGTGAGCCAGACGATCGCTCTTGCGCGTGCGGGCGTTGATCAGCTCAAGGCCCGGCTCAAGCGTGCCCGTCAGCACCTTGATAAAGCTGATACGGCCCTGCTGCGGGTCGGCCAGCGTCTTAAACACAAACGCCACCGGACGGTCATCGTCACTCGAGATCTTGAGCGAATCGCCGTCGATGAGCGGCATCTCGCCGTAGTCGGTCGGCGCCGGGAAGTACGTGGCGATGTCGTCCATCAGCGAGTTGACGCCCTGCTCCTTGATGCAATCGCCTGCAAAGACCGGCACAAAGATGCGCTCGGCAATCGCCTTCGACAGCAGGCCTTCAAGCTCCTCCTGCGTCAGCGTCTCCTCGCCTTCCAAGTACTTCATCATCAGCTCATCGTCGGCCTCGGCCACCAACTCGCACAGATGGTCATGGGCCTCCTCGGCCTGGGCCCGATACTCCTCGGGAATCTCCGACTCAACGGCTTCGGTGCCGTTGCAATGGCGTGCCTTCATACGCACCAGGTCGATGATGCCGTCAAAGTCCTCGCCCTCGCCCCAGGGAAGGGTCACGGCGCCCAGGCGCGTGCCAAAGCGCTCCTGCAGCAGGTCCATCGTGGTCGCAAAGCTGGCCTCGGAGCGCGACAGGCGGTTTACGAACACCGCACGCGCCAAGCGCAGGTCCTCGGCGGCATACCAGAGCTTAACCGTCGTAGGCTGCGGGCCGGCCTCGGCGTCGACCACAAACAGAGCCGTCTCGCAGACGCTCATCGCGGCAAAGGCGTCGCCGATAAAATCGGGGTAACACGGGGCATCGAGCACATTGATGCGCGCGCCCTTCCAGTCGATCGGCGCAATGGTCGTCGAGATGGAAAACGCACGCTTAACCTCTTCGGGGTCATAGTCGAGCGTGGGCTTGGTGCCGTCGTGGCCGCCCAGGCGGGCGGTCTTGCCAGAAAGGTGGAGCATGGCCTCGGCGAGTGAAGTCTTGCCCACCCCGCCTTGGCCTACGAGCACCACGTTCCTTACATTGCCGGTCTTGGGAGCACCCATGATGACCTCCTTGCAGGGCCGCGCGCAATGCGCGACGCCAACGGGGAGAGTTCGCGGTCGGTGCCATCCCGGGAGCAGCATGGTCGGCAGCCGAGCCGACTCACCCTCCAAATGTCCTATGCCACCACCCTACCCTCACGGGCGACCGTCCATGCACACCTTTCGGCACACGTATGAATACAGGCGGCGAGAGGAAGAGACAAGCTTGTGAGGCGATTAT
>ENA-OPCB01002331-OPCB01002331.1-human-gut-metagenome-genome-assembly--contig:-NODE-2331-length-10515-cov-3.125048_pt1 | contig 10515 bp, 9 predicted proteins | sample MGYA00241561_ERZ501473 | MGnify/ENA primary metagenome ERZ501473 (study PRJEB25962, sample SAMEA2042519) | human gut metagenome | biome: human gut; feature: human-associated habitat; material: faeces... | reverse complement strand
CTTGTCTGAACTCTTCCTTTTCTAAAAGAGTTTTCAGTCCTGGTACGGTTGTTGTTCCTGTGAGAATAAAACTCCTGATATTTGTCAATGACATATGTGACCGCCTTTTCCGTTCTGCTATCTGCCTGTTGTGTGCCAATATATCATCTTTTTGCATCTTTATCATTCTTCTAATTCCCATAGTGGCACGTGATAGTGTTTTATCGTCCAGCACTCCCTTCATTCTTTCCTTTAATTTTCCCAAGTCATAATATCCACGGCTTATCTCAATGGATAGTCTGTCAATCTGTTTTAGTATCTGTTTTTGTTCCTCACTCATATAGTCCCGCCTCTTATGATTATGAACCAGCCTCCATATTTTCATGGGATGTACCTTCTCATTACGTGCTATTTCCTGTATACTTACGCCTTTTCTGTGGGCATCTTCTGCGGCTATAAATAATTTTAATTCTTCGCGATGCTTTTCTCCACCAAGTTCAAGAAGATCGTCCATCATTTTTCGTCTGCATTCTTCCTGTGAGGGAAAGCTGTAGGCTAACTTCCGTACCGTCATTCGTGCCAGACAGGAGAATTCTTCCGCCATGACGTCTGTCATATTACGCATCAGGTGAAACCTGTCGCTGATTTGTGTGGCATGAGGCAGACAACGGTTGAGCGCCTCAATAAAACAACGTCCGCGGTCACGCGTAACATATTGTATTTGTGGATTGGACAGTAAATAAGCATCCAGTTCCTTACCTTCCCTGCATGGAAGTACCTCGATCGGCTCTCGCGTTAACTGGTCTACTACGATACTCATGTAAATATGTCCCTTCTTCTGTGCAAAATCATCCAGACCGACATAAACAGGGGATGGAGGAGGTGGCGCAGCCGTGTCCGTTTTCAACATACTACGTAAACAAGTGGATGGGCTACATGAAATGTTCTGTCCCCGCAACAGGTCTGAAGCGATTCGGGAAGTTGTTTTCAGGGAGACAGTCTGAATTCTTTCGTGCACATCAAGTGTGTTACGCGCGTAACGGGTAGCTATATGATCCGGTGATTCACTAAAGACTGAACATTTACATTGGCTATTACGGCAACGGAACTTCAGGATTTTCAAATGAAGTTCACAGGCATAGTTGCATAACTCTAAGGATTGGAGATGGCGTACATAGCTTCCATGATGGTGTCGGCTGTAAAGACCGCAAGCAGGACAGTGAGACCCATGGCTGGTACTGGACATCTTGAATATTAAGGTATGGGAAACCACGCTCACTGAATCTTGCCGAAAGCCTGGAATATCCAGGCGAAGTGAAGTTGTTTTTAAATTTACCCTACCAGGTAAAGCGACATTAGAACTTTTTATTGTATCTTTGTCGTATGCAGATGTGTCTCGAATCATTGTAACTGGATGCTTTGGTCAGCTATAAAGTTACTAGTTTTTCAACACATCTGCATTCTTTTTGAGAAGAACCTCCCAAATAAAGCAAAAAACATCACTAAACCGCTTATACATGCGGAAGTCAAACGGAATTGCTGCACCGAAAATGACTAAGAACCGAGAAATTCAGTTATTTTCATTGGCTTTCGTTTGATTACTGCGCTTTCTTTCTTATAAATATCACCAAAATTTATATTAAACATCTTTTCAAAGACACGTGCTACATCACTAAGGAAGATTTCCTTATGATCTATACGGATAATACCATCTGATATATAGAAGATACCACAGACTAGCTCCATCATATCTACGAGTTTTATTACTTCGTTATTCAAATAAAATGGTGATTTCCATTCAGATTCAATATTGATAAAGAATTTTGGATATTCCATCTGCCGATAGATTAATTCCTGTTCCATATTTATCAATGATAACAACTTATCTAGGAAAACCAATTTCAACTTACTGTTTTCTGTGGGGCATGATTCTTCCAATGCTTTAAGTGTCCCAAAGTCAATGTAACTCATATTAAGCTGTCTTATACGTATTTTATTGTCGCTTATCCTATTCAGGTAATCAAAGAGTTCCTCTACAAATTCCAAATAAAAGCCATATCTTCAGCAACAGACTTATCTAATTGGTATGGATGTCTTAGCAATTTATATATACGCTTTTCAGTTAAATCCCAATCTGACATGACTCTCTGTTTTTATCATTCGATATGAATTTATAAACTCTTCGCAATTATTTGCCATTTACATTGTCTATGTTTATAGAATTTTAAAGTCCACCATGCAGCAATAGGTGTAAAGCAGCCTGCATATAAGTCTACAGTGTCAGTATATCGGGTTAGCTGTTGGCTTATTTCCTCCATCTTAATATAGTGATTCCAAATAATTACAGTATCGTTATATTCTTCTGTATCTATTTCTCGTGATACTTTATCCATCTTGACAACGTTTATTGTATGCCTGCCTACTGGTAAAAAGCCATGTAAGAGCAACTTAAAAACAAAGGATTTACCCTCTTTCCACAACATAGGAGAGTTATCACAAGAAATAAAGCTGGCTTTAGGTTTACAAATCTCTCTTAAAGTATCGACATCCTGAATTTTATTCCATATATTCTCTATACTAGAATGAAAATCCGAAGTAACAATAACTCGGCAGCCCATAACTTTTTTACCTTCACGTGTTGTTAGCTTAACTTTCTGAATCATAATTGATAGTTTTTAATTGTTTATTATTAGCATGACTAACGATATGTGATCCTACACATTTTATTCATTATTAATTTATTAACTTTGTGCAAAGTTACAGGCAAGCCTTAACTGTTACAATAGTCATTTATAATGAGACAAGACGTAACAATCTGAAAATGTGAAATATGAGAAGTCAATCAATAGATAAAATAGAAAAAGTAATCGAAAATATTCTGCCAACATCAGGTGCTTTTATTGACGAGTTGGATTACTCTGTTATAGAACAGCGAAAAGCAGATTGGCTCAAACTATCAGAACTCGCACATAGTATAGTGTTAGTCTTTGATTGCTGTACTAAAAAATTCGTTTTTGTATCAGATAATATTCCTCAATCATACGGGATTGACTCTAAGAGGTTATTTATCAATGGACATGAACCAGTCTTAGAGATTATGCATCCAGGTGATATACATTATGGCTTGCTTGTTAGAAAGAAAATCTATTCCTTATTAAGTAGTCTTTCCGCTGAAGAAAAAATGAAGCACAAGATGGTACATGAGATGCGAGTAAAAAATGTACGTGGCGAATATATCCGTATTATTGAGCAGGAGCAAGCAATAGAATTGGATAAGTCAGGTAATATATGGCTTATGTTATCGGTTATAGATGTTGATGCAAGCCATGAATCAGAAACAACCAAAAGTCACCTCTATAATTTTGAAACAGGAGAACAGGTATTTATTGATTTGTCTGATACCTTAGAAGAACCATTGACAAATAGAGAATTGAGCGTCTTGCAATTAATGAAACAAGGTTTATTAAGCAAAGAAATTGCAAACTATCTGAATGTCAGTATCAATACAATAAACACTCATAGACAAAACATTCTACTCAAATTAAAAGCAAACAATTCTATCGAGGCTGTTAATATTGCTCAAAGGTTGGGTTTATTAAACAACTCAATTCAAAAACATATTTTTCCGAAACGGATTAATAACATTAACTCTATCAGTGTAGCAGCCAGTCTGTGCAAGTCTTAAGCTAAAAATACTACCCGAAGCGTAGCGCAGGTGTGGAGATTTTCAGCTTAACCCTTTAGGGCTTGGACTTGAACGGACTGGATGCGGAGCTTATCTTTGTTAATGTTTTAGTCTGACTTCGGAAAGTCATTTATCTTCCTTAAGCAATATTCTATGCATATTCTTTATTAATACCATTGGTATTTCACGCATAAGATAATAGTCATCTTTAGAATCTATAGATAGCTCATGCGCCATCGAATTATGTGTAGAAAAGTTTAAGGCTTCTTCAAACTCATATAAAATCCTCTGTTTCTCAGAAATACTTTTTTTCTTTTCTATTTCTCTTATGGTCTCTATTCCAACATCATAAATCCATGAAAGAGAAGTTTCCTTATATAATGAAAGTGCAGCGATTAAGCCCATTGAGCCTTTGCAAGGTAAATGACACAATTCTTCTATCATCATCGGATGGATTTTTCTCTTTCTGCGTTCTCTTGAATCCATTCTTACGTTATTTTGGATTTTAGAAGGTAAATCTTGAAACATCATTTTTATTTCTTCAAATAATTTCGCTGTAGAATTTTCTTTCAATTCCTCTTGTGCTTCTTTTTTAGATGTTTTTACCGTTTTGCTTTGTAGTATGGATTCAACTTTAGACTTAAATTTCCCAACCTGAAATTTTATTGTTTCTTCATCAGGTTCTGAATTAGGTATTCTATCAACTAATTGAAAAACAAGTTTTATCAATGATTCTTCATCATCGCCACAGTTTTGGAATTGAGCAAAAGGACCTGTAATAGCATCTTTTAATGATATTCCCAATGTTACTCCTAATATTGGTGTATTCAGTTTCCCTTTAGCCATACCAGCTTCGAAAAGAATCCATGGTCTATTTACGCTATTTTGAGTCAGTAAGCAAACAACATCAGAAGCTTCCTGAATGTTCTTAATAATTTCGGGATACCATTCTACACCATATTCAATTCCTTGCGTACCTTTCTTATCTGAAGTCCTAAATGATTTCAAAACTCCTGCACTGACGCTTTTCAATAAATTACTAAAGGCTTCAGCTAGTTCCGCATCTCTTGTATCATGTGAGATAAATACTAAAGGCTTATTTATTGCCTTACTGCTTAACTTATCTTCTTTTATTGCTTCTTCCATAAAACAAACATTAATTCTTTTTGCAAAGATAGTTAATTTGCACTACACTAAATAGTTTACATCTAAAATATTACTTGTAAAATTGATTATGGGAAAATTCAATTTTATCATCATTTATCAATTGATATTTATCCCCTATTTTAATAAATAACTGTTTCATATCCTCATTTACTTTCTGATTAGTGATTTTTGCGTAAATTTGTGTTGTTTGAATAGACCTGTGTCCCATCAGTTTACAAACAGTTTCTATTGGTACACCTTGCGAAACTCCTATCAGAGTTCCGTAAGTATGACGGCTCATGTGGTAGGTTAAATCACGCTCGATTCCGCATATCTTAGCAAGTCCTTTCATATTTACGGCAAGGCTGGGACGGTTAATCATATTGAATACTTTATCACTTTTTCGTTCTTTCTCATACTTCTTTATAATCTGGAAAGGAATACTTAACAGTTTAATACTGCATACTGTACCTGTTTTCTGACGTGGGATTTTTATCCATGTACTACCGTCTTGTTCCTCTATTAAGTTATTGATAGATAAAGCGCACATATCCGCATAGGATAAACCTGTAAACGTTGAGAAAACGAACCAATCTCTTGTGCGGCTATATCTATAGGATGCTACAGGAGTGGTGAGTATCTTTTGAAACTCTTCTTCCGTCAAATGCCTGTGTAATCTTTGTGGTGTTTCCGATATAAAATTGATAAACGGATTACGCTTTAGAGTACCCTGATTAATAGATCGCCTTATCATTTTCTTCAAAATAATAATATGATTCAAGACTGTGTGTGCTGACATTTTTCTTTCAACTCTTAGATAAAAGTCATAATCATTGATGAACTTATGATTTAGACTGACTAAAGGTAAATCTTCGGTTTGATAGCGAGATAGAATAAAATTAGAAAGATGTTTATATACAGATAAATAGAGGCAATAGGTCGAATAAACACGGTTCACACCGACACGTTTTTCAAATTCCTCGTTATGTTCCTGAAAGAGTTGTAACAAGTTCGTTGCTTTAGCTCCTATACCATATAAGGTATTTTTTACCTTTTCGGCTGTTACATATCCTTCTATTTCTACAATTTTGGAATAATGCGTTTTTACTTGTTCTTCCAAACGGTCAAGTGTCTTATTTATCTGTGTTAGTTCTTTTCTTTCTTTTTTCGCCCGTCCTTTCTTTGTGTCCCAATCAGAGGGAGAGAGATTTATCTTTGTACTGAATTGTACGGATTTAGCGTCTATCGTGATACGCCCGACAATCGGACAAGTTCCATCTTTACGGGGCTTTGAAGTATTGAGATAAAATAATATAGCAAACGTACTCCGTTTGATTGATGTCTTTGTTTCCATAATGATAACTGTATTTAATGATATTTTTATTCTTCTATGCCTGCCAAACGGAATTTACTTTTTATCCGTTTTTCCAGTTTGTCGGTATCTTCCGATATTTTGTTGTTGTTGATTTTTGCATAAACCTGTGTTGAGCGTAAATCCCGATGTCCTAACATACGGCTGACTGTTTCTATTGGCACTCCTTGCGAGAGGCAAATTTCGGTCGAGAAAGTATGTCGCCCGGCATGAAAAATTAGTTTATGTTTTATACCGCATATTTCAGCGATAATTTTGAGATTCTTATTTAATCTGCCACAACTAAGCATTGGTAGTAATTTACCGTCAGATGCTAATCCTTTATACTTTTCTATGATTTGCAAAGGGAGTTCCATTAATGGAATTTCACATGGTGTTCCTGTTTTCTGTCGGCTGGTTTCTATCCACAGAACACCGTCCGAAGCTCTTACTATATTTTTTTTCTGTGAGGTTGCAAATATCCCTGTATGCTAAACCTGTGAAAACTGAAAACAGAAACATATCACGGGTTAGATACCTACAAGGGTGGTCTAATGGGGTGTTTATTATTTTGTGCAGCTCATCACGGGTTAGATATTTTTGTGTGAGTTTTGGTTTTTCAGGCGAATACCCTTCAAACGGATCATGGGTTATAATGCCTTCTCCAATGGCATATTTTATCATTTTACGCAAATGAGCCATTATTCCTAATATAGTATTCGGCATCCTTTGTAACTCTATCCTCAGATAGTAATCATATTTTTCAATGAAAGAAAAATCTAATTGGGTAAATGGAATGTCTGATAGTTTATATTTCAGTGACATAAACCGCTTAAGGTGCTGCAATGAGATTTCATGTTGCTGGTATGTGCATAACTCTCGGTTCACGCCAACACGTTTCTTAAATTCTTCATTATGATACGTGAAGAACTTGATTAATGTTTCTTGTTCGGATGCGATACCTTGAAAGGTGTTCTTCACATCACTGGCGGTTACATTGGTTCTGTACTCTTGTAGTTTTCGATAATTAGTACTTATTGCCACAGCCATTTTATCCAGTGTGCTATTTACTTCGGTAGCGTGTTTGCTTTTTCCTGTTACTCTACCTGAAACAACATCCCAAAGTGATGCTTTGGCAGTAATCTTTGCACTGAATTGTGCCACGTCTTTGCCAATGGTGATTTTGCCAATTACGGGGCATTCACCGTTTTTCTTTTCATCGGTCTTTCTTAAGTAGAAATGTACTTTCAAATTTGCTTTCATATCTCTGTTTTTTAAGTTGATAAAATTACTTGTAACAGAGTTATTTGAAATGATGCAAGTTGCTGTCAAATAGACCGTTCAGTGGTCTAATGAGGACAGCGAAAAGAGAAAAGCGATCCTATGAGTAAAGTTCCGTTCTAATTCCTTGTTTTTCGATTTGTTGCTGACCTCTAAAAAGGGTAATGGATAAGCAACGGAACTACTGCTTAGATATGCTTTCTTCTTCTTTTTCAGTGGTAGACAGCTAAAGACAATAAGCGACAGATAGACTTGATAATCTGCGGTTTACGTCTGATTGCAGTTAATTACCTTTTTCATCTATACTTATGCCACAAGCATTTGCCTAGCGAATGGTGTAAGTATGGAAAATGTAGCCAAGATGTTAGGTCATGCTGATACCAGCGTAACAAAACACTATGCACGGGTACTGGATCAGAATATTCTAAAAGATATGCAGAAAGTGAATAGCTGCTTGTCGGAATTGGCCATATAAATATTATCTGGCAGTCTGTCCTTTCATACTTTAAAACAAAAGGATGGACTGGCATTATGTAAAATAAATGCAACCTCAATTTTTAAAATTTTCTAATAAGCTTATCTTATTTGTAATATGTGATAAAGCAAAAATTCCTCTATATTGATGTTCTGTCCATTCTAATGCTTCAACTAGAGTCTTATTATCCATAAATTTTGCAGTAAATAAAAGTTCACGATTTTTATTTGGTTCTTTGTCTGTTATCAATGGAACGTGAGCATATCCTTCGACCGCATAACATGCTATTAACCGAGCAATAGTAAATAAGAAAAAACGATTGCGATACTTATTATATGATTCATCTACTTTAAATATGCATTGAGGAATACTATTTTCTAGCTGATCTACCAACCCTTGAATATCATAATTTTTATGGCATATTTTCTCATATAAGTCAGATTCGCATATATGAAAATAAGTTAGCAAGAAAAGTACATCAGGACAAACATATTCATTATGCGAAAACATTTTTAATGACAATCGAGTATTTGTAAATATTTTCTCTATCTGTCTTAAAGTTAAATTCTTATGTTTAAAAAGAGCTTGAGCGATTTTGAGAAAGTTGTCCTGTTCATTATCTCGTTTAAAATATTGCCCCCGTTCTTCTGTTCCAAAGAATGCATCAAAATCATAGAACTTATATAAATAGCTACTAAATTTATCTACATCAGGATCTGGTAAGGTATATTCAATATCAATAAATCTCTTTAAATATTCATCTGCATCTATTAAATCGCTACCATAATACCCTCGTATAGAATTACCTAATTGCTGTTTGTCTATGGATATAACAAATACAATATTAGGTATATTGAAAAGATGTTTTATCCTTTCTAATACCTTTACAGCATAATAAGGATTACACCTATCTAGTTCATCAACAATGAAAACTAAAGGTTTGTCGTTGCAAATATCTACCACGAAATTCGATAATTCGGCATGGAATTGCTCTAAACATAATTTCTGTTTCTCATAGCTTTCAATTTCTTCTTTTAATAAAGCAGCTCCTTCTTCTATACTATCAGAGCAAATATCAACAACATCTTCACCTGCATATTTTTTTAGTATTCCTTTAGCTATTGCAGGAGCTGCTTTCAGAACTATTTTTCCTGCTGTGCTTATAACTGATAAAAGTGCATCTTCTTTTTTCTTTTGTGAACTTACCTTTTTTAGTTCACCAAGCAAACCAACAATCGGATCTGAAATAAAATCATTCTCCCATGCATTAAAATATAATGTATGAAAATCATCTAGTTTCAAATATTTTGCCCACATCTCAACAAACGTAGTCTTCCCAGTTCCCCACTTTCCATTTATAGCTAATACACAACCTTCATTGTAAGTCAAAACAATTGCTTTCAATATATCTGCATATTTTTCTCTGCCCAACTTACAGTTTAAGAAAGGATTCTCATCTGGTATATCTAGTTTTTGCAGTTTACACTTCATAAACGTATTATTATATTGTTAGAAATAAATATTCAAGACCTATAAATATCATAGCAAATATAGTGCATTTTAATGATTTAATTTTAGATAGCATAAGTTTTCCAAAACTTAATATGAAACATTGACAAAGGTAATGTTCCGTATTTAGCCCGTTCAAGTCCAAGCCTTCGGTTTAGATAAAAATCTTCCTCTCATTGCATTTCTAGCGTATTTTTATCTAAAGACTTGCACAGACTAAATACTTCACTGGAAAAGTCAATAATTCAAATTAAATTCCGAAAAACAATATTTTCGGGGCTGGCATCAGGAAAACGTCTTTCACTTGAATAGAGTTTAAACAAGTTTCTCATACAGTTTAAACCAATCCAGCCCATAGTTGCCAAAGCCTAAATCTACGGTATCAACGTATTCAAAACCGCATTTCTCATAGAGGGAGATTGCCGGAAAATTATTTTCATACACATCTAAACGAATAGATTTAATGCCTAAATCAAGCAGTTATCTAATTTAGATAGCTGCTTTTTTCGTTTTAGAATACTACGGTTTTAGTCTCAAGTTAAACCAAGAGTTAAAGCAGAATCAAACAATAGCAGTGACGGAGAACCCATAAAAGCACTAAAGAAAAAGAAGAAATGGAAAAAGAACCTTAAGTAGCAACAATCCATTTTTGTTTGCGAAGCAAGGTATATTTCAAATTTGAAACAGTAATGCTAAGCTTTTTGAATTTTAGAAATTCACTCCTTACCGTACCGAAAAAAGTAAATCACCTTAAGCATTGCTTTTTTCTACTTTTCCATAAATATATATTTTACAAGTATAATGAAGTAAAATATATACTTTAGAGTGAAGCAATTTGACCGTTTTGATTACGATAGATGAATCAAGATTGCATATTATCTTTCAAGTTCCAGAAAAACAAGTTCCAGATTTTCTAAATTACCATTTTATTGCTACTTTTGTAAGTGTCATACTAATAATTTTGTAGATGATAAAACTATATAGATAATACCCAACTCTAATATTATGTCATATGAGAAGAGAAAGCGTTTTAACCACGGTGTGGCGCGCATCGAAGTAGTCGTCGAGAAACATCACAACGGACTTTTT
>ENA-OPCB01002326-OPCB01002326.1-human-gut-metagenome-genome-assembly--contig:-NODE-2326-length-10528-cov-4.644419_pt1 | contig 10528 bp, 10 predicted proteins | sample MGYA00241561_ERZ501473 | MGnify/ENA primary metagenome ERZ501473 (study PRJEB25962, sample SAMEA2042519) | human gut metagenome | biome: human gut; feature: human-associated habitat; material: faeces... | reverse complement strand
TAAATTGAGGCGTGCAGGTTGCTGGAATGATTTTTCAAACACGCTCTAAAAGCTTTTGTGCCATTAATTCCGGAGCCGTTGCATAATCCAGTGCTGTCTCCCTCGTTATTTTCCCCTCTTTATATAACTTTGTAATATACGAATCCATTGAGAACATTTTCTCCTGCCCAGAAGAACCGATGAGTCCATCTATCTGATGCACTTTATTATCTCGTATCATATTTTTAATCGCACGGTTGACTGTCATAAGTTCAAATGCCGGAATGAGTTTCCCTTCTTTATCTGGTAAAAGCTGCTGGGAAACAACCGCATTCAGTACGGAGGCAAGCTGTACGATAATCTGTCTTTGCTGATTAGCCGGAAATACATCAATAATTCGGTCTACCGCGTTGGCTGCCCCCAGTGTATGAAGTGTAGAAAAAACAAGATGTCCCGTTTCTGCGGCTGTCATCGCAATATTAATAGTCTCATAGTCACGCATCTCTCCAAGGAGGATAACATCGGGGCTCTGACGAAGAGAAGCCCTGAGCGCTACTTTATAGCTTTCTGTATCAGAACTCACCTCACGCTGGCTTACAATACTCTTTTTATGACGATGCAAAAATTCCAGAGGGTCTTCCAATGTAATGATATGTTCTTCCCTCGTGCTGTTAATCTGTTCAATCAGACAGGCAAGTGTTGTAGACTTTCCACTTCCTGCGGAACCTGTTACAAGAACAAGACCCTTTCTGTATTCTGCAAGCTGCATAATCTGAGATGGGATACTAAGCTCTTCTGGATTTGGAAGCCGGAATGCAATCAGACGGATTACTGCTGCCAGAGAGCCTCTCTGACGATAAGTAGAAACACGGAATCTTCCTAAGTTTGGAATAGAGAAGGAAAAGTCATCATCTCCATTTTTCTCTAATGTTTCTATCTTTCTTTCCTGTGCAATCACATAAATATCTTCTATTAACTTACGGGTATCTTCTGGCATCAGACGATCCCCCACCCTTATCATCTTTCGATTAATTTTATAAGTTAAAGGTAATCCGGCTACGATAAATAAATCAGATGCACCCTTTCCCGTTGCTTCCTGTAAATATTCCTGTATTCCCATTTCGTCTCCCCTCCAATGTTATAATGTTATTCGCCACTCTGATATACATCCAGAGAATCATCGGCCTGCCAGTCATCTGATGAGCAAAGTTTCCATTTTTGTATGTAATACTGTGGATAACCTCCTGTTTCATCTAGCTGTAATGTAACAACGAGCTGCTGGCTCTTTGAAACGCTTTCTGTCAACTTTATCTGGCTTTTCGCAACTTTTTTAATATCCTTCTGAGACTGCTTCTGCATATTCTTTACAGTTTTCACTTTTATCTTTTTCTCGGTACTCTTAGTCTCCGCAGTTTTTATTTCTGCTTTTTTTTGACTACTCTTAGCCTCCGCAGTTTTTGTTTCTGCTTTTTCCCGAAGTTCCTGATTCTCCTTCGCCAGCAGCTCCTGCACATTATTCACTGCCTCGTAATATTGTGTGGTATGCTTTGCTGTCTTTTTACTAAGAGAATAGTCTGAAACTGCATTTTCCAGAGACAGAACAGCAAATGCAGCAAGGCAAATATTCATAAAAATTAAAATGATAAGTGAGATACCGACATTCATTACAGGGATTTCTCTTTTCTTCATAAATAAAATCCTTTCGTTTGCCATAGGCGGAAACCCACTACCTTTAGGTGGTGGGAGGAGCCTTGTAAATCTTTAATCGTTAACCCTGATTCTCAATATATTTTTGTATGGTAGTTGACGATACTTCTCCAATGCTGCAAGCAAAATATCCGTCTGACCAAAATATTTTTTTCTTCCAATACTGTTTAGACAGAAACGAACCATATTTGTGCCATAAGTATTAGCAATATCGTTAACATCATCAGCGATAGAATCTTTGAGTAATTGTTTACGATATTTGGTTACTAGAACTATATGTACTTTAAGGCTGTATTTCCGTCTGTTATGACGATTGTATCTATTATCCATAATTCACGTCACCTCAAAACATTGATTTTCACTAATTATTATTATATAATATATTTAGTGAAATATCTATGAAAGGAGTACATATATGGAACAAATGACTATTACAGCTAAAATTCAAATAGTCGTAGATGAAACAGATAAGGTTTTGCTTGATGAAACTATGTCTGTTTATCGTAATGCCTGTAATTATGTTTCAGACTATGTATTCCGTACTCATGACTTAAAGCAGTTTTCGCTCAATAAGGTTTTGTATTCTACTTTACGAGAAAATTTTAACCTTAAATCGCAAATGGCTCAGTCTGTTTTGAAGACTGTTATCGCCAGATATAAGACCATTCTTGAGAATCAAAACGAATGGATGAAACCCTCGTTCAAAAAGCCTCAGTATGATTTGGTTTGGAACAGAGATTATTCCTTAACACAAAACTGCTTTTCAATCAATACGCTAAACGGTCGTGTGAAGTTATCTTATTTTGCAGACGGAATGTCTAAGTATTTCGACCATACGATTTATAAGTTTGGTACAGCTAAACTTGTAAATAAGCATGGCAAGTATTATCTTCACATACCAGTAACCTACGATGTCGAAGAAAGTAATGTTTCTGACATCTGTAATGTTGTGGGTATAGATAGAGGTATTAACTTTGTTATTGCCACTTATGACAGCAAAAACAAGTCTGGATTTGTTAGTGGTAAGGCTATGAAGCAAAAACGTGCTAATTATTCCAAACTTCGTAAAGAACTCCAAATGCGACAGACCTCATCTTCAAGACGAAGAATAAAAGCTATTGGTGGGCGAGAAAACCGTTGGATGCAGGATATTAACCATCAGGTATCAAAGGCACTCGTCAAAAATAACCCCAAGCACACTCTCTTTGTATTGGAAGATTTATCAGGTATTCGTAATGCTACAGAACGTGTTAAAACAAAAGACCGTTATGTTTCTGTATCATGGTCTTTCTATGATCTTGAGCAAAAACTAATCTACAAAGCAAAACAGAATCAATCTTCTGTTATTAAGGTAGATCCTCGCTATACAAGTCAGTGTTGCCCTTGTTGTGGACACATTGAAAAGGCTAACCGCAATAAGAAGATGCATCTGTTTACTTGCAAAAACTGTGGTTATAAATCTAATGATGACCGCATTGGAGCTATGAATCTGTATCGTATGGGAATAGACTATCTTGCAGATAGCCAAGTACCTAATACAGTTGTAACAGAGTAAACTCTGCTACAAAGGGTGCTGTCAACCACCCTATGATGTAACGCCACTTTAGATAGCAGTATCTATTGGGGCTAAAGGTCGGAGGTGTAAACCGTTAGTACGACTGGGCAGTTACAAGCCCATGACCTTTAGGTCGTGGGTAGTTGACACAATGAAGTACGATATGGATTTAACCCTTAATGCCGGATGTGGCCACGCTTTCGATAAACTGCTTCTGGAAGATGAAGAAGATTACAACCAGCGGGATAACGGCTAATACGGCGCCTGCCATCTGCATCGGGTACTGTGTCGTGTACTGACCCTGCAGAGTGGACAGTGCAGGACCTAAGATCAGCTTATCCATGGAGTTGTTGACGATCAGAGGCCACATGAAGTCGTTCCATGCGAACTTGAAGGTGAAGATGGTCAGCGCTGCGATACCAGGCTGGATTAACGGAACCATAATACGTCCGAAAATCTGGAACCGGTTACAGCCATCTACGATTGCGGCATCTTCCAGCTCCTGAGGCATGGACATAAAGAACTGCCGCAGCAGGAATGTACCGAAGGCACTGAACAGGTTCGGAAGAAACAGCGCCGGGATGGTGTTCAACAGTCCCATCTTCTGGATTAACTGATACTGGGGAAGCAGGAAAATCTGTCCGGGAACCATCAGGACGGATAACAGCAGTACGAAAATAAAGTTTTTGAACGGGAACTCAATTCTCGCAAAGGCATATCCTGCCATGGAACAGAACACGATCTGTACAACTGTAGTAATGAAAGCGGAAAGGATGGATTTCTGGGAATTTTTATATGTAGATAAAGGAAATATTCTTGTACGCGCAGCAGATGATTTTGCTGAATCTGGAGCTGTTTTTGCTGACGCTGCGCAGGGAGCGGGAAGAAAAGGCAGACGATTCCAAACGGTTTGAGCTGACGGAAGAGACAGCACATCTGAAAAGTTCCCGACTGATTCAGGTCGTCCACTATATGCAGGAGCATGTTCAGGAGCAAATCGATATGAATACACTCTGTGATGTTTTTTATATGAGCCGGTCTACGCTGCAGCATCTTTTCCATAAGGAGTTCGGATGCGGACCAATGGAATATTTCAGCAGAATGAAGATCCGGCGTGCACGGGAAATGATGCGGGAAGAAAATTGTAACATCACAGAAATTGCTGCACGTCTGTCCTATGGATCGGTACAATATTTTTCCAGACAGTTTAAAAAAGAAATGGGAATGTCTCCAATGGAGTATTTGTCGTCGGTGAAGGGAATCACACAGGCACTTCGATGAAAAAATATGCAATTTGTATAGAATATACAAGTTCTTAAAAAACAAACATGCAATCTGAATAAATTGATATTGCCGCATGGTGTACCTCGTGGTAATATACAACCATAGCATCCGGAAACGTTTCCGGAAGCGTTCCCGGGAGCATTACCGGGACAATAACAGACAGGAATTGCGCTGAGAAAAGCGCCTGTCACCAATAAAAAAGAGAGGTAGAGCTATGAAAAAGAAACTGATCAGTGTATTACTGAGTGCGGCAATGGCAACAACGATGCTTGCAGGCTGCGGAAGCACTGCCGCAGATACCGGAGCTGCTCCGGCAGAAACGAAAGCAACTGAGGAAAAGACCGAGGCTGCAGATACCGAGGCAGAGACTGGAACGGAAGAGGCTGCTGCCACAGGCGAAGGCAAGGTTTATTACTTAAACTTCAAACCCGAGCAGGCAGATGACTGGGTAGATCTTGCAGCAGAGTACACCGCTGAAACCGGCGTACCGGTAACTGTTGTAACTGCAGCAAGCGGAACCTATGAATCTACTCTGAAGTCCGAAATGGCAAAGACAGAAGCACCTACCCTGTTTCAGGTAAATGGTCCCGTTGGTCTGGCTTCCTGGAAGGATTATTGCTATGACTTAAAGGACAGCGAGGTTTATAAGAACGTACTGTCAGACGATTATGTGTTAAAGGATGGCGACGCTGTTCAGGGTATTGCATATGTAATTGAAACATATGGTCTGATCTACAACAAGGCACTGTTAAATGACTATTTTGCATTGGATGATGCAGAGATCAAATCCATCGATGAGCTGAACAACTTCGAAGCATTGAAGAAAGTTGCAGATGGCATTCAGGCTCACAAGGATGACCTTGGCGTAGAAGGTGCATTCGCTTCAGCCGGTTTTGATTCCTCCTCTGACTGGAGATTTAAGACACATCTGGCAAACCTGCCTCTGTACTATGAATATAAGGCAGACGGAATTACCTCTTCTCCTGCTATCAAGGGAACCTATCTGGACAACTACAAACAGATCTTCGATCTTTACATCACAGATTCTACCTGTGATCCGGCTCTGCTGTCCGGTAAGACTGGTGAAGATGCTGCCAGCGAATTTGCACTTGGCGAAGCTGTCTTCTATCAGAATGGTACCTGGGCTTACAACGACATCAAGGATAACGAAGTAGCAGATGAAGATCTTGGCATGCTTCCTATCTATATTGGCGCAGAAGGCGAAGAAAATCAGGGCCTGTGCACCGGTTCCGAGAACTACTGGTGTGTAAACAAGAATGCAGATCCTGCTGATATCCAGGCAACTCTGGACTTCATGGAATGGGTTGTAACCAGCGATACCGGTCGTGACGCTCTGGCAAACACCATGGGCTTTGTAACACCTTTCAAGACCTTTGAAGACGGTTATCAGTCTCAGAACCCGCTGGTACTTGCAAATGATGAGTACACCAAAGCTGGTAAGACACCTGTATCATGGAACTTCACCACAATGCCTTCTGAAGAGTGGAAAAACGGCGTCGGCAGCGCACTGCTTGAGTATGCTCAGGGCACCGGCGACTGGGATGCTGTTGTAACCGCATTCGTAGATGGCTGGAAGACAGAGTATGACGCAGCACATGCGGAATAATTTAGCTGCATAAGAGTCCTGCACCAAAAATCGGTATGCAGGTAAACAAAGAGGATCATAATCAGAGGGCGGGCTATGTGCCCGCCCTTTCCCTTTCACGCACGGGATTTTTGCTTCACGTGCGGTAATTACAGATGTTTTGAAACAATGCCGCCTGTGCGGATGCAGAGAACACGAAAGCGGCAGAATGAGAGGAAATTATGGAGAAAGCAATCAGACGGTATTGGCCGATTTTTGTTCTGCCCACATTTCTTGCATTTATCCTTGGATTTATTGCGCCTTTTGCGATGGGTGTATATTTGTCCTTCTGCAAGTTCACGACGGTAACAGATGCAAAGTTTATCGGTTTTTCAAACTATCTTAAAATTTTTACAGATGCTTCATTTGTACACGCCCTGTGGTATACAGCACTTTTCACAGTTGTGACGGTTGTGCTGATCAATGTGCTTGCATTTGCGGTAGCGCTGCTTTTGACAAAGGGATTTCGGGGGACAAATATCTTCCGGACAGTATTTTTTATGCCGAACCTGATCGGTGGTATCATCCTGGGTTATATCTGGCAGCTTCTGTTAAATGGTGTACTGCTGTATATGAACCGGACACTGACCTATTCCTCCGTCTATGGCTTCTGGGGACTGGTTATTCTGATGTGCTGGCAGCAGATCGGCTATATGATGATCATTTACATTGCCGGAATTCAGAATATCCCCGGGGATCTGATCGAGGCTGCAAAGATTGACGGTGCGACCTCCGGACAGATTTTGAAAAACGTGACAATTCCGATGGTAATGCCCTCCATTACGATCTGTACATTCCTGACCCTGACCAATTCGTTTAAGCTGTTCGACCAGAACCTGGCGCTGACAAACGGCGAGCCCTCCAACATGTCCGAGCTGCTGGCGCTGAATATTTTCCGTACATTTTATGGACGTACCGGCTGGGAGGGCGTCGGTCAGGCGAAAGCGGTCGTATTCTTCCTGTTGGTAGCAGCGATTGCATTGACGCAGAACTGGCTGACACGTAGAAAGGAGGTACAGCAGTAATGAATGTGAGAAAAGCAAAGCATGGCTGGATCTTTACGCTGGTCTTTACCCTGATTTCAATTGCCTATGTATTTCCGATCGCACTGGTTGTGATCAACTCTTTTAAAAAGAAGGCCTACATCAGTAAGAAACCCTTTGCTATTCCGACGGACAAGATGTTTGTCGGCATCGAAAACTATATCAAGGGAATCCAGAGAACCGGCTTTATTGATGCGTTCTTTACCTCTCTATTTATTACGGTGCTGTCTGTTGGCGTGATCATCCTGTGTACCTCCATGTGCGCGTGGTATATCAGCCGTGTAAAGAATCGTTTTACAACTGCACTGTATTATCTGTGTCTGTTTTCGATGATCGTCCCGTTCCAGATGGTAATGTTTACCCTGTCCAAGCTTGCGGATATGCTGAAATTAAATAATCCGCTTGGTATCGTCATTGTATATCTGGGATTTGGCGCAGGGCTTTCCGTCTTTATGTTCTGCGGTTTTGTAAAGAGCATCCCGCTGGAAATTGAAGAGGCTGCGATGATCGATGGCTGTACGCCGCTGCAGACCTTTTTCGGAATTGTTATGCCGATTATGAAGCCAACCTGTATTACGGTTGCAATCCTGCAGACGATGTGGATCTGGAACGACTATCTGCTTCCGTATCTTGTACTGGATATGACGAAGTATAAAACAGTTCCCATCGCAGTTCAGTATCTGAAGGGCGGATATGGCTCTGTCGACATGGGTGCGATGATGGGCGTCCTGGTGCTTGCCATCATTCCGATCATTGTATTTTATCTGGCATGCCAGAAGTACATCATCGAGGGTGTTGTAGCTGGTGCTGTAAAAGGATGAGCTGCGTACCGGAATAAAAATACATATTTAGAAAAAAGAATAAAGCCGTTCGGCTACTGCAAACAGCCGGGCGGCTTTTTATAATTTTGTGATAATTTTGTGATTGTTTTGACTTTACGGGGGTTTTCCTATAAAATGTCGGAGGAAACGCGAAACTTTGACAATTGCGGTCGAAACAATAAGTATGGTAGGGCAGAGAAGCAATGGAGCAGGAAAACAGAGAGTTGGAAGAGATCACAATTAAAGATATTGCACGGATGTGCGGCGTTGGAGTAAGCACGGTATCCCGGGCGATCAATAACCATCCGGATATCAATCCTGAAACGAAGCAGAAGGTAATGGATATCATTCAGAAGTATGGGTATATTCCGAATAACAGTGCGCGGTATCTGAAGCGGACGGACGGAAAGTGTATCGCTGTGCTTGTGAAGGGATTAACAAACCCGTTTTTTGCCGGAGCGATCAAGGTCATGGAGGATGAGATCAAAAAGAAAAAGTATTCCATGGTGATCCGGCACGTTGAATCGGATGAGGATGAGGTTGATGTGGCGTTGGAGCTGGTAAAGGAAAAACGTCTGGCAGGTCTGATCTTTCTTGGGGGACATTTTGTCCATTCAGAAGAAAAGCTGAGTAAGCTGCGGATACCGTTTATTCTCTCAACAGTCGGAGAAGGACCGGACGGAATCCAGCACGATAATTACTCCACCTTGTCTGTTGACGATGAAAAAGAAGGATATCGGATGACAGATTACCTGATCCGACTGGGACACCGCAAAATCGCGGTGCTCGCTGCGGAAAAAGAAGACGTCAGCATCGGTCGGATGCGTCTGATGGGATATTTGCGGGCACTTCGGGAACAGGGAATCGAGCCGGATGAGGGACTGATCTGCTATATGAATCCGAAGCTTCCGTCCTACAGTATGGAAAACGGTTATGTTCTGACCCGACAGCTGCTGGATGAAGGAAAAGAGTTTACGGCAGTATTTGCTTTTTCAGATACGATGGCAGTGGGAGCTTGTCGGGCGATCGCAGAGGCGGGAAAACGGATCCCGCAGGATTATTCTGTTGCGGGCTTTGACGGAATTGAGCTGTGCAGCTATTACAATCCGACCCTGACGACGATCCGCCAGCCGATCCGGGAAATCGCAGAAGAATCTGTTCGTCATCTGTTTGATCTGCTGGATGGCAAAAGCAGCCATCAGCATAAGATTTTTCCGGGAGAATTGCTGGAACAGGAATCGACACGGGCGCTGTAAAGGAATCTGTACTCTGGGAATATGTTACCGGTTGATATTTTACGAAATAATATTTATAATACTAGTGGGAGAGGAATATTCCTGATTTGAAATGGAGTGTAGAGACAGAAAATGGCAACCTTAAAGGATATCGCCCAGAGGGCGGGTGTAACGGCAACAACAGTATCTCGTGTTATAAACAACAGGGGATATATCAGTGAAGGGACGCGGAAAAAGGTATATGCAGCAATGGAAGAAATGCACTATCAGCCAAATGAGCTGGCACGTGCATTCTCCAAACAGTATACCAATACGATCGGACTGATCGTGCCGCATATTTCGCATCCCTTTTTTATAAAGGTGATCAGTAATTTAGAATCCTCAGCAGCGGAAAAGGGCTTTAAGCTGCTTTTGTGTAATTCAAAGGAGCAGCCGGAAAAGGAACAGGACTATCTGGATATGTGCATATCAAACCGTGTGGCGGGCATTGTGCTGTGCAGCAAATATGTTCAGACACGGGAATTTCGCAAAATGAACATCCCAGTCGTGAATCTGGAGCGGGGAGGGGATGATGATACGATTTCTGTACAGTGTGACAACTATCAGGGCGGCAAGCTGGCAGCAGAGCATCTGATTGAATGCGGCTGTAAGAATCTTTTGCATTTCGGCGGCGTCGCCGGTAAGGATATGCCCGCGGACCGGCGTGCGGATGGATTTTCCGACGTTTGTAAAAGGGCGGGAATTCCATACCGGATATTGGTGAGCGACAGACTGTTGTACGGCTCTATGCATTATGAAGACTTTATCCGCAGGGCCTTGCAGGAGTTCCCGGACGTGGATGGAATTTTTGCCAGCAGTGATCTGATCGCTTCTCAGGTGATCCAGGTCGGTGCACAGATGGGCAAGCGGGTGCCGGAGGATATCCAGCTGATCGGCTTCGATGACGTGATGATATCGACGGTAACAACACCACAGATCACGACGATCCATCAGCCTGTGGAAGAAATGACAGAATTGTGCGTGGAATATATTGCGAAGAGTCTGAAGAATGAGTCTGTCCCCCAGAAGATTGTACTGCCGGTACGGCTGGTGCAGCGCGGGACTACGGTTTTAAAGACGGAAATATAGAAGGAACTGGTATGAGAAAACGCCGGAGCATAAAAAGCTCCGGCGTTTTAACGTTCCGGGACCTTTGGTTTTGATACCTGCGGATTGTTCCGTGCTGCGCACTCCCACAATCCTGCCCGATAGTCGCATAT
>ENA-OPCB01002319-OPCB01002319.1-human-gut-metagenome-genome-assembly--contig:-NODE-2319-length-10560-cov-2.404760_pt1 | contig 10560 bp, 8 predicted proteins | sample MGYA00241561_ERZ501473 | MGnify/ENA primary metagenome ERZ501473 (study PRJEB25962, sample SAMEA2042519) | human gut metagenome | biome: human gut; feature: human-associated habitat; material: faeces... | reverse complement strand
CTGGAGATGTGTGATAGGGCAGAAGTAAGTTCTTTCTTATCCAGCGTTCCGTATCCGATAACGACTACTTCGTTCAGAGCCTGCACATCGTCTTCCATACGAATATTGATAGTCTTACGCCCGTCTACTTTCACTTCCTGTGTTTTATAACTGATGAAGGAGAAGCGCAGGGTACTTGTGGGGCGGACGGTCAGCGAATATTTACCGTCGACATCAGTTATGGCTCCGTTAGTGGTTCCTTTTTCTGCAACGGATACTCCGATCAGAGGTTCATTGTTGGTGTCCGTCACTATTCCTGATACTTTGACTGTTGCATTTTGGGCGTTCAGTAATGCAGGGAGTAGGAAGAACATTCCAAGGAGTACATGAAAGTACATTTTCCAAGGATAAATCTTAGTTTTCTTTTTCATGGTACAATGATTTAAATGAGTTAATAGGTTCAATGAATTTTTTCCTTGGGACAAATGTATTTCGTATGGGCGGGAGAAAAAAGCAATGAAGACGGGATATAGAATGATAAAAGGAGGAATACGTTGATATTCAAATCAATGCATTCCTCCTTCCAACAGAAAATTAAGGTCTGTTTTAGAGCCTTTTCAGAGATATTGCGGGGCTAAATTCCTTTTTTTATTTGCATAATGTATTCTTCGAACTCTTCTTTCGGCACAATTGTTTTTCCTTTTACCCGTGCCTTATATACATATATAGTATTAATAGATAAGTTGAGGAATTTGGCAATCCGCTCGTTTTCGGTTACTCCCAAACGAATCAGGGCGAAGATGCGCAATTCTGGTGGCAGGTTGCCTGCCTCATCCAGAATCACCTGGTCTTCCGGGCGGAAGAATTTATTGTATTCCGTCAGGAAATTCGGGAAAAGTTTCAGGAAAGTCTGGTCGAAGGATGAGAACATATTCTCCCGTTCGGACTTTATATCGAACTCCTTATGCGTGATTTGTAAATCATTGAATTGGCGTGCTTTCAATTTACGATCCTGCTTTTTCAGCAGATTCTCTACTTTGTCCAGGTAATCGGACTTGCCATAAAGAGACTGGAAGATATATTGGTCCTTAATCTCGTTGGACTCTTGCAGTTTTCCATTCACTTCTGATATTTCATTGAATTGCTGCTGAATGGATTGTTTGGCAGTTTTCAGCTTTTTCATCTGCTTATAAATGATGGACAGGGTGACTAAAAGAGAGATGACCAGCAGGCTCATTACCGCCAATGATATTGTAACTTCCCTTTTCCTTTCTTCTATCAGGGTGAGGCGTTGCTTCTCAATGATGGGGAGTATAGTGTTTATTTCCATCTTACGGTGTCGGGCATTGTAGAAATTTGTTTCCTCCAGTGCTATCTGAATGTATCTGCTGGCACGTAATACGTCTCCTTTGCCATACAGATAACTCGAAAGTTCTTTTTTAGCAGTCGTTTCCCGCGTGGCGGAGCGTATATCCTGTATAGCTGATAGTGCCATGTAGTAAATGGCGTGTTCAAAATCTCCCATCCCTATGTACATACGTCCCAGCATGGAGTAGATGATTGCTTTTTCATGCGGACAAACGTCGTAATCATTCAGCATTTGCTTGTACATCTGTATTTTCTTCTCATTGTCACCTACACTGAATTTGAAAGCTTCTATTTTCTGGTGGTAGAAAGTGTGGTCGGGGGTATACAGTAGGGCGGAGTCACAGTAGAGGGTTATTTTCTTGTTGTAATCAGCATTGAAAGGGGTACCTTCATTGTAACTGCTCATATCGGAATACAATCTCATACAGAGCTGGTAGTATTCCGATTTAATGGAGTCCGGGGCATTTGCAACATGAATGGAACGCATCATGTCATATGCTTCTTTGAATAAACCGGTGGAAAGGTAACAATAAAACAGGTTACAATCTGCCTGAATAGATAGATTCTTATCGGTCAGGCGGTGTGATATTCCCTCTGTTTGTATGGCGTAGGAGTAAGCTGAATCGTATTGATAAGTGATATATTCATTAAACAGACGGTTGCAAAGGTTATACTTTTCCTGCTGGTTCTTGACGTATCGGAATTGCTGTTTGATGTCTTCTAACTTCTTTTCTTTTTGCTGGTAGTAGATTTCACGGTGTTCTATCTCGCTATCGAGGACAGAGAGTATAGAATCCACACGTTCTTTGGCGGATAATCCAATAATCTGGCATAGGAGCAAGAGGCTGAATAGGTATTTCATGATATGATGTGGGTTAAGAAAGTACTGCAAAGTTAGAAAAATATTTTTTTTATCATCCTGCAATATACGTTTCTATTTTAATCTTCTGCAAATTCTTCTTCTTCCTGTTGGTGAGAGAGGTACTTTGGAACCTTTTTCCTTTCTTGCATGTTCCCTATCATTTTAGATACAGAAGCTGATTGCTTTGCTGATGAATTTCTCTTATTAGGATATGTTTAACTGTTTAAAAGAAGGATTTATGAATGAAGAAAAAATGAAGAGTTTCACTTCTTATATGTTTCATGTGATGGAGGAGTTGGAACTTGAGGAACGTTTTGGTACGTTGCACGTTTACCGGTATGCACTACGTGCCTTTACAGGTTTTGTAGGAGGTGGTGAAATCTTTTTCGGTGCTTTGTCGCGTCGGTCGTTGAAGTTGTTTGAGCGACACCTGCGCGACCGGCTTTGTAGTTGGAATACAGTTTCTACGTATACCCGTGCTTTGCGTGCAGTTTACAATCGTGCTGTCGATGCAGGGCTGATTGCTGGTGAATATCGTTTATTCAGTGTGGTGTTTACAGGGGTAAAATCTGAGCAAAAACGTGCTTTGAAAGCGGAAGAAATGCATTGTCTGTTGGATGCAAAAGAGTTACCCAGAAATATCCGCCAATCCCGTGACCTGCTTTCTTTGATGCTTCATCTACAGGGTATGCCTTTTACTGATCTTATCCATCTGCATCGGGATGATTTACGAACTGATCTTTCCGGACATACTCTTCTGACCTGCCGTCGACAAAAGACAGGAAGCGAATTGCAGGTTTCGGTTACCGATGAAGCAATGAAATTGATAAATTTGTATCGTAGCACTGACCCCACTTCACCTTATCTATTGCGTTTCTTAGATGGGAAACTGGGAGGAGAGGTCGTCTATCGTGAGTATTGCCGTCAGTTGCGCATATTGAATTATGGGCTTTTAAAACTTGCTTCATATTCTGGTTTGAAGGTACTGAAGGTAAGTTCATACACGGCGCGTCATACATGGGCTACGCTTGCCAAATACTGTCAGATACCTGAAGAGATGATTTCTGAGGGGTTGGGACATTCTTCTCTTGAAGTCACCCGAACTTATTTAAAAAGTTTTGAAGGTGGAGAAATGGCAAAGGCAAACCAGATGATAATTGATTACATTTATTCTGGAAAGAAAACGATGTGGAGTAGGGCTTAAATCTCTGTTACTCCGTAAGTAACGGAAAATTGTTTCTACCACAAAGTTATGAGTTTTTTCTTTAAAACAAATAATTATTGATAAATTTAACTGATATTTCATAGAAAAACACGACTCTGGCAAGACAAACAACCGAAAACAGACATATTATGGTCTTCTTGACTATGAGAACACACATCATTCTCTTTATCCACGTTGCTACCTTTTACATGGACCTGTGATTTTTTACGCTCATTTTTACGTAATTTCATATTCAGATGCCCGCCGTGTCCCTATAACGCCTTATATTTCCTGTATTTGCGTGCTTCCGTTACTTACGGAGTAATACCTTTGTATACTGTTACTTACGGAGTAATAGCTAAATATTTGCTTATGTTGACAGAATTAACACAGACAGCTATTGCCGTTTTATGCGACATTTCTGCGGGTAGCCATCCCTATCGTACAGCTCAACTTCATATTGATCCTGAGTATTTGATTGGTATTTTGACAAAGTTAGAAACAGGAGGTTTGGTGCGTCATAGAGATACTTCTTTTGCAGATACTCTTTCCTCCTATGAGTTAGTCCGTCCTTATACGTCCATTTCTTTGCTTGATATTCTGGAAACTCTCGACGAACATCTTAACTGCAATTATCCTACCAGTGAAGAAATGTATCAACAATATCGTGCAGCGGCTAACCGCTTGGGGATAATAAACCACATGACTCGAATTTATTTATCTGAAATCAAACTGAATGACTTGTAATGAGAAGGTTGCTGCATATATTTGTCTACAGCGTTTGCCTGTTGCAATTTCCGGCATTTGCAAGTATTGCCGATTCAGCAGGAATGAGAGTTGAAGTAAGCCAAACACTTATTAAATCCTTTCATGATAGTATCTGCCATAATTCCTTATTAGTACATTTCCGTTTCAATTGTTCGTTGGTGGAATCTGATTATATGGATAACCTGCATGCATTGGAATGTTTTTCTGTTTTGTTTTCCGACAGCATTTCCGCTCTGTCTGTTGATACGATAATTATCACCTCTTGTGCATCGCCCGAAGGGAATGTCCAGCATAATTTTCGTCTGGCACGTCAGCGTGCTGTTAGTGTGAAGGAGTATCTCCTTTGGAAATATTCATATCTGAGTCAGGCTCGTATTCTTATTTATTCACGGGGGGCAGACTGGACAGGACTTCGCCAGTCAGTAGAGCTGGATAATGATATTCCCAACCGGACGGAAGTGTTGCAGATACTGAATGAAGTGCCGGATACAGAGCGTTGTAAAGTGCTTTTGCAACATTTGAACCGTGGAGAAGCTTATCGGTATATTGATGCACATTTGCTTCCTCAGCTTCGCAATGCGGCAGTGTGCACCGTGAAGAGGAAAGATGTGAAACATAAAATGATGCTTTCTGTCGGTTCTTTGCCATATAAAACACAACATACTATATCTTCTCTCGTACCCCATGAGGAGAAGGAGTTTCTTGATAAGTTCAGAATACCTGATAAGAAGTCCTTTTCTCCTTCCTTTGCTTTAAAGACAAACCTTCTGTTCGACCTTGCTCTTGCTCCCAACATTGAATTGGAATTGCCTTTTGGTAAATCTAACCGCTGGTCTCTGAATGTTGAATGGATATTTCCGTGGTGGTTGATTGATAATGACAAGTTTTGTTTTCAGTTGCTTTCCGGTAGTTTGGAAGGGCGCTATTGGCTTGGAAATCGTACAATTCGCCAGACTCTTACGGGACATTTCCTTGGCTTCTATGCAGGTGGAGGTAAGTACGATCTGCAATGGAAGGAGAAAGGATATCAAGGGGAATTTTATATTGCCTCGGGTATCAGTTATGGATATGCTGTACCTGTCGCTTCCCGTTTAAACCTTGAATTTAGCATCGGCATCGGTTTGCTAAGAACTGATTATAAACATTACCGGGCTATCGATAATTACCGTACGCTGCTTTGGCAAAATAGTGGAAACTATACATGGTTTGGGCCTACAAAAGGAAAAATCTCACTGGTTTGGTTGTTAGGACGTAAACAGAAAGGGAGGATGAAATGAGGGTGGTAGGTAATAGAAGGATGAAACTGATAGTTGATGAAATGGTGTGCATTATTCTGTGTAGCCTGTTATGGGGATGCGAACGCCGTGAATTGACCTACTATATGGAAGCTGAAGTTACTGTGACGGCAGACTGGAGTTGTGCGGGATTGGAAGAGGAAAAGGAGGAGGGTGCTACGTTAATCATTTTCCCGCAGGATGGTAGTGCTCCCCGTATCGTATTGACAGGTGAACGCGAGCATACTACTGTACGCCTACCCCTGGGTACCTATGATGCCGTGTTCCTGAACCGATCATTCACCGATTTCAATAATCTTCTGTTTCGTGGGTATGATGCCTTGGAATCTCTTGAAGCATATGCTAAAGATGTGGAGACGCGTGCATCCACGCGTGTCATTGTCTCTTCTCCTGATAAACTGGCTTCGGCCACAATACGAAACTTTGAAGTGACGGGTGAAATGCTGGGTAATTATGTTGCTCCGGTTTCATGTGACGTGAGTTCCGGCAATTCCTGTAAAATGCACTTCACGCCTATACCACTTGTCCGAAGGGTACAGGTGACATTGAATGTGAGAGGTTTAAATAATGTACGTAAGGTACGTTGTACATTGAACGATGTACCTCTCTCGGTTTTTCTTCACAACGGACATGCAGGTGAGGAACTGGGTAGTCAGGAGTTTACTGTTGGGAGCCCCGTCTATGAGGAAGGTTCATTCACTGAGGGCAAGTTGACAGGTATGTTCGATGTATTTAGCCTTGACCGTTTAATGTCACATTCAATGACGCTGAAAGCTTTGTTGGTAGATGGTAAGACGGTAGTGGAACAAGTGCTGACTGACGTAATTGTAAAAGAAAAAATAGATGACGTTGGGAGCATTACATTCTATATAGATGCCCCCATTCCTGAAACTATTCCCGATGTGAAGCCGGAAGGAAGTGCAGACTCCGGATTTGATGTGGATGTGGGTGATTGGAAAGAGGATGAGGAAATAGACATACCGATATAAACAAAGAATTGTGATATCATGAATTTAAAGGTGAAACTCTTTTATTAATTAAATATGTATCAAGTTATGAAAACAAAATTTTTATTCTGGGCAGTGGCGGCAGCTATGGCTGTGACGGGATGCTCACAAAATGAAGTTCTGGAAACAAGGCCGGATACGAACCGCACCATTGGTTTCGGAGTGTACACAGGTACGCAGACAAAAGGTTTGGTTACGGACAACTCGACGAATGACGGAACTACAGCCAACGGGCTGAAAGTGGCCAGTAAAGGTTTCGGTATCCTTGCCTATCAGACCACTGGAAACTATTCAACCGGTGGAGCCAAAGGTACATTTATGGATAATGTACATACTACATGGAATGCCACAGGCGGTAGTGGCAGTGGTGTTTGGGAATATTCTCCACTGAAATTCTGGCCGGGAAATAGCGAGGATAAACTCTCTTTCTTCGCTTATGCCCCGTATGTAAGTACGCCAGGTACAAGTGGTATCACATTGGCGAATGCTACGAACTCTACAGATCCACTTCTGACCTTTAAGTTGCAGGATAATCAAAAAGACATGATAGATTTAGTAACATCTAAAATGGAAGATCAACAACAAAGTTCTTCTAATGGTAAAGTTACTTTTACTTTTGGACATATGCTTACCCGTGTAACAATGCTGGCTAAAACTAGCGTAAATACAAATGCCCAAACTAAAGTTTTTATCACAGGCATCAAATTGAAGCATACCACGAAACTTGCCAAAGAAGCAACTTACAATATGCATAGTGATACATGGACGCTTCCACAAACCTCTGAAAAAGCAAAGTTCTTAGAGAGTCCCTACCTTATTGCAGCCACTACGGCTAATGGTGTGCTTAAGACAAGCAGCACATGGAATGATTACACTACAGCTGGCGTTGAAGTGAATGGGACAGCATCCACTCTGTTTACCACTGATCAATACTTGTTCTTCATCCCTATTGACGGAACGGGTACCACTGCGGACGATGATGTAAAGGCAGAAATCTCCTATGATATCGTGAGCATTCCTACTGCCGGTTCTACCGCTACTACAAAATCTTCTTTTACCAAAGAAGTAAATTTAGGAACTGGTGTATTTGCCAAAGGGAAAGCTTATAAATTTACGTTTACCATAACCTTGAATGCGATTGAAATAGCTGTAACGGATAACCTTGATTGGAATACTGATGAAAATAAACCTGTTACAGTAAATTAAACCAGGTGTTTTTTATTTCAATACCTTCTAACCAAGCCCGGACAAGGTTGAATCTCCTTTTCCGGGCACACGATCAAGAAAGTAAATCGAAAGATATGAAAGGAATAAAACTCTCAACTTTTGCCGCCCGCTGTGTATTGCTCACTACTTGTTGCGCATTGCTTACCGCCTGTTCGCAAACTGATGAAACGGAAGTGTTGTCTGTTTCCATTGGCTTTGTACCTACTGTAGAGGCACAGACGCGCGGAACAGAGTTTACCAAGGATAACCTTACTTCTTTAGGCGTACTGGCTTATCTCACACAGGGAAACAGTTTCAACGCTTTGTCCTCCACTCCAAATTTCATGTACAACCAGGAAGTGACGAAAGCCACCGGAGCCTCTACATGGGAATATACTCCCACGAAATTCTGGCCGACCAATAGTAACGATAAGATTACTTTCTTTGCCTATGCACCGCATAATGCCAAAGGTTTGACACTGCCGGCTGCTACCGACAGGGGATATCCTTCATTTACTTATCAGGTACAAGTTGCGGAAGCGGCACAAATAGATTTGCTTGTCTGCACTCCTTTGATGAATCAGACTTATGCTACTAATAACGGAAAGGTGAAGTTCGTGATGAACCATGCATTGACAAAGATTGCTATTTATGTGAAGAACAATGATAATGTGTTAGAGAAAACGATAACCGCTTTCTCTATCCGGGGAGTGAAAAGTGGAACTTTGACCTTTCAATCTTTGGATACCGATAGCAAAGGATTCGAGTGGAATTATCCTTCGTCCGTCCCAATGGAAACATTTACCACTACTATCACTAATTTCTCTGTCCCCATCAATAGTGCTACAGAAAAGAAGTTGCTTTCTACTTTCTTCCTACTACCTAACGGATCGGGAAATACATTCAACATCACTTATAAATATACAGGGGCGAATGGAACTGAGACCATTGTTTTGAATAATCAACCTTTGCCTTCGTCCGATAAATGGAAACCGGGAACTTTGGTAAACTATATTATCAGTATCGATACAAAATCGGGAGTTTCTGTGACAGTGAATAGTAATCCAGCATGGGGTAACGGTGGTGCGGAAACTGTGGACGGTAGTGATATAGAAGCAAGATAATTATTAAGAATAAGTATATGAAACATACTTTCATCAGTTTGGGCTTTTATTGCATTCTTTTTGTATGTAGCGGATGTACCCGTGAAATTGAGATAAATGACGAAAGAGAAACGGAACAAGCTCGTATACCTCTCGTTGTTCAGACTACAACATGCGATTTCAACAATGTTTCTGCTAACGGGAAACCTTCGACACGGATACCTATGGAGAACGGATTTGAAACCTTGTTCAATACCGGTGATGCTATCGGTATTTTCGCCATAAAAAACGGTGCGATAGCAAATGCCATTAGCAATGTAAAGTTGACTTATAAAAAAACAGGTATTGCTATGGGAGATTGGAATCCACCTGCTGGTACTACGCTTTATTGGACTGCTGGGATGAGCTATATTGCTTATTACCCCTATAAAGAAGATGTTACAATAGATGCAACTCAAAATTCGGATGAGATTGTTGCTTCACTGGCTGAGAACCAACTTCTGCAACCGGTAACCGACCAGTCTACTGTCAGTAAATATACTGCTTGCGATCTAATGACTTCTATAGGTGAGTTGGCAGATGATGGTAATAGTTCCACAAAGAAAATCCTGAATTTAAATTTTAGTCATCAGTTTACATTGTTAGTGTTGAAGCCGCAGGCATCTTTTGAATACGTTTCACCTGGAGACACAATTTTTACTTATCGTGATAATATAGGGAGAACAGTAGATGTGACAGCCCAACAAGTAATACTGAATGATGTTACAGCATGCAAGATGGATGACGGGAGTTATAGGGCTATTGTTCTTCCCAAGTCTGCAACAAGGATTTCCGGAAACTATAAAGTGACCGACATAAGTACTGGTATGGATAAAAATATAACTTACTCAGGGCATCAGACTATTTTCAACGCCGGCTATTGCTATACATTAACAGTTAATAGTACTCTAAATCCATGTAAGAGAGAACGACAATTACTTCCCGGCGATTTCGTCTTTTTTAAAGATGGCAAAATAGAAATAAAAATGCATAACAAAGGTGTGTTTAACAAAATCGCACAGGTGTTATTTAAGAAACCGAAATACAGCTATATCGAGCTGGATGAATTCGGCAGCTTCGTGTGGGAGCAGATGGATGGAAAGAAAACCATCTATGAGATTGGTACACTGGTAAAAGAAAGATTCGGTGACAAGGCAGAACCTCTTTACGAGAGACTGTCCCAGTATATCAAGATTCTGCATAACAACCATTTTATCGTATATGAGAATAAATTAAGAAAGAAGGAATCATAATGAGCGCATTAGCAGGCTTAGAACCAAAAGAGGTATTTCATTATTTTGAAGAAATCTGCAAGATTCCTCATGGTTCCAGAAATACAAAACAGATCAGTGATTTCCTTGTGGAATTCGCGAAGGATCATGGATTCAGATATGTACAGGATGAGCTGAATAATGTAGTGATCTACAAGCCAGGCACACCAGGATATGAGAATTCTCCCACAGTGATCATCCAGGGCCACATGGACATGGTGTGTGAAAAGGCGCCGGACTGCGGCAAGGACATGACCCGTGAGGGGCTGGATCTGGCCATCGACGGAGATTTTGTCTATGCCAAGGGGACCACGCTGGGCGGCGACGACGGCATCGCCGTGGCCATGGCGCTGGCGATCCTGGCTGCGGACAACATCCCCCATCCCCCGCTCGAGGTCGTCATCACCGTCGATGAGGAGACCGGCATGCTCGGCGCGGCCGCACTGGACGCCTCCGTG
>ENA-OPCB01002314-OPCB01002314.1-human-gut-metagenome-genome-assembly--contig:-NODE-2314-length-10574-cov-2.142884_pt1 | contig 10574 bp, 7 predicted proteins | sample MGYA00241561_ERZ501473 | MGnify/ENA primary metagenome ERZ501473 (study PRJEB25962, sample SAMEA2042519) | human gut metagenome | biome: human gut; feature: human-associated habitat; material: faeces... | reverse complement strand
TTTCGGCACCGTGATCGCCACCACCCGGGTTATTCCACGCACCAATCCGGTGGCTAAGTTCTTTAACGGTCTGTCCGGGCTGTATGTGGGCCTGTTCCGAGGCACCCCCATTGTGGTACAGCTGCTGGTATTCTACTATGTGCTGATGCCACTGATGAACCTGCACATGAACTCCGTGGCCGTAGCCGTGGTGGTCTTCGGTATGAACTCCGCCGCCTATATCTCCGAAATCATGCGCGCCGGTATTCTGTCCGTAGACAGTGGGCAGATGGAGGGCGGCCGGGCCATTGGTCTGAGCTACGCCACCACCATGATGAAGATTGTGATTCCCCAAGCGGTCAAGAATATTCTGCCCACGCTGGGCAACGAGTTTATCTCGCTGATCAAAGAGACCTCGGTGGTCAGCTTCGTAGGCGCTATGGACCTGTATGTTGCGTTCAACCGCATTGGCTCCAACAGCTACGAATTTATGATCCCCTACTTGGTGATGGCTCTGATCTACATTGTGATCGTACTGGTAATCACCCTGGGCATTAAGTTGATGGAAAGGAGCCTGAGAAAAAGTGATAAAGGTATCTGACCTGCACAAAAGCTTTGGTAAGCTGGAAGTGCTGAAAGGCATAGACGAAAACATCGAAAAGGGCGAAAAGATCGTTGTGATCGGCCCCTCCGGCTCTGGCAAGAGCACCTTTTTGCGGTGCCTGAATTTGCTGGAAACCCCCACCTCCGGTCAAATCTGGTTTGACGGCCAGTGCATTACGGATAAAAAGACGGACATCAACCGGGTGCGCCGCAGTATGGGCATGGTGTTTCAGCACTTCGAGCTCTTTCCGCACATGACCATTCGGGACAACCTGTCGCTCGCGCAGATCAAGGTGCTCGGCCGCGACAAGGCCGAAGCCGAAGAGCGCGGCCTGGCGCTGCTCGACCGCGTCGGACTGCTCAAGCACTCGGAAAAGTTCCCCGGGCAGCTCTCGGGCGGCCAGCAGCAGCGCGTGGCCATCGCCCGTGCGCTTGCCATGGATCCGGTGTGCATGCTCTTTGACGAGCCGACCTCGGCGCTTGATCCCGAAATGATCAACGAAGTGCTCGACGTGATGGTCGAACTCGCCCACGAAGGCATGACCATGATGGTCGTCACCCACGAAATGGGCTTTGCCAAGAAGGTGGCCGACCACGTGATCTTCATGGACGCCGGCGAAGTGATCGAAAATCTTCCCTCGGAAGAATTCTTCAACAAGCCGCACACGGAGCGCGCTCAGAAGTTCCTCTCGAAGATTCTCAACCACTGAGATCTCCTGCAACATCGGCATGCTGTCGCATCGTCCTTGCAAACGAAGCGACGGCATGCTTTTTTTCTTACGTCCGTCTTGCGCGCAGGTCAGGCGGCATTTCTTTTTCCCATCAACCAGCCGACGATCATGATCCCGAATCCAACGGCTATCGAGCTGGCAAGCGCGTTGACAGGCACCTCGGCAATGCGCAGGATGAAAAATACCGCAGGCCCGCAAACGCATGCAACCAAGGCAAACGATGCCGGAACATAGCCGACCGCCCAGATGGCAAAAGTAAGAGGAGCCAAAATTACTGAAGCTCTGAGTGCCATCGAAACAACGGTGTAGTTCAGAATCATTCCTTCGCTCGCATTGAGACAAACCAACAATCCAGTCAAAAGCGTCAAGGCAATGAGAACGCGTAAGCTGACCGGCTTGAGTCGGCCTGACGAACCGACTCAGCAAGTCGTTGTTGAGAATGGACGAAATGCTCAATGCCAATCCGGCTCCGCTTCCCAGTACGGTAATCAGCAGCGTTCCCAGGAAAAAACCCGCAATCTCCGGCGGAAGATACTGCATCATGAATTCCGTCAGCGCCGTCCGAGGCACAATCTCTGAGTGATGCACACGCATGAATAGTCCTACGGCAATGCCCGCCCCGCCAATAAACGGAACCAGAAAAGCTCCCCAAAAAAAGCCGCTTTTAGCTTGTGCTTCACTTCGAGCCATGATGTAGGCTTGGGCATAAATCTGCGTGGAAACAATACCGACCAATACCGAAAAGGCACTGCCGAGATCCATTGAAAGTCCTCTGTTGAAGAACCCCATAAAATTCATACCGCTCTGAAGCGACAGTTTCGACACCTGCCCAAACATTGATTCGAAGCCGCCCGAAAGCGATATCGCGAGAATGCCGCAGCACAGCATTGCAATCACGAGCAGAACAAGTTTGAGCAGCCCAACGACGGCAGCGCCACGAGTGCCGCCGAAAAGCACATAGAAAAACATCAGAAAAGCCGTAAGAACCAAGGAGTTCGTATAGGAAAAAGACGGCAGAATAATCGTCAGCACTGCCGTAGCCGAAATTAACTGCGACAAAATGGCTATGAACGTACCGACGCAATTAAGCGTGGAAGTCATCGTGCCGACAAGCTTGCCGTATTCTTCCGTCACGATTTCCGTGATGGTTAGCGCTCCGCTCGACCGGATCCGGGTGCCGTAGAAAAACCCCAGCAAGAGAAAACCGCAAAGCGCACCAAGGTGAAAACACAGAGCACTGTTGCCGTAGACAAAGGCGAGCTGAGCCGTTCCGATGGTACTTGACCCTCCAATAAGCGTTCCCAACAAGACCCCCGTCACCAGAGGAGAATTCAGCCCTCCGGTCTTAAGTTTTATTTTTCCGGCAAGTACGGCAAACGACAGTAAAAGAACCAAACTAACGACAAGACCGTTCAGCATCGTAAAAAATCCGATAAAAAAATCCTGAAGTCGTCTGTCGGACGCCTTCAGGACTTGAAGTACAAACGCATTAAATTAGGAATGCGGCAAAATCTTCGTCCAACCGTTCAAGACTTTGGTCAATGCATTGAACTGCCTGCTCAGACCATTTCTCATGAGCTTCGATCTTGAGCTGCATGCCGGCTAGGCAGCGCTCAAGCTCGTCGGGCTGCGGACCTCCTGAAGTTCGACGATTCCGAATGATGCTTCTGGGATCAAGCGTGCGCTTCCATTGCTCTTCACTCATCGGACATTCGGGACAACCTTGCGGATATTCGGTTTCGATTACCTCACGGTATATCTTGCAAAGAAGGTCATGAGGGAAATCTGCCGGCAAGATGTTATGGGCTTTGGCATAGCTCACGACGTGACTGGCAACATGATGACCAATGCGAAATGGCAACCCGTGTTCGCGAACGAAAACATCTGCGATTTCCTGACTGGCCGTCCAGTCAAGGTTCAGTTCCTCAAGCGCTCTCAGAGGGTTAATTCGCAGAGCTTTGAGCACACGATTGAAACGTTTCAAGGTATCGATTGCACTTCGGAAATGAACTGTGTTGTCAGAAGGCGTCTTCGGATCCGTCATACCCGGCACGATGTTATGCGCCAGCATCACGATGGTATTGGCTTCTCCCAAAAGTTTGCTCGCTGCGATACGCGTGTAAATCATCAGTCCGGGATTTCGCTTTTGGGGCATTGCTGAGGAAACGTAGGTATTTTCTCCGCCCTCCTGAAGCAGAATCCACGGACGCGGCTGCGCATACTGAACTGAAACGTCTTGAATGAACGTACAAACATGCAATGCGATTGCAGTGAGTACGGCGGCCAGTTCCGTAGCTTCATCCGTGGACTTGAATTGAGCGGCGTCGTACGCATTTTCAACCGGCCTGTCAAAGCCCAGATAGGCTGCCATGCGTTCACGATCAAGCGGCCAACTTGTGCCGTTGAGAACAGTCGTACCCATCGCACACTCGTTGACGCGTCGATAAAGTTCTCTCAACCGCTCCGCATCACGATTAAATGCACTCTGAAAGCCCAAGAGATAGTGCGCATAGCTGTTGGGTTGGGCTGCCACACCATTGGTATAGTTCGGAACAATCGTGTCAACATTGGCCTGAGCCATTGACTGAAGCGTCCGCATAACTTCAACAAGCGACTGCATCAGACTGATCAAATTGTCGCGCATGATCGTCGAACGATACGTGGCGTGCATATCCTGACTTGACCGTCCCACATGGAGCATTGTGGCTTCAACCCCCGCCTCTGCAATCAGAAACGGTTCAAAATCAATCACACGAAACGGCCTCACTGCCTTCTCTGCACAACCTTTTTTGTAAACAACCTCCAAACCTTGCGCAATGCGTCGAGCCAATTGACGATCAAGCAAACCCAGACTCGTATTGACGACAACCGAAGCTTTATTAATGGTGTACAACCAGAAAAATTCATCACGCAGCAGCGAGTTGTCCGTCATTTCATTTTGGCAGGCCGGAGAAATCCACTTTTTGTGTTCGCACGTCATAACGTCATCTCTTTAAATAAAAAGGATCCAGTTCATTACAAGAATGCAGACAGTTCCTACAATCATTGGGATAAAAGTACGCCGAACAAGTGCAAGGGGACTAATCCCAATCGCTCCAGCGACGGCCAAGACAACTCCGGCAACGGGAGACATCGAACGAACCGTGCAAGCAATGAACTGCATCGGTACAACAAGTGCCGCCGTCGAACCCCCCAACCCATTGGCAACATCTGGAGCCAACATGGCAAAACCTGAATATGCACCTACGCCGGAACCCGTAAGGAAGGTCACTGCCCCGACAATGCCCGACAGAACCACCGACATGCCGGTCATGCCAAGTCCTATGTTTTGAGAGGAGTCAATCAACAGTCCCACGACACCCGTGGCCTTAATTCCCGTCGCAAATAATTCAGCACAAATAATCAAGGCAACAATCGAACCAAAAAGCGCTCCCATTTTCTTAAAGAAAACCATTGCGTCATCGAACACTTTTTTGCAGTCGCGGAATCGAACAAGCTCAACAAGCACTGCCAAAAACCACACCAACATCAGCGCGGAAACCGTGTTCAGTCTGATGCTGCTCACGAAAAACTTGGAGAAAATGACAAGCAAAATAATCGGAAGAACTGGGAACATGGCATACCATCCCGGAGCCGAAACAAGTTCTTTTTTGATTTCGGTGCCTTCGACATATACGTCGTCGTTCTTTTTGTCGTAATAACGCTGAACAAAGTAATGGGCGACACTCACCGCAATGAGTGTGACCAGAGCAACGGGCCATTGATACTGCACTGCATACACAATAGGATCAACACCAGCAATCTTTGCCGCGAGATTGGCCGTCCCTGCTGTCGGAGCAAACGTTAGACCCGCCGTACAAGCAATAACGGCACCCGCACTGGCTGCACTGACACCCACTCCTCTAAGTATCGGCAGCAAGGCAACCAAAAGAAGCATGGCCAGACCGGCAGCTGACGGAATTACCTGAACAAGCATCTGTCCGACAAGATATGCAAACACCATCACAAGATAAGGTTGCTGCATTTTGCGCAAGGGGCGAATACACAATTGCACAAGCGCATCTGCCGCTCCAATCCGGTCCATATACCCGGCAAAACCTCCTGCGGCCATAATGATGAAACCGATGCCCGATACCTGTTTGATGGAAATCGAGCGAAGCAGTTCAAAAAAATCAAAACCAATAAATCCCGTCGGTTTTACCCCTTTGGGAAGAAAATTCGTCACACCGCATGCGACAGCCACCAGCAGCATCGCGATGCCTGAAAGCAGCAAAACCATATTTGTTTGCTTGCGTTTGATAAGGAAATAACTCGTCACGGCGACAATCAGAATGCCGATCCAAGGCATGATGACTTGCGCAGGCATAGGTCCACCTCAAGAGAGCGTTAAAAATAAGAAGGAAAAGCATCCCTCCCCTGATTCGCTTTTCATTATCTTTCGTAAAAAAAGCTAAAACCAAGGCAATTAATGCAAGTCACTTTGCTAAAATTGCAAAATATGTCGTAAAGGAAACTTCAAAGATATGGACGCGTGCGACAACATAAATGCTTGGCGATTGTTTCTAATGCTCGCCAACAAACGCAGTCTGACGGAAGTCGCTGCGCTTGAGCACGAAGAAATTTCCACGATCAGCCGCTCCATTCGGGCATTGGAAAAGTCTTTGGGGCATGATCTTTTTGTCCGCTCCACGCGGCCGCTGCGCCTGACGAGTACAGGGCAGGAATTGATCGATCCGGCTCGTGAGCTGCTGGCCGTGCATGAGGCCATGCTAAACAACCTCAGAGAAGACAATCAGCGCCTGAGCGGAACCGTACGTATCTCCGTCTCAACAGGATTTGCTTCAACTGCGCTGCCTTTTTACCTAGACAAATTCAACCAGACTTACCCTGAGGTGACTTTTGAAGTCAATTCAGGCCTTTCCATTGACCATCTTCTGAAAAATGAGTGCGATATGACTGTCAAGACCGGCGCAGTGAACTGCAACGATGTCGTTGCTCTTTATCGCGGTCTTAACTACTACATTCCGGTGGCTTCGCCCGACTATCTTCGCCGTTTCGAAATGCCTGAACATCCCTCCGACATTAGGAAGCACCGTTTGTATGTCTATAACGGCCCTGTACGCTCTCGCACTTGCGCTGTAACCAAGGACGGAGAAACAAGGCTCATCGAAGGCAAACAAGAAATCCTGATTCCCAATATTGAAAGCATCCTCAATGCCGTAACCAACAGTTTGGGTGTTGCGGTAGATATTCCTCTCAGCCTTTGTGTCAACGAGCTGCTCAAAGGACGTCTGGTCCCTATCCTTCCTGGTTGGTTCAGACCACCGCTTCCGATTTTCAACGTAGTTTCAAAGAACGCTTGGCTCATTCGCCGCGTGCGTGTTTTTGCACAATGGTTCACGGAGCAAACAGCCCGCGACAATGAAAAGCGCATTGGTGAGTTTAAACGTTACCTCAAGTCCAACTACGGTCGAGACCTGCCCAAACCTCCGAAACTATCAGAGTTGGCTACTTGAGGCGGGATCTACAAATTCAGCCGTTTTCGCAGAAGGGCGGTTAACTACGGTCAGCTAACCGCCTTAAATCTTCAAAGCGAGCCTCTATAACAAGAAATTTATTTCATCTGCTGAAGATTTACTAAAACAACTATGCAAATGGACGGCACTATACCTGCGGACTTCCGCAAACTGCGCTCTGTCAAATTCTTGATCTTTTGTATCGGTGTTCCGTTCTTAACATCGATGTAATGATTCGGACACGCCGATTCTCCTTACTCCTCCTCGGACAATCTGACCAAGTCGACAGATGTTGTACACAAGCGATGTCAGCGTGATGTTGAACTTCGCCCAAATCAGGCCAATTGACCGTACAACGCTTCCTCCGAGGGATTCTTCGATAAAACCGAACGCGTGCTCGATACGGCTACGCACGCTCGAAATCATTTTGTTGCTTTGCTTTTGATCGGCGGTCAACGGAACACCTTTGCGGCCTTTCTCACAATTAGGGGCGGCATGTTTGCTTCAAGCAGCTTCTCGACAATTTTTTTGCCTGTGTAGCCGGCATCTGCAAAGAACAGCACTTCCTTTTTGCTGTCTTTTGCCCAGTGTAAATACCGGTCGATGACCTTGGCGTCGTGTACCTTTGCTGTCGTGGGAAAGACCTTGACAATGAGCTTGCTGACGGCACACAGCAGGAAGTGGCCTTTGTAGCCGTAATGCACTTCTTTGCGCTTCTCACAGGCGGCGATACGGCCGAAGACAGTTGCAGCACCAAGCTGAGAGCCGCCAATATAGTCGTTACAGAAAAGACCTCTGGCTATGTTTCCATCCACATACAAACCTCGAATCGTGCGCCCCTCAAGGTTCTGAACTTCTGCTTTTACGTTGATGAGCGGTCCCCCGAAGGTAGCCGTCACGCCGCCTTAATACGGAACGGCATAGGTCAGCATTGATAACAACCTTTGCTTGCCGTAACGACAAAGTAGATCGTTGAAGTCAATGCCTTTTTTGTCTCAGGGATCTCGTCCCGAATCGTCCCGACACAAGTTTTAATGCCACGCCCCTTGAGTTCCTTGAGGCGCTCTGCAAGCGCCTGAGCTGCTCGCTCTCCGGTCAGCTAGTCGGCAATTGGTTCTTATTCGTAGAGATCAAAACACATAATTTGAAGAGGGTTATTGATACTAATTTCAGCTAATCAGCGGTTTGTTGATGAAAGTCACACTACGCACGTACCACCTCCGATTTACCATGCAGCTATCAACAGAGTCTGTGAAACGACTTGTTTTCAAAACAAAAATAAGGAGAAACATATGCCTGCGTTCACTCGGCGTGATCTTCTGAAGTCCTCGCTTTTCGGTGGTGCAGCCATCGCTGCAACCACTCATGTGGCAGCCGCTCCAATCAAAGGAGCTGCCAAAAATGGTGGTGATTTTGACGTCATCGTTTTGGGCTGTGGTGTTGCCGGTCTTGTAACTGCCATCGAAGCCAAGAATAATGGTGCGCAGGTTGCGCTGCTCGAAAAAATGGATCGCCCTGCAGGCAATGCCATCTGTGCCTTGGGTGGTTTTTGCGCTTGGGGTTCCCGTCACCAAAAGGCCCTAGGGATCAAGGACTCTGCTGAAGAGTTTTACACCGCAATGATGGATATCTCTGCTGGTCGTGCAGATCCGGAACTCACTCGCGTTTACACCGAAAACATTCCTGGCGACACCGACTGGCTGGAAAAAGAATTCAAGATTCCGTTTGGAAAGCCTCGTACAGCTGCCTACCCTCGACTCAACCGCGTCTGTTCCATTGATGGAGAAGGAGTAACAGGCGGCGCAAACGTTGTCTTCAAATTGCTTGAAGCTGCAAAAAAACTCGGCGTTCAGTTCTTCTGGGAACACAAAGCCGTTGAACTGCTGACGAATGATTGCGGTGAGGTTACAGGCGTTATTGCGCAAACTCCGGTTGACAAGAGAAAGTTCTCTGCCAAGGGTGGTGTGGCGATTTGCACCGGTGGCTTTTCTGCCAATCAGGAAATGACCGACAAGTATATCGGAGGTTGGGCCTCTCGTTTAGCTTTGCGCGGGTCACCTTATACGACAGGAGAAAACATTTCGCTGTGCATGCCGCTTTATGCGAAATTCGTCAACATGGATCAGTTCCATACTGGGCCGATTGTCTCTGAAACACACGTCAATCCCAACGAAATTCTCAACAGCTACAACGGCATCATCATTGATGTGCATGGGAAGCGTTTCGTAGATGAAAGTTCGACTTATGTCATCAAGTCCCTTGAATGCGCTCGTCAGACTCTGGAAAACCGCGCCTGGGTCATTGTCGACAGCAAATGCAAGGCACTTGCCAAGGTGACACGACGCTTCAAGTTACTCAACACAACCTTCTATCAGGCCAATTCCATTGAGGAACTCTGCAAGCTCATTAAAGCCCCTGCCGAAGTCGTTCTCCGTAATGTCAAACGATACAACGACGGCATTAAGAACAACACATTAATGGATATGAATCCTCCGTGTACTTACAAAAACCCGATCCCTCTTGCCAATGGACCTTTCTATGCGTTCCCGTTTGAGGGCGGCATGACCGCAACTTTCGGTGGTCCTCTGATTAACTCCAAGGCTGAGGTTCAAAGCAACGAACTGCGTTCAATCCCTGGTCTCTATGCAGCCGGCAATGCTGCTGGTGGCTTGTTCTTCCGCAACTATATCGGTGGCGCTCAGTTTGGCGGAGCAACCGTTTTTGGCCGCATTGCCGGTCGCGAAATGGCGGCCCGAGCAAAAGGTAAAAAAGCCTAGGTCGAATTTGTTCAATGACTTTGGAGTGAAATATGAAAAAAATCGTTTTGTTGCTGGGCTCTACCTTGTTCGCTTTGACATTGTCAACCTCCGTCTGCGCTGCCCAACAAACTTTGATACAAAAACACGGAGCAACCTGGCCCAAGAATACGACTGGTTTTGCAATCAAAACCGAATGTATGAAATGCCATGGAGACTATAAAAAATTAGCAGCACAGACGAAGCAGTACACCCCCAATCCACACTACTCACACATGGGTGAAGTCAATTGCGTCGAGTGCCACAATCCTAATTCCAATAAAGTTGAACCGATGTGCAACACATGCCACAAGTTCAAGTTTGAAAAGAAATCTCAGTAACTGATTATTTGTTGAAAACAAAGGACATAGTAGCCTCCCGGTTCTGAATTTAGCCGGGGGGATTTTTTTCGTTTTCCACTTGTAAGAGCTCATTTAAAAAATCAAGAAGCCCTCGTACAGTATGAACACCAAGCTTTTTAAATGAAGAAGCTCGGTGCCCTTCTACCGTCCTCTCGCTGATGTGTAGCGTTCTTGCCGTCTCTCGGTTAGTTTTCCCGCGGGCAAGTTCCTGACAAACCTCACGCTCTCGACTAGTTAATGATGCATACCGAGCAACGATATCTGCTGGTGTTTTCAGACCTGCTCGCCTAAATTGTTGTTTTGCGAGAGCTGAACTGACGGCATCAATCAGTTTTTCTGGATCTACCGGCTTGGATATGAAATCCACCGCTCCTTTTTTCATAGCGAAAACGGCCATATCCATTTCGCCATGAGCGGTCAGAAAAATAATTGGCAATAAGCATGCCCTTCGATTGAGTTCCAATTGAAGTTCCAACCCGGACATGCCCGGCATTCGAACATCAAGAATCAGGCAACCAGGCACGCTCAATGCATCTTGTCTTAGAAAACTTACCGCATCGGCATAAGTTTGCGTTTTCCAACCTGCCG
>ENA-OPCB01002308-OPCB01002308.1-human-gut-metagenome-genome-assembly--contig:-NODE-2308-length-10598-cov-2.165987_pt1 | contig 10598 bp, 8 predicted proteins | sample MGYA00241561_ERZ501473 | MGnify/ENA primary metagenome ERZ501473 (study PRJEB25962, sample SAMEA2042519) | human gut metagenome | biome: human gut; feature: human-associated habitat; material: faeces... | reverse complement strand
AACAATAAAAAGGGAGAATCTTGACTTTCCCTATCATTCATCATATTATTTAATACAGTTCAAAAAAATACCATTTAGGAAGGAGAAGAATGAATCATATGCCCCAGCCACATTCGTAGCTTTTTTCACGACACTTTAAATGCTTACAATAAAATGTGCGAACCTATTCTTATAAAAGGAGACTATATATTTATGCAAGACAACAAAAACTTTTTAGCTGCCGAACCCATCGGAAAGCTTCTTCTTAAGCTGTCGATTCCAACCGTAATCGCGCAGCTCATCAATATGCTCTACAACATTGTAGACCGAATCTATATCGGGCATATCCCCAGTGATGGCAGTCTGGCTCTTACTGGTGTGGGAGTCTGTATGCCAATCATTATGATCGTTACTGCTTTTGCCGCATTAGTCAGCTCCGGTGGTGCTCCAAGAGCTTCTATTTATATGGGAAAGCAGGATAATGAATCGGCAGAAAATATACTTGGAAACTGTTTTCTTCTCCAGATTGTTATTTCTCTTATTTTAACTGCTATTTTACTGATTTGGAGTAAAGATTTATTGCTCGCATTCGGTGCCAGTGAAAATACGATCAGCTATGCCACAGACTATATGCATATCTATGCGTTTGGCACCTTGTTTGTGCAGTTAACACTTGGTATGAATGCTTTTATTACTGCACAGGGATTCACTACTATTTCTATGGTTTCTGTTCTTATTGGTGCCATTTGTAATATTACTTTAGACCCTGTATTTATTTTTGCTTTTCATATGGGTGTAAAAGGGGCGGCTCTGGCAACGGTGATTTCACAGGCAATTTCTACGATTTGGGTTGTCTCTTTCCTTTGCGGTAAAAAAACACATCTTCATCTTAGAAAGAAATATATGCGTCTGGAACCAAAAGTTTTTGTTCCATGTGTCACTCTTGGACTGGCTGCTTTTATTATGCAGGCAAGTGAAAGTATTGTAACGGTTTGCTTTAATTCCTCTCTTCTTCGTTATGGCGGAGATATTGCTGTCGGAGCCATGACGATTTTGACCAGTGTAATGCAATTTGCTATGCTGCCGCTTCAGGGAATCGCCCAGGGAGCGCAACCGATTTCCAGCTATAATTACGGAGCAAAAAATACGAATCGTGTAAAGAAAACTTTCCGTTTGCTCCTGATGACCTGTCTGAGCTATTCTGCATTACTTTGGGCTGCTGTACAGCTTATTCCAAGAGTATTCGTAAGTATTTTTACCGCAGATGCGAGTCTTATCAACTTTACTGCTCCAATGCTTAGAATCTATCTGGGAGGTCTCTTCCTGTTCGGTATTCAGATTGCCTGCCAGATGACATTTACTTCACTTGGAAAAGCAGTAAACTCTATTGTTGTTGCTGTCGTTCGTAAATTTGTATTGCTGCTGCCGCTTATTTATATTATGCCTCATGTGGTATCCAATCCAACTACAGGAGTGTATATGGCGGAACCGATTGCGGATATTATTGCGGTACTTTTTACATCAGTTTTATTTTCATTTCAGTTTAAAAAGGCTCTGGCAGAGATTCAGAATGAAAATAATTGATATATAATTGTCGCATAATTTGTAGATTTATCAGTGTACAGATTGGCAGCTGTCTTATTCACCTCTACAAACCAGAAGTTATACTGTTATGGAAGCCGCAACCTCCTCCATTGCTTCTTCCATAAAGTTCTGTTTCTGTACTTCATCAATATCCGGAAGTTCCTCAATAGAGGATACGCCAAAGCAGCGTAAAAATTCTTCTGTCGTTCCGAATACAATTGGATGTCCTATTGTATCGAGTCTGCCAAGTTCTTTTATCAGGCGGTATTCGAGGAGTTTATTTACCGCGAAGTCACTTTTTACCCCTCGAATCGCCTCGATTTCCTGTTTAGTTACAGGCTGTTTATAGGCAACGATAGAAAGTGTCTCTAACATAACGTCTGTTAAAGAACGCTTCTTCGGCTGACTTACTAACTTTTTGACATACTCATAAGTCTCAATCTTCGTACATATCTGGTACGCCCCATCTAACTCAATCAGGCAGATTCCTCTATCCTTTCCGGCATAATCGCCTTTCATTTCCTCTAATAGTTCTTTTAATGTATCTTCTTCTATGTCAAGAACTTCTGATAATCGAGAAATTGCAACTGACTCTCCCATCGTAAAAAGAATCGCCTCAATAATTCCCTTTATTCTCTCTTTATCTTTCATAATACCTCTTTTCCAATTCTTCAGTACCCCCTATTCACAGGAATCTAAGTATATCTCCGCAAAGTTATGTTCCTGACTTACTTTTATCTCTCCTACCTTCATCAGTTCAAGTACTGCAAGGAAAGTTACGATTACCATTTCCTTGACGGGCTGAATATCAAGAAGGGTTCGGAAATTTATTTTTTTCAGTCCGCGAATCTGACGGCGTATGTCATCCATACGGTCTTCTACTTTATATTTTTCTTTCTGAATCTTTCCGAAATGGCTCCGCACCGGATCTTCTCTGTCCTTTTTCCGGCGCATGACCATGCGGAATATCTGGTTTAACTTTTCTAAAGTGATGTCCCCAACAATTTCTTCCGGGCGGATTGGCTCCTCGTAGTACTTGATTTCTTCTGGTACAGTTTCCGGTTTAAAGAATACTTTCTGGGCATCTACACTTAAGTCTTTTAATTCTTCTGCCGCATATTTGTACATTTTGTATTCGGTAAGACGGCGGACTAATTCTTCTCTTGGATCTTCTTCCTCCTCTTTTTCCGGCTGTGGAAGCAGCATTTTTGACTTTATCTTTAATAAGGTCGCTGCCATAACGAGGAATTCACTCATTGATTCCATCGAATAGGTTTTTTCCATCTCACGGATGTATTCCATGTACTGGTTTGTGATTTCCACGATTGGAATGTCGTATATACTTACTTTATTTTTCTCTATTAAATGTAGAAGAAGGTCCAGAGGACCTTCAAATACATCCAGTTTAATATCAATTTTCATGCTCTGCTCTAAGTCTCTTTCGGTCAATATCTATTGATGCCTCATCTAACATAGGAAGAGGTATCTCCTTTGGCTCTGGAAGAAATTCTACTTTATAAATGATAGCGGCAAGTGCCGGAATCGTAATCTTAAACTTTCTCTTCCACCACTTATAGCCCGTTGTTTTTGCCACGATGTCTTCCTTTGGTCCCTCAAAATATCCACCATACTCTTTTCGCTCACCAGATAATACTTCATGAAGAACTGCATAATGATCATAACCAAATTCAAAGTCATTATACTGTGCATCACTCATGTTCAGTACAACGATGAAATGATTCTCTCCGCACATTCTCTCGTAAATGTACACTCTTTCCTCAACCGCTTCCACCTCAATCCATCGGAAGTTCGCAGAATTATAATCTCCATTGAAAAATGCTGGTTCACTGATATAAAGATAATTTAAATCCTTCATAAAACGGTGGAAATCCTGATGCTTTGGATAGTCTAAGAGCATCCAGTCACATTCTTTTTCCTCATCCCACTCTCTGAACTGGCCAATCTCATTACCCATGAAATTAAGCTTCTTTCCAGGATGAGTGTACATGTAAGTGTAAAGAGTCTTTGCCTGCTGGAACTTTAGGTCATACTCGCCCCACATTTTCTGCAAAATGGTTGCCTTTCCGTGTACCACCTCATCATGAGAAAATGGTAACAGATAATGTTCATTATAAAAATACATCATAGAAAATGACAGCTTATGATAATGGAACTTTCTGTCATATGGATGAATTCTAAAATAATCTAACGTATCATTCATCCACCCCATATCCCACTTATAGTCAAATCCGAGTCCGCCGTCACACACCGTTTTTGTCACTCCCGGATAAGAAGAAGAATCCTCTGCCACCAGCATCGCTGTCGGAAAACGGTCTTTCAGCCCCTGATTCATATTCTGGATAAAAGAAACAGCCAGATTATTCACACCTCTCGCTTCATTTCCCTGCCAGTAAATCAGATTGCTCACCGCATCCATCCGCAGACCGTCAAAATGATATTCTGCCAGCCAGTATGCTGCGGCAGACTGCAAGAAGCTTCGCACTTCTCCTCTTGAATGCATGAAATTGCAGCTTCCCCACTCGCTGTAACCGACATCCTGATTCGGATATTCGTATAATGCAGAACCATCGTAATTCCACAATGCATAAGCATCCACTGCAAAATGCACCGGTACAAAATCCATGAGCACACCGATTTTGTGTTTATGGCAGGCATTGACAAAATACCTCAGGTCATCCGGTGTTCCGTAGCGGGATGTCGGTGCAAAAAAGCCGGTATTCTGATACCCCCAAGATTCATCGCAGGGATGCTCACTCAATGGCATCAGTTCTACATAATTGTATTCGTTTTCATTCAGATACGGAATCAGCAGATCTGCCATCTCCCGATAAGTATACCATCCTTCCGGATCATCATTCACTTTTTTTCTCCAGGAACCGAAATGTACCTCATAAATATTCAAAGGTGCTTCCCGATGAATGGAACGTTTTTTCATCCATTCTCCATCTGTAAAATGATAGTTCTTTGTATCATAGATAATGGATGCACTGTTCGGACGTAACTCCGCATAAAATCCATATGGATCACAGTGATCGATGCAGCTTCCGTCCGCTCCGTAGATCTTATATTTATACATCATTCCTTTTTGTGCATTTTCCGCATAACATTCCCAGAAGTTACCATCATGTACTTTCTGCATCGGCGTCTCCTGCCAGCCATTGAACTCACCGATCAGTGATATACGCTGTGCATTTGGTGCAAATGTCCGGAAAACCGTTCCTTTCTCACAGGCATGTGCCCCCAGAAAACGATATGCTTCAAATTCTTTTCCCGTATAAAATCCATAAAAATCCATATGCTCTCTCCCCTCTTAAATCGTAACAATCTTTTTACGATAAAATTTCCATTTATCAACTGTGGTTGTTTTTCCATCTCAATTCTATTATAATTATAAATAAAGAAAACACATTTGAACAGAAACAGCTTTTTCAATCCGTTGGAAAACCAACGTTTTTCGAGAATTGTTGAAAAACAATGCTACAATTAAATGAGGTATGATCATGGATATCAGAATAGAAAAAACAAAAACTGCAATTCACAATACATTTTTAGAACTTCGCTCCAAAAAGCCATTGGAAAAAATAACCATCAAAGAATTATGCGAAAAGGCACAGATCAATAAATCAACTTTTTACTCTCATTATAAAGATATTTATGATCTGAGCGATCAATTAGAAACCGATGTCGTTGCCTCCGTCATTGAAGCCATACCAAATCCGCAAAACTGTCTGGAAGATCCCGCCGTTCTGGCTAAAAATATGTTTCTCGGCTATCTCTCCAGGGATACCATCATCCGGATCCTGTTTTCCGGAACCAGAGCAGGAGAACTGGTACGCAAAGTCGAATATCAACTAAAAAAAATCCTGTTTGATGCTCACCCGGAGTACAAACAGGATCCTTCCGTCAATGTCGTGCTGTCTTACACGGTCTATGGCGGTTATTATGCATTTTTTGAAAATCGGCAGTACGGAGATGCCACAGTGGTTGATATTATCAGTCAGATTTCTTCCGAAGCAATGAATCTATTATAATTTCTTCTCGCACGAATACGCATCATTTACACGGAACGATTCTGCTAAATATACATTAAATCCTCTTTGTCTGCCGCTCTTTTATTCCGGGCAAATAATAGGATGGAGACAATCATAAATACAATGGATATCAACTGTGCCGTTGTCAGCCCGAACATTCCCCCCTGCTCATTGGTACGCAGAAATTCCACACAGAATCTTCCGATTCCATAAAGCATCAGGTACAACGCTCCCACATCGCCATGGTAACGCATCTTTCCTGTCATCCGGATCAGCACAAACGCAATGAGGAAATCACCTGCGGAAGAAAAAAGCTGCGTCGGCAGTAACGGTACCCCTGCCGGTGCAAAACTGTTTTCCGGAAATACAATTCCGATTGGCAAACTCGTCTCCTTACCATAACAGCAGCCTGCGAAAAAGCAGCCCAGCCGGCCAAAGGCCTGTGCCAATGCTATGGATGGTGCCAGCAGATCAAAATATGTGAAAAAGCGGATATCCTTAATTTTACAGTAAATCAATGCCGATACCACACCAAAAATAATTCCGCCATACACCACAAATCCGGAAGAACCCAAAACACTCAGCGGATCCGCAAGAAATTGTTTCCAGCTCAATATCACAAAAAATACTTTTGCTCCCAGAAATCCCATCACCACACAGAGAATTGCCAGATCCAGCACGGACTCTGCCTTCATCTCGTAACGTTTTGCTCTATAATATCCCATCAGAACACACAAAATGACTCCTATGGCAATCATCACGCCATAGGTATGAATGGTGAATCTGCCAATAGAAAATAAATCTACTTTCATCTTTTAAACGCTCCTCTTTTTTCAAATTTGTTTTCTATTCTACACCATTTTCTTCTGTTTTCCAACTCTTTCTTCTTACACTTTTCTGATTGGAAGCACACTTTTCTCACACTCTTTTCGGTTTAACGCTCCAATAAATAGAAAATACATTGTATCGTTTTTTACATTGACAGCTCATTTTCCCTGTGATAACATTTTGGTTGCTATAGCTTGTGCTGACCAGATTCACGCACCAAGTCTCACGTATGTTCGACTTGAAGTTCAGATATAAGTCCAAGAATGCCCTCTGCATTCTCGCTGCTTGTTCATGTATGTAAGTATATAGGAAAGGATCTCTTTTTTATGAAAATTCAGCTTTCTGATCATTTTACATTATCAAAACTACTGCGCTTTGTATTTCCATCTATCATCATGATGATTTTTACTTCCATTTACAGTGTCGTAGACGGACTGTTTGTATCCAATTTTGTCGGAAAAACCGCTTTTGCATCCGTCAATCTGATCATGCCATTCATTATGATCCTCGGTGCGATCGGATTTATGCTTGGAACCGGAGGAAATGCAATCGTATCAAAAACACTGGGAGAAGGTGAACCTAAGCTGGCACAGAAATATTTCTCCATGATCATATACTGTACCATGATTGGCGGCATCATCGTTTCTATCCTTGGTTTCATTTTTATGCCGACAATTGCAAAATCACTGGGGGCCCGCGGTGAAATGCTGGTAGGAAGTATTCTCTACGGACGTATCTCCATGATTTCACTGACCTGTTTCATGCTGCAAAATGTTTTCCAGAGTCTGCTAGTCACTGCCGGCAAACCCAAACTTGGGCTGCTGATTACCGTTAGTGCCGGTCTGACCAACATGACCCTGGATGCCGTATTTGTCTATGGATTAAAACTTGGTATCGCAGGTGCCGCACTTGCCACTGTTGCTTCCGAATTTATTGGCGGTCTGACCCCACTACTCTATTTTTTACGCAAAAACAACAGTTCACTGCAACTTTGCAGGACACGGATTCAGCCAAGAATTATGATCAAAACCTGTACGAATGGTTCTTCTGAATTCATGACAAACATTTCCATGTCACTGGTAAACATGCTTTACAATTTTCAGCTGATGCGTATCGCCGGTGAAAACGGAATTGCCGCTTACGGCGTCATTATGTATGTAAGTTTTATCTTCTGTGCAATGTTCATTGGTTACTCCGTAGGATGTGCACCACTGATAGGATACAATTACGGTGCTGAAAATTATCCGGAACTGAAAAATCTGTTTCACAAAAGTCTGAAACTGGTAGGCTGCGCCGGTGTTTGCCTGGCTATCCTGGCAAACCTTCTGTCTGCACCGCTGGCCTCCCTTTTTGTCGGATATGATGATGCCTTATTTGCACTCACGGTACATGGATTCCGCATTTATTCACTGGCCTTTCTGCTGAACGGATTTTCCATCTTCGGTTCTGCATTTTTCACCGCCTTAAACAATGGACTGATTTCTGCCTGTATCGCATTTTTACGGACCTTTGCCTTTCAGATTGTTGCCGTGCTTGTACTACCATATCTGTTCGGCATCAATGGTGTATGGTGTTCCATTGTAGTCGCTGAATCACTGGCAATCTGCGTAACGATTTCCTTCTTCGTACGAAAACGGCATGTATACCATTACGCATAATTTCTTGTTTCGGGTCACTTAAAATTTACTATCTCGATCCTAATAGAAACTCCAGCAATTTTGCCTCGGTCGCTAACAATCGCTCCCCAAGGGAAAATTGCTGGAGTTGTTCATTTTTACGCCACCCTGCACTTTGTGCCACACTACGTGCGCTGCAACGTCACCCGCAAGGATACCGGCTGATGATCCGTATATTCAAAATCAGTATCAACTACGTTTACCTGCTCCACCTGCAGATTGTCAGACACGATATATCCATCAATGACATACACCTGAGAATCCTCATAATTTCCACTGTATGGTCCGTTCAACAGACGGCAGGTTGGTGCATTATCTGCCACGGCAAAATCAAATCCTTCCGGCAAATCTTTTTTATATACAGTTCCCGGTACCCAACTGTCTGTATCATGGATTTCATATGTATCCACACCTTCAAATTGTTGATTGAAATCACCACCGGCAATCACATAATTGCCGGCTTTGTATTCTTCCTGCAACTTATCTGCCAGCATCCGGCTCTGAATTATCTTTCCTTCTCCACTGTCATACGCTTCCAGATGAAAATTGATCAGCACCAGTTCTTTGTCTGTTCCCTCAATTGGAATCCTTGTCTCCAGCATGCAGCGTTTCAAATTACAGGTTTTGATCGGCCAGGAAAAAGATTCTGCCAGTTTAATACGCTTTGCACTCTCCACCTGATAATCTGTCATCGTAACCAGACCCGCTTCGACTTTTCCGATCGGTGGAATCGGATAAGGTACAAAATCACACTTGAAATTGCAGGCATAAATGCTGCTCATATCCAATGCCTTCTCATAATACGCACGTTCATTGATATGGAAGGAACGCTTTGCATCAATATCCACTTCCTGAAGGAAATAGAAGTCCGCAGCCTGATTTTTTAAAATATCAGAAATACCCGCAAGATTTGTCTCTACAACTTCTTTACGATCCGGCTGTACCTTCCTTCCACCGTCCATAAAAAAATCCTCATCTTTGCTCAGTGCACCATAACCTGTGTTGTAAGTCAACACAGAAAAACTGTCTCCTTCAGACAATGTCTTTGTTCCATTTCCCGCATTAAGAAACTCAATGGATTTCGGATGATATTCCCGTACCGTATAAAAAATAAGCACTGCCGCTGCAAGCAATACGATGAACAGTATTACAATTCCAACTTTCTTTAATATTATTTTCCCCTTCATAATGTTTCTGCTCCGTCCCAACATTTTTAACTTGAATCATTATTCACAAAAAGGCATCCATAAAACGGATGCCTTTTCCTAATTTCATTATTTGGCTACAATATTGATAATTCTGCCCGGAACATAAATCTCTTTGATCACATTTCCTGTCAATTTATCGCCAAGTGCTGCCTTACCTGCTGCGATAGCATCTTCTTTGCTGACATCAGCCGGAAGCGTAACCACGCATTTTGTTTTTCCATTGATCTGAACGGCAAGTTCTTTCTCATCATCTTTCATGGCATTCTCATCATAAGTTGGCCATGTCTCATGGAACACAGAATCTTCATGTCCAAGCTGACTCCACAGTTCCTCACTGATATGTGGAGCAAATGGTGCCATCAGAATAACAAATGTCTCTAATGTCTTTTTGTCTACACCGCCTTTTTTCGCCATGTCGATAAGCTTGTTATTATACTCCATGAATCCGGAGATAACTGTATTCAGGCTGAAGCTCTCCAGACGGGTGGTAATGTCGTAAATCAGTTTGTTACGAACTTTTACCAGTTCTTTTGTCTCTTTCACATCAGCATCCTTGTTATCCAGGATCAATTTCCAGAAACGTGTGATGAAACGATATACACCATCGATTCCTCTGTCATCCCACTCAGAATCCAGTTCTGGCGGTCCTACAAACAGTTCGTAAAGTCTCAGTGAATCACAGCCGTAATCCCGTACCAGATCATCCGGTGAGATTACGTTTCCTTTCGATTTGCTCATCTTGATACCGTTTTTACCTGTGATCATACCCTGGTTGAACAGTTTATGGAACGGCTCGTCAAAGTCGATCACACCGATGTCACACAGGAATTTTGTATAGAATCTGGAGTAAAGCAGATGCAGTACCGCATGTTCAACACCACCGATATACATATCAACCGGCAGATACTTATCTGCTTTTTCACGGCTTACAAGTTCATCTTTATTCTTATTATCAACGTATCTGAGGAAATACCATGATGATCCAGCCCACTGTGGCATAGTATCCGTCTCTCTCTTTGCCGGACCGCCACAGCATGGACATGTGGTGTTTACCCAGTCTGTCATAGCTGCAAGTGGTGACTCACCATTGTCTGTCGGCATGTAACTGTCAACCTCCGGAAGGAGAAGTGGAAGCTGGCTCTCGTCGATTGGAACATAACCACACTTATCGCAGTGAACGATAGGAATTGGCTCGCCCCAGTATCTCTGACGTGAGAATACCCAGTCACGGAGCTTGTAGTTGGTCTTTGCCTGACCGATACCCTTCTCCT
>ENA-OPCB01002307-OPCB01002307.1-human-gut-metagenome-genome-assembly--contig:-NODE-2307-length-10609-cov-2.770703_pt1 | contig 10609 bp, 9 predicted proteins | sample MGYA00241561_ERZ501473 | MGnify/ENA primary metagenome ERZ501473 (study PRJEB25962, sample SAMEA2042519) | human gut metagenome | biome: human gut; feature: human-associated habitat; material: faeces... | reverse complement strand
TATTGGACGCGACGTTATTTTATCACTCATGGGGAAGGTCGAAGGAGGAACAGTTGAAGGGTGAGGAGACCTTGTCGATGGAGAAACGTTTGCCGAGGAAAAGTGATTGGGAGCGAGAGCACGACATACTAATGTCCATATCCGATTATCCGGGCGTACTGTCAAGTTTGGTGGCGGAATATCCGGAAAATAAACAGGCATTGGATTATTTGTTGTGCTATTATTTACTGAACGAGAATTTGAATAGTTTTAAGAATGCGTTCGATACTTATTATAAAGGAAAATTTGAGGTTGTACCCCGTTTGTATGAGGAGGCTTTGGTACAAGTCTTATCTAAAAGCTCGGACGAGGAGGTGGCCGGTTATCAGATACCTCAAGATGTTATCGAGAATTACCAAGATTACATCCATTGTAAATCGGGTAGAAAAGCAAAGGAGGAATTACGAGAACGTTATTCCTCCACCTATTGGTACTACTCTGACTATATTCATTGAATAATAGTGTAAGTGATCAGCGGTTCGCAAGGAAGGCTAAGGCTTTCTCCATGTCCTCCGGTGTATCTATACCGATCGTTTCTTGCTCTGTGATGCCGACCTTGATTTTATATCCGTTTTCCAACCAGCGTAATTGCTCAAGGCTTTCCGCCAGTTCTAAAGCGGATTGAGGTAATTGGGTGATTTCTTTCAGCACTTGCGCACGATAGGCATATAACCCGATATGCTTGTAAAAGGTATGACTCGGCAACCATTCCGTATATTTCTTGCCCCGGATATAAGGAATAATAGATCGACTGAAATACATAGCCTCGTTGTTATTGTTGAGTACGACTTTCGGGGAATTGGGATTGAATAGGGTACTCTCGAAATCATCGTCCGAACGGAAAGGCTTTACCAATGTCGCTATTTGCGTGTTTGCGTCGGCGAAGCAGGTTTTGATCGTCTGGATTTGCTCGGGATGGATAAAAGGCTCGTCACCTTGGATATTGACAATCACATCATACCCTTCGCCTATTTTCTGATAAGCCTCGTAGCAACGATCCGTACCGCTACGATGTTGATCGGAGGTCATGACGACTTGGCCGCCGAAGGTTTTAACCGCATTCTCTATCCGGATATCGTCGGTAGCTACGCAAACGGAGTCTAAGACATCCTTTACTTGCTCATATACACGTTGTATCATGGGCTTTCCGTTCATATCCGCTAATGGCTTCCCCGGAAAACGGGGAGAGGCGTATCTCGCCGGAATAATTCCTATAAACTTCATCATTCTATATCATTTTGTTAACTGGTTACTACTTTTCCTTCACTTAACTGGATCAACTTATCCCGTTCGCCTACGATCCATACGATATCTCCTTCCTCGAAAACCGTACTAGGAGGCGGATTCTTGATCGAGCTACTTCCACGTTCGATACCGATTACCAAGCAAGCGGCTTTATCACGGATACCGGACTCTATGATGGAGCGGCCGATCAATCGGGAACCTTCCGAGATAATGATTTGCTCCATATTCATCTCTTCCTTTCTTGTGTTCGATTGCTCGGCGTATGATTTCTTGTAGCGTTCCTCCAGATATTTCCTAAAGTGCTCCAGATCATCATCTGCGCCAACTACTACCAGTTTATCGAACGGGTAGAGCCGCTCGTCTCCTCCCGGTATGTTGATTCGCTTCTCTCCCCGGATAATCGTTACGATATTTACGTTGCACTTTTGCCTGAAGTTTAATTCTTTCAGGCTTTTTCCCATACTGGGGGAATTCTGCTTCACCTCGAAATCTGCTAAATGGAGATCTCGTTCTAATAAGTGGTTCGCGAAACGCTGGTTAATCGGGGCTTTTCGCTCTTGCTCCATTTCTCTCGCTACAAGGTTACTGAAAAAATGCCGTTCCATCAAGATCGACTGCCTCTTTAGCCGTTTGGAGAATATCATTAATACGATAACAGCGGAGGCGACCGCCAGCATAATTCCTAGCGCAGCATTCAATAACCGTGCGACAGGAAGCATGACGAGACCGATACAGAGCAGGATTCTGAGGATCACGAGTGATACTAGGGGACCCCGGTTATATTTATTATCGTTCCATAATTGCTGGAACTCCACGGAATGATTCTTTTTCATCATGATCGCCCGCAACATCGGGGAGATCAGAGCTAGGATTAAGATCAAGGAGATTAGACTTCCTTGGATGCCGGGCAAATGTTTACAGATGAACGGAGTCACGATTTGTAGCCATAAAAAGATAAGTACTAGGCAGACGGCGGTATAAGTACCGACGATGCGGACCAAGGCTTTTAGTAACTTATTCCATGCGCTTTTTTGACGGATCGTATTGGAACCGGATGAATATCGCTCCAAGAACTGTTTCCAATTCTCCGGTATGATCCGCTCCGCCCATTTGTAGGTAGGTTCCGCTAGCCGGATCATATAAGGTGTGAAGAATGTCGTGATCACGGATACGGCGACAACGATCGGATACAGATATTGATCCGTCACGTTTAATGATAGTCCCAAACCTGCGATGATGAAGGCGAATTCTCCGATCTGCGCTAACGAGAAACCAGACTGGATGGCTATTTTTATCGGTTGTCCGGACAGTAATACTCCGAAACTGGCGAAACAAATCTGTCCGGCCATGACTACGAGCGTGATAATGAAAATCGGGATTTTGTACTCCCAGAGCATCTGAGGATCGATTAACATGCCTACAGACACGAAGAAAATCGCTCCAAATAAGTCTTTTACGGGTTTTACCAAATGCTCGATCCGTTCAGCGTCAATGGTCTCGGCCAAAATAGAACCCATGACAAAAGCTCCGAGAGCCGATGAGAATCCGGCTTTTGTGGCGATCAACCATACCAAGGCATAGCCCGATGCTCACGATCAACAGAGTCTCCTCATTTAGGAAGCTTTTTGCCTTTTTCAGAAAAGAGGGGATCAAATAGATCCCGACAACGAAACAGAATAAAAGGAAAATGCCTAATTTGACCACGCTATCCAGCATCTCCATGCCTTCCACGTGTTTACTTACCGCTACGGTAGAAAGTAATACCATTAATAATACGGCGAATAGATCCTCCACCACCAAGATACCGAATACGACACCGGCGAATCGTTGGTTACGCAATCCCATGTCGTCGAATGCCTTGAAGATAATCGTCGTGGAAGACATCGATAACATACCTCCGAGGAAAAGACTGTTCATATGTCCCCAACCCAGTGATAAGCCCGTGATATATCCCGCTGTCATCATACCTATAACAACGGTTATGGCTCCAATGACGGCGGTTCCTCCCACCTTCATCAACTTCTTGAAACTGAAATCGAGCCCCAAAGCGAATAACAGGAAGATAACGCCTATATCAGCCCAGATACGGATACTTTCCACATCTGTAACTGTCGGTATTTGCTCGATGGAAGGTCCGGCGAGTATTCCGGCTACGATATACCCCAATACGACCGGTTGCTTTAACTTTTTGAATAACAGGGTAACCAACCCGGCGGATATGAGTATGACCGCAAGATCTGATATTAGCGCAGGTATCTGAGACATCGTTTATTGTTTTTTCGATTGCCAAAGTTAGGTATTTATTTTAATTTTGTGTCTCAAAACAGAAGCCAAAATGAAGAAGAAACATCCGATTGAAGCGCTTATAGAGCAAGGGGAACATCAACAACTTGATTTCAAGTTTGAGGTGAGCGACAGCAAGAAGATTGCCCGGACATTGAGTGCGTTCGCGAATACAGATGGCGGGCGGCTGCTGATTGGAGTGAAGGATAACGGCGCTATTTCCGGTGTGAGAAGTGAGGAGGAATATTATATGATCGAGGCTGCTTCTAAAATGTATACGCATCCCGAGGTGCCGTTTACAGCTAAGCGCTGGGATGTCAACGGGAAGACCGTATTGGAGGTCTATATCGCCCCAAGCGATGAGAAACCGCATACGGCACCGGATAAAGACGATAAATACAAGGCCTATATCCGGGTTGCAGACGAGAATATATTAGCGAACGAAGTCCTCATGCAAGCATGGAAGAAGCAGAAAACCAAAGAAGGTACATTGCTGAAAATAAGTAAGCCCGTCGAGATCCTGTTTTCTTGGCTCGACGAGCATCCTTATATCAGCATAAAGCAATTTTGCCGTATCGCCCATATCAATTATTATGCGGCCCGTAACATCCTAAGTGATTTGATGGCTATGGGAGCGATGGAATATGTCGTGATCGATAAATGTATTGCCTATAAACGGATCGCATAGACTCGTTTATAGGTTGATTACATAGACTTGCGCGCTCTCGAATCTGACGACTTTGATAGGAGTCCCTTTCTCGATGAAGCCAGACTCCGATACGCCGTCATACAACTCTCCCTCGATAGATACTTTACCCGAAGGACGTAAAACGGTAGCGGCCGTGCCCTCTTTTCCGATCAGTTGTGTCAAATTGGGGCTGGATACCGCTTTTTCCAAATCAGCGTTTAATGCCATTTTCTTTAGCGGTCCTTTATGTCCTATTTTGTTGGATAACCATATCACTAACGTGAATCCGATACCCAGACCTAATAGAACCGTTAAGGCGGCTCTGCCCGTATCCATTCCAGATACGTTTTGAAAATCAAAAACAGTATTGTTCAGTAAGCTCATCGTAAGTCCGCCGACCACGAGAATAATTCCACTTATCCCCGCTATGCCAAAGCCCGGGATCACGAATATCTCCAACATTATTAATATAACGCCGAGAATGAATAACAGGATTTCCCAGTTTTCAGCCAACCCGTCCATATAGAGAGGAGCGAAGTAAAGGATAGCCGCTATTATCGCGGCGGCGGATGGAAAACCAAGCCCCGGGGTTTGCATCTCGAAGTAAATACCACCGATGATAATAATGATTAATAAGCTCTGTATTACCGGACTCATAAAGAAACCTTTTACATTATCGAACCATGAGGGTTCATAACTTTTAATCTCATAGTCCTTACATCCGATATATTCTGTGATTACTTGATCCGGACTCTCGGCGATGCCATCGCAATAACCCCATTTGAGTGCTTCTTGAGAGGTAAGTGTTAATACCTTACCGCTATCGATGAGGTTGGGGACGATCACTCTGTCATCGACCATCGCTTCGGCGATTAAAGGATCTCTTTTCCATTTATAGATCGTGTCGCCGTTTTGTATAAGCGTATCTTTCCCTTGTGCCTCAGCCGTCGAACGGATCATGGAACGCATATAAGATTGATATTTATCAGGTAGAGCCGCACCCGTTTGATTGACAACCGTTGCCGCACCTATATTCGCCCCTTTCCGCATATAGATTTTCTTGCATGCTATGGAAATTAAAGCACCTGCTGAAGCTGCGTTATTATCGATAAATACATATACTGGTATGGGACTATATAAAATAGCCGTTCGCATAGAATCGGCAGATTCCAGTAATCCGCCGTATGTGTTCATATGCAATAAGATGGCATCGGCGTTCAATTGCTTAGCCTCTGATAATCCGTTATGGAGATAAATCCACGTGGTGTTATCGATCTCTTTTTTTATATCAATCGTATATATTAAGGACTTCTCTTTAGCCTCTGATTGAAGAGAGATTGCAAGTATTAATACTATAGCTGTTAATATTGTTAATAAACGTTTCATCTTGTTTGTATTATATTCGTTTTTAATATTTGGTTGAAAATTGTAACTGGCTTGTTGTAAATGTTGATTTTTGTAACTTGTGCAACTTGTAAATAATACTCATTTTCAGTAAGATTTACAACAAAAATATTAAGTTACGATTTTTAATATTAATATTTATCAAAGAACTGTATATCTCCATTTTTAATTTATATATTTGTTGCATCCTTCAATGTTTGAGGGATAATACTTATACAGTATTAAACTTTATTTAACTAGTAAAAATATGAATGCGTTGCAATTTCAGAAAAAATTATTGAGCATGCAAGAAAACATGATGAATTTTGCGCTTATGCTTACAGCGAATAGGGATGATGCCCAAGATCTGATGCAGGACACAACGCTGAAGGTTTTAGACAATCAAGAAAAATTTGTAGACAATATCAATTTTAAGGGCTGGGTCTTGACTGTGATGCGTAACATTTTCATTAACAATTATCACAAGATCGTTCGCACGCAAACTGTCGTAGATCAAGGTGTCGACTTATATAACTTGGATGTCGTGAACGATTCAGGTTTTGACTCTCCGGATGGCGCTTATCAAATTCAAGAGATCACGAAAGCGATCAACGGTTTGAACAATGAGTTGAAGGTTCCATTCTCTATGTTTTTGAGCGGCTATAAGTACAATGAGATCGCTGATAAACTGGATGTTCCTCTGGGGACGGTTAAGAGCCGTATTTTTTTCGCTCGACAAGAATTACAAAAAGTTTTAAAAGATTTTCGTCAAGGATAAAATTTACTTTATATAAAAGAAGCCGTCTTTAACAAAAGACGGCTTTCTTTTTATTCGGCCGGTTGGTATAAATATCTCTTGATGCTTCTTTTGGGTGTTTTCTCGAATTCTTCTTGATACAGCTTGAAACAGGTGATTTTACTGTAATTCGGCATCTCCTCGTTTACTTGGTCAATGTTGGTCTGCATCAACTTCTCGATTTCGGAATGTTGTATACCTGCCTTATCTACTTGCTCCCAATCGGGATAGATGAGGGCGACTAGTTTACCTCCTTGGGAGATGATGAGCGATTCCGCTACATATAGCATATTATTCAAGCGATCCTCGATCTCTTCCGGATAGATATTTTGTCCGCTGGGGCCTAGAATCATGGTTTTACTACGGCCGCGGATATATAAAAATCCATCTTTATCGAGGGTTCCTAGATCGCCGGTACGCATCCATCCGTCAGGCATCATAACGGCTTTCGTAGCCTCCGGATTCTTGTAATAACCGAGCATCACGTTCATACCCTTCACCAATATTTCTCCCACCTTGTTTTCCGGGTCCTCTGAATCGATGCGGACTTCCATACGGTCGACGATACGTCCTACGGAACCGGGCTTAAACTCATCCCATTGCGCATAGGAGACTAGCGGGCCACATTCGGTCATCCCGTAGCCTACGGTATAGCGGAAATGGATGGAATGAAGGAACGTTTCCACTTCTTTATTGATAGCGGCTCCTCCGATAACGATCTCCCCGAAGTTTCCTCCGAAAGACGCCGTTAACTTGGCGGAAATGGTATCCAGCACTTTCTGGTCTATATAGGGGACTTTCAAGAGCAATTTAATCAAAGGCTTCTCCAGTTCGGGGAATACCTTGTTTTTGATGATTTTCTCGATAATCAGAGGTACGGCTAGGATCAGCGCCGGCTTGATCGTCGTGAAAGCTTCCGCTATGATTTTCGGGCTGGGGGTACGTGTGAGGAAGTGTACATGGCAGCCTTTATTCACGGAATTCAATACCTCGAATGCCAATCCGTACATATGGGCCATCGGAAGCATACATACGATATTATCACCCGGATGGATGAACGGTAAATTGTCGTAAGCGAATTGCGTATTACTCCATAAGCTCCGATAGGGGATCATAACCCCTTTCGAGAAACTGGTGGTTCCGGAAGTATAATTAAGTACCGCTAATTCTTCCGGCTTTTCCACGTGATACCGAACATCGTTCGACGTGAATGAACGAGGGTACTTTTTACCGAAATATTCATTAATCCGATCTCTTACTACCCGGACTTCTTTGCTTTTACTGTGAATGATCGAGAAGTTATCCAGCATCATGAACAGTTTCACGTCAGGCATCATGCGTTCATTCATATTCTCCCAGTTGCTGGAAGCGGCAAGGACTGCCTTTGCCTCGGAATGATTTACGATATGATGTATATTATCCGGTTTGAATTCATGTAGGATAGGCACGGCTACGGCTCCATAAGCCAAGATCCCGAAGAAACAGATCGCCCAGTTGGAGGAGTTCCGTCCAACTAAAGCCACCTTATCCCCCTTTTTAATGCCGGCATGCTCTAGGATAATATGAAATTTCTCAATTCGACGAGCTACATCTTTATAATGGAAGGTATGTCCATTATAATCGGAGAACGCCGGGAGATCCCAATGCTCCTTGATGCTATTCCTAAAAAACGATTCTCCATACTAATTTATTTATCAAATAACCATATGACAGGGTGGAAAGTTGTCAAAAGCCAAAGATAGTGCCTTTTCTGTAAATTATGAGTTTCAGTCTGCCGGAAACTGAAATATTCTTTACCTTTGCCTCTCCAAATAGAAGAATATGGTAGCACCTCTGGTAAAACGGATATGGATCTGGTGCAGGAATCTGTTGATCTTCCTGTTTGTATCCAGTATATTGGCGGTAATGGTATATAAATTTGTACCCGTATATTATACGCCATTGATGTTTATTCGTATGTATGAGCAGCATCAGGATGGGAAGAAAATGAAACTCGATCATACGTGGGTTCCTATATCCAAGATCGCCCAGCCTTTGGTTCAAGCGGTCATAGCGTCGGAGGATAACCTGTTCATGGAGCATAATGGCTTTGATGTGGAACAAATCCAGAAGGCACGGGCCGAGGCCGAGAAAGGTAAAAGGGTAAGAGGTGCCAGCACGATTTCCCAGCAGACCGCTAAGAATGTATTTCTTTGGCCGGGGAAAAGTTATTTACGGAAAGGTATCGAGGTCTATTTTACCTTCTTGATCGAATGGATATGGGGAAAGGAACGTATTATGGAAGTCTATCTGAACTCGATAGAGATGGGGGAGGGCATCTATGGCGCGGAGGCGGTAGCGGAGGCTCATTTCGGTAAGCATGCCTACCAATTGACCAAAAGCGAGGCAGCCTTGATAGCGGCCACACTTCCAAATCCCCGGAAGTTTAATTCTGCTAAACCGTCACCTTATATGCTGAAACGACAAGCGAAAATAATTTCCTTAATGGGAAAACTGATAAAAGTAGAAATGGGATATGGTGCCGGGCAAGTTGATCCCGGTACCGGAAAGGTTAAAAAAAGAAAGAAATGGAGAGCTTCCGTTATCATGACTTGGGACGAATCGCTTATGCCGATGCGTTAGAATATCAGACAGCTGCTTTCGAGGTCTTATTGGATGCGAAGGCAACGGGAAAGAAAGAGGATAATCAATTATTCTTTTGTGAGCATTTACCGGTCTTGACGATCGGTAAAAGTGGCAAGGACTCTAATTTGCTTATTCCCGAGGAAACTTTACGGGAACGAGGGGTCTCGTTTTACCATATAAACAGAGGGGGGGATATAACGTATCACGGGCCGGGACAGATTACCGGTTATCCGGTATTTGATCTGGAATATTGGAATCTGGGATTGAAACAATACATCCATATGCTGGAAGAGACGATCATCCGTTTCCTATCGCTTTACGACTTGAAAGGGGAACGTTTGGAAGGGGCGACGGGTGTATGGCTAGACCCTGAAGTACCGGGGCGTGCCCGTAAGATCTGTGCGATTGGCGTGAAAAGCAGCCGGTTCGTTACGATGCATGGCTTTGCTTTGAATATAAATACGGATCTGAGTTACTTTTCATTGATCAACCCTTGTGGTTTTACGGATAAAGGCGTTACCTCCTTGGCTATGGAGTTGGGGGTACCCCAAGACTTTGAGTTGGCAAAAAGTCAATTGAGATCGATTTTCATGGAAATCTTCGCTTGATATGGCAGTCATTCATTTCGCTCCTTTGCAAGGATATACTGATTCGGTTTATAGAGAGGCGCATACCCGAGTATTCGGGGGCGTAGATACCTATTATACTCCTTTCGTAAGGATAGAGAAAGGTGGTTTCCGGAATAAGGACTTGAAGGATATCGCTTGCGATAGAAATAGGCAGGTACATGTCGTACCGCAATTGATCGCTTCCACACCAGACGAGTTTCGGCCGATCGTGCGTTTATTCCAAGAGAATGGATACAAGGAAGCGGATATTAATTTAGGATGCCCTTTCCCTATGCAGGTCCGTGCGCATAGAGGCTCGGGACTTTTGCGGTACAAGGAAGAGGCCGAGTCTTTATTACGTACGATTGAGGAGTTCCCGGATATTTCTTTTTCTATGAAAATGCGTTTGGGGTGGGAGTGTACCGACGAGTCATTCGTGCTTCTTTCCTTATTAAATAAGTTACCTTTGAAGCATATAACCTTGCATCCCCGGTTAGGGATACAGCAATATAAAGGAGCTATCGATTGGGATGGATTCTCTCGTTTTTATGATGAATGTGAACTTCCCTTATATTATAATGGAGATTTAGTGGGGCTGGAAGATATCCGAGGAATAAAGGAGCGTTTTCCGGGGCTTGCCGGGATCATGCTGGGACGAGGGTTATTGGCCTCTCCTTGGCTGGCCACTGAGTTTGTGTCCGGACAGGTCTTGACCGTGAATGAGAGGCGGGATAAACTAGTCATGTTCCATGAGTCGTTGATGGATGAATATGCTGCCCGGTTGGAAGGTGGCGAGCATCAGGTATTATCTAAAATGAAGACAATCTGGGATTATCTTTTGCCGGAGGCCGATAAAAGGCTTCGCAAGAAAGTATTGAAAAGTACTTCCCTTACTTCTTATCAGTCGGCAGTGAAAGATTTGTTGAGTCTTTGACTACGGGA
>ENA-OPCB01002306-OPCB01002306.1-human-gut-metagenome-genome-assembly--contig:-NODE-2306-length-10609-cov-2.938317_pt1 | contig 10609 bp, 9 predicted proteins | sample MGYA00241561_ERZ501473 | MGnify/ENA primary metagenome ERZ501473 (study PRJEB25962, sample SAMEA2042519) | human gut metagenome | biome: human gut; feature: human-associated habitat; material: faeces... | reverse complement strand
CCGAGGTCTTTGACCCCAAGAAGTACAGCGCCGTCGGCCGCGAGTACGTCAAGGAATATGTCAAGAGCAAGATCCTGGTCTGCGGCAGCAACGGCAAGGCTTAAATCTGAAACTCACATAACATCGCAGCGGGAGCGGATGTCCTTCGTTTTGTTCCACCGCTTGTCATCGAAAAACAGCATGTGGATGAAATGATTGAAAAGCTGGAAAAAGCATTACTTTCTGTGCAGGAATAACTTACACTTGTAAAAGTAACAAAAAATCGTTAAAATAGAAATGCATTGAGACTCATTTCGCCCCGGAAAGGGAGAAATGAGATGAAAAAACATTGGATAAAAAAGTGCTGTATGATTCTGACATGCCTGTATCTGACGGGATGTGGCAGGGAGGAAGTGCCATATCTGGATACCACGCAGACACAGGAGCAGACTGTGGAAACGGAACGAACGGAACAAAAAGAAACATTAAAATCCGACCAGACGGTACAGGTATATGTATGCGGGGAGGTAGCAGCTCCCGGTGTCTATCAGCTGAAAGACGGTATGCGCATCTGCGATGCGGTGGAGGCGGCAGGAGGACTGACCAAAGTTGCCAGCCGCGAATACTGGAATCTTGCCGAGAAGCTTTCGGACGGACAGATGATTTATTTTCCCACAGAGGAAGAGGCAAGGGAGCGGAAAGCATCTGCAGAGGCAGCCGGTGCCTCTGTGCAGGAGGAATCGGACGGGCGGATCGATATCAATACGGCGGATGCCGCGCAGCTTGTGACCATTCCGGGAATCGGAGAGACACGGGCGGCGGCAATTCTTGCATACCGGGAGAAAAACGGGCCGTTTGCGAAAGTCGAAGATATCATGCAGGTATCCGGAATCAAAAGCGCACTTTTTGAGAAAATGAAAGATTATATAACGATTCGTTGAGGTGTAATATGGCAAAGAAAGTTCTCGTAGTAGATGATGAGAAATTAATCGTAAAAGGAATCCGGTTCAGTCTTGAACAGGACGGGATGGAAGTGGATTGTGCATACGATGGAGAAGAAGCGCTGAATATGGCGAAAGCAAATGAGTATGATATGATCCTTTTGGACATCATGCTTCCGAAGATGGACGGATTCGAAGTATGTCAGGCGATTCGTGAATTTTCTGATATGCCGATTGTTATGCTGACAGCGAAGGGCGACGATATGGATAAGATTCTGGGACTCGATTATGGTGCCGATGACTATATCACAAAGCCGTTTAATATTCTTGAGGTGAAAGCGCGTATCAAAGCGATCATGCGTCGTACCGCAGGACCGAGAGAAAAGAAAGAAGTTTCTTCGATTGTGGAGAAAGGGGATCTGCGTCTGGACTGTGACAGCAGACGGCTGTTTATTTCAGGCAGGGAAGTAAACCTTACCGCAAAAGAATTTGATCTGCTGGAACTTCTTGTGAAAAATGAAAATAAAGTATACAGCAGGGAAAATCTGCTCGGACTGGTCTGGGGAAAAGATTATCCGGGAGACGTGCGTACAGTGGATGTGCATGTACGTCGTCTGCGTGAAAAGATCGAAACCAACCCAAGTGAACCGAAATACGTGCACACAAAATGGGGTGTGGGATATTATTATTACCAGAAATAGACGAGAAGGCAGAAAGGTTTTTCCATGCAGAAGAGTAAACAGTTTCTTCAGTTCTTAAAAAGTTTAAAGTTTCGGCTGATTCTTTTGATCGTTGTGATCGCGATCGTACCGAGTCTGATTCTTTCGGCAGCAGTTTTAAAATATTACGAAAAGCGTGCCGTTTCTATCCGGGAAAGTGAAATCTTAAGCCAGGCAAAAATTCTGGCAAATCAGATAGCGACAAGTGAATATATGAAGCTGGGGGCGGATGTATCGTCCAGCAATATTCAGACACAGATTGATATGCTCACGACCATCTATGATGGTCGTGTCATTGTTGTGGATGACAACTGCAAAGTTTATTATGACACGTATAATCTCGATGACCATAAGCTGATCATTGCAGAGGAGGTCATGCGCAGTTTCAAGGGCGAGGATATTGTGCATTATGATTCGGAGAACCATTACATTGAGATGACGATCCCGATCAGCGATCCTGATGATAAAAGTGAAACGGTGATCGGAGTTATGCTGATCAGTGTTTCTACGGACAATATTGTGATCAACCAGTCATATATGCGACAGGTGGCGGTGATCGTTATGGTCATGGTCGGAATTGCAATTGTGTTTTTTGCAATCCTTCTGCTTTTGTATTTCCTGAAGCCGTTGCAGAAGATTGAAGAGGGAATCGCTGCAATCAAAAACGGATACGGAGAGTACAATCTTCAGGTCAATGATTACACGGAGACGGCGGGAATCTGTGAGAAGATCAATCAGATGCTTGGCCGGATCAAAGTCATGGATGATTCCCGGCAGGAGTTTGTATCGAATGTGTCACATGAATTAAAGACACCGCTGACATCCATGAAGGTGCTGGCGGATTCGATCAATAGCATGCCGGATGCGCCGAAGGAACTGTATCAGGAATTTATGGAAGATATCACCAACGAGATTGAGCGTGAGACAAAGATCATCAACGATCTGCTTTCTCTGGTGAAGATGGATAAGTCTGCAGCAGGGCTGAATGTATCTTCCGTCAATATCAATGAACTTTTAGAGCAGATTTTAAAACGTCTGCAGCCGATTGCGGATAAGCAGAAAGTGGAACTTGTCCTTGAGAGTTTCCGCCCGGTTACCGCAGAAGTGGATGAGGTAAAAATCACGCTTGCGATCACAAATCTTGTGGAGAATGCAATCAAATATAACCGGAATGACGGAGAGGGCTGGGTACACGTATCGCTGAATGCGGATCACCAGTATTTCTACCTGAAAGTAGAAGATTCCGGAATCGGTATTCCGGAGGAGTCTCTGGATCATATTTACGAACGATTTTACCGGGTGGATAAATCCCATTCCCGTGAAATCGGAGGAACCGGACTGGGACTTGCGATTACAAGAAATTCCATACTGATGCATCGCGGCGCAATTAAAGTACATTCTGTGATGGGCGAGGGAACAACCTTTGATGTTCGTATTCCGCTCAACTATATTGCATAGGAGGAAAAAGATGAGAAAAAAAATAATTTCAATCATACTCCTTGTGGCAATGGTACTCACAATGGCTGCCGGATGTGGAAAAAAGGAAGATAAAAAAGACTATTTTGTATTTTATGTAAACAATGAGCTGACAAAGGTTGTTGCGAAAAAGATTACCCTGCAGCATACTTCATCCGGCAAAGCACAGGTGAAGGAACTGCTCAAAGATCTGCAGACACAGCCGGAGGATGCAACGCTTCGAAGAACCATTCCACGCAAAGTAAAAATCCAGAATATAGATCTGATCTCTTATCAGATTACGGTGGATTTCAGCAAGGAATATTACGATATGAAACCGACGGAAGAGATTCTGACCAGGGCTGCAATTGCAAAGACACTGTTGCAGCTGAGCCAGTATGTGACCTTTACTGTGGATGGAAAACCACTTGTGGATGCCTCGGGAGCAAATGTAGGTGCCATGAATCTGGACAGTTTTGTGGAAAATCCGGGAGAACAGATCAATTCCAGCCAGAAAGCAACACTGAAACTTTATTTTTCAAATAAGGCGGGTACCAGACTGGTTCCGGAAACCAGAGAGGTACATTACAGTTCCAACATTTCACTGGAAAAACTGGTGATGGAACAGCTGATTGAGGGGCCAAGAAAAAGCGGACTCTTGGCAACGATTCCTTCGGAGACGAAACTGATTACGATCACAGTGGTGGATGGGGTCTGCTATGTCAATCTGGATGAAATGTTTTTGAATCAGAATCAGGAAATCTCAGAACCTGTTGTTTTATACTCTATCGTGGATTCCCTGACGGAACTGACGGGAATCGATAAAGTACAGATTTCCATCAACGGAGATACCAGTGGCAAATGCCGTTACACGTATAAACTATCAAAGATGTACAAGGCAGATGACCGTCTGGTCACAAAAGAAAGCGATGAGAAAGTAGAATCTACGGAATAGGAAAAGAAAGCGTGAGGAAAAGACCATTTCTTTTGCTTGCCACAGAGTTTCTGCTGGGGATTGTGTGTGTCAGAGAGCAGCTGCCGGCATGGGGTGTGCTGGCAGTTCTGTTACTGGTATATACCACTCCATGGAAGGAACGGGGGATGCGGAAAGTTCTGTTTGCGGCAGGACTTCCCGGTATGTTTCTTTTGGGGATGCTGCAGATGCAGCGACAGATCGATTTCAGGCAGCAGTACCTGCAGAAACTCACAGATGGCCAGGAGGTTCGCCTGGCGGGAAAGATTGATCGGATAGAACCGAAAACCAGATGCGTTTATTACTATTTAAAAGATTGCACGGTGGAAGCAGAATCGCAGACGCTGCCATGCAATGATGTAATCGCATATGTTTCTTCTGCCAGCCATTCGGCTGGACAAATCCTGAATATTGAGGGTACAATTTCATTATTTACAGAAGCATCCAATGAAGGGATGTTTGATGCCCGGCAGTTTTACCAGAGTCAGAAAATTGATTTCGGCATATGGGTCACAAAGATCAGCCGGGTCTATGGAAAACCGGATCGTTACCGGTGCGCACTACAGAATATGAAAAAGCGTGCAAATGACGTGATCCGGCATTCTATCCGGGACGATGGCGTGCTTTCTGCGATGCTGTTAGGGGAAAAGGGGGCTCTGGATGCAGAGATAAAATCTTTGTATCAGAGAGCGGGGATCGCCCATGTGCTTGCTATTTCCGGACTTCATATTTCCCTTCTGGGGATGGGACTGTACCGCCTGCTGCGGAAACGACTGCATACCCGGTATGTGACAGCAGCGCTGGCAACGACCGTTTTTTTGATTTCCTATGCGGTTTTAAGCGGAAACGGGGTATCTACACAACGGGCGGTGGGCATGTGTCTGATTTATTTGTTTGCGGATGTGACAGGATATGCCTATGACATGTTAAATGCGCTTGGAATTGTTGTGCTCGTACTTTTGTGGGAAAATCCGTTTCTGCTATCGTATTCCGGATTTGTGTTTTCCGTGATGGCGGTGATTGCCATCGGAGTGGGAGCCAATGTACTGCTGGAATGGGAACATTCATGGAAACGCAGACAGCAGGCCGGAGAGGAAACCATCAAAAAAACATTTTTCTCAAGACAAAAAGAAGGAATTCTGGTAAGTTTTGCAATCCAGTTGTTTACCATCCCGCTGGTCGCATATTCTTATTATGAAATTCCCGTGTACGCGATGCTGATAAATCTGTTTGTACTTGCGGTGGTCAACGGATTACTGGGGCTTACTGTGCTTGGGGTGATTGTGGGGATGGCGTTTTTGCCTGCGGGGCGTGTTCTGTTTGCGCCCTGTGGCTGGATGCTCGACAGTTACCGGTTTCTGTGTGAGGTTTCCTTAAAGATTCCGGGTGCGCAGAGGATCACAGGGAAACCTGCGCATATGCGGATCTTTTGGTATTACCTGGGGCTTGGAGTGTTTCTTCTGGCGATCTATGCCTGTGCACGCAGAAATGAAAAGCACAAAGACTGCAGGGAAACGGCAGATCTGTGTGTAAGCCGAAGAAAGAAACGACTGCAGGGCATAGTTTTTTCCTGTTTTATTGCGTTTCTTCTGCTTTTTCTTCTTTTTCCACAGAAGAAATCGTTTGAGATTGATTTCCTTGATGTGGGACAGGGAGACGGTATTTATCTGTGCACGGGCGGCGGGACTTCCATGTTTATCGATGGTGGGAGCACCGATGTGAAACAGGTGGGAAAGTACCGGATTCTGCCGTTTTTAAAGGCAAAAGGAGTGTCAGAGATTTCTTACTGGTTTGTCAGTCATACGGATACTGATCATGTGTCCGGTCTTAAGGAGGTTCTTGTGTCCGGATATCGTGTGGAGTATCTGGTGTTTGCAAAAGCAGTGGAAAAAGAAGCAAAGACAAAAGAGCTGGCAGAACTGGCCCGCAGCCATGGAACGAAAGTGCTTTATATGCAGGCGGGGGATACGGTAAGAAGCAAACGTGCAGCCATGCGCTGTCTGTATCCCAAAGCTGCGGATAAAGCGGAGGATGTCAATGATCTGTGTCTGGTACTGCAATTTGAAGAGGGGGATATAAGCGCTCTGTTTGGTGGAGATATCTCTACAGATGTGGAAGAGCAGCTGATCCGGCGCAGAAAATGGGATAAGGTTTTGATTTTTAAGGCGGATCATCATGGATCTCGCTATGCGAACGCAGAAGCGTTATTGAAGTGTATCCGGCCGGAAATTACGGTTGCTTCAGCCGGAAAGGATAATCGTTACGGACATCCGAGCCAGGATGCCGTACAAAGGATCAAAGAGAGCGGCAGCAGATTTTTTTGCACCATTGAAGGTGGACGGATACGGGTGCGCGTCATCGAAAATAAGCTGGTGTGCGAAACTTATGTGAAATAGAGAAAATTATTTTCCGGCACTGTACTGTACCAGAAACAGTTCAACGGCCATCTGGTCATTCATGTGTCCGGTTTTTACTGCAGTTTCGTATTCCACACCATCGCGGATCGCCTGTTTGAGCTGATCCATGGAAAAAGCACGGCTCTGCGACTGGTATTTGCGGACTGACCACTCCGGGCAGCCGGCTTTTAAAGCAATTTCTTTGTTGCCAAATCCCTGATTGGTCATGGATTTGACAATCATCAGACGCTGAAACTGGCTGGAAAGCAGAAAAAGAATACGCATCGGAGCTTCTTTGAGAGCAAGAAGATCATAATAAAGATCCAGTGCCTTTTTCTGCTGGTGCAGTGCCACTGCGTCAATCATGTCAAAGATTTTATTCTCGGTCTGTTCGGTGGTGATGGCTTCCACATCGGAGATATCAATATAGTCTTTTTCCAGTGTGTAGCAGAGAAGTTTTTCCAGCTCTTTGTCGATATTTTCCATGTCATCACCGGTTTTACGGATAAAGAGCGCATAGGCATCTCTTGTAATATTTTTTCCGTTTCTGCGGATTCTTCCCTCGATCCAGCGGGAGAGAGTCGTCTCATTCTGACGCGGAAATTCCACGATGCTTCCGTTTTTTTTCACCTGCTTGTACATCTTTGTTTTCTTGTCTATTTCTTTTTCCGCAAAGACAAAATAAGTGGTTTCCGGAATGGAAGACATGTAATCGGCAAGTTCTTCGGCACTTTTTTTAAACAGACCGCTGTCTTCGATCAGAATGAGTCTGCGGTCGGCAAAAAAAGGCAGTGTCTCTGCCAGATCGATGATCTCTTTCTGGTTGATGTCGCTGCCGGAGAAAGCAGAAAAGTTCATGGTATCATCATCCGCTGCCAGTGCATGCTTTAATTTGTCCCGGTACTGGCGGATCAGATACTGTTCTTCTCCGTATAACAGATAAATCTGTTTGAATTGTCCTGTTTTGATGTCGTTATCAATCGTTTTCATGTCTACATTATATACATATTGGCAGACTTTTACAACTTTTTTTCAATTACATCTTGACAGAAGGGACAGCTTGACATATTATATTCTAGTATGTTTGCGATGAAGCGTCCGTGTCTGTTTCACCGCAGGAAACAAATTACAGTTTGATATGGAGGTGTACAGATTGGCTAACATTAAATCTGCTAAGAAGAGAATTTTAGTTACAGAGACAAAGACTGCAAGAAATAAAGCAATCCGTTCTGAAGTTAAGACTTCAATCAAGAAGGTAGAGGCTGCTGTTGCTGCAAAGGATAAGGCTGCTGCAGAGGCTGCATATAAGGATGCTTCTTCAGTTATCGAGAGTGCCTGCTCTAAGGGTGTATATCACAAGAACAACGCAGCTCGTAAAGTTTCCCGTTTAGCAAAATTAGTAAACGGAATCGCTTAAGATCTGAATATTATAAAAGGAGAAGGACTGCCAGTACCGTCATGCTGGCAGTCTTTTTTGTTTACAAATACGTGGGAGAATGATACAATAAACAGAGGAACTGATACAGCGGAGGAAAAAATGTCTGGATTATTGTTGGAGCTGCGCAGACAGATTGCGCACAATCGTCGGAAAGCTGCATATGAAGAACGGATGCGTGCATCTGCTCAGGAAAAACCGCAGGAGGTTTTTTCGCAGAAGACAAAAGAGACAAAGCCGGACACGGAAATACAGCCCGAAGTACAGGAAAGGAAAGTTAATGTTGTGAGCAGGGAAGATTTCTTACTTAGCCAGATTGATGAATTCAGAGAACGCGCCAAGCAGTTACAGTCATTGCTTGATTCCAGAGAGACGGAGGCACAGGAACTGCAGACGTTAGTGGATGAACGTCAGGAGAAAGCAGATGCTCTGGGGCAGATTCTCGAGGAGCGTCAGAAAAAAGCAGATGGATTCACTGCGGAAGTGGAAAAGCAGATTGATCGTCTGATCGGCAAAGTGTCTGCCAAGATGGAAGAAATCGAAGTTTCCATGAAGGAAGATGTGGCAGACGGCAAACGCTTAAATGAAGAAAAAGCAAAGGAACTGAAAGATTCTCTTGCGCAGATCGAAGAACAGCTGACCACGGCAAAAACAGAAATCTCCGAGAAAGTACATACAGAAAATGTAAAATGCTACCGAAATATTTCGGATCTGTTCCGCAGCATGGATGAACGCCTGGACAAGCTTACCGTTATGGAAAGCAGAATGCATCCGGTCCGTATTTTTTCCCTGATGGGAATGATACTTGGAATCGTGAATCTGGTGGTGTTACTTTTGGTCCTGCTGGTTAGTGTGGGCGTGATTGCGTTTTAGAATAAGGATATGCAATTCTCAAAAGAATGAGGATTGCATTTTTTGTCTCAAAAAAGATATAGAACAATTCGAAAAGAGAAATGTGAATAGGAGAATCTGATATGGCAAAAAAGAAAGTTTGGGTTGTAGGACATAAGCATCCGGATACAGACTCCATATGTGCAGCGATTTCTTATGCAAACCTGAAAAATGAAATAGAAAAAAAGAATCCCAAAACAGCTACGGGAATGACCTATATTGCAAAGAGAGCCGGATCTGTAAATGCGGAGACGGCGCGCCGACGAGCTGCGTGCCCTGGCTGAGGACACGCTGGACGTGGAAAAAATCGAGTTTGTGACCGACGGGGAACGGTGCCCGGTGTATTATATTGAGCTGAAGTGAGGGAAAAAGGCTTCGCCCTGAGGGGGAAGCTGTCGCCGCAGGCGACTGATGAGGGCAGAGTGAAGGGGGCAACCCTTGCACGGGTAATGGCGGAAGGCCGGCCCTCATCCGGCGCTTCGCGCCACCTTCCCCCGCGGGGGAAGGCTTTTTAGAGAAAAGGGGGCGTGTATGCTTTCTAAAAAAAGAAACGGCTGGCTGTGGGTCGTGATGCTGTTTGCGGTGTGCGCCGTTGTGTACGGGATGCTGAGCAGCTACCCGCGGGAGCTGGCCGTCTACAGCGACGAGCTGCGGTATCTGGATGTGGCGCGCAGCCTTTTGCAGGGGCGCGGACTGCGGGTGCGCAATATGCCCAGCGACTACCAGAAAATTCTATACCCGCTCTGCATCCTGCCGGCGCTGCTGCTGAAAACCACCGCCGCGCAGATCACGGCCATCGGCTGGCTGAACGCCGTATATATGGCAAGCGCGGTGTTCCCGGCCTATGCGCTGGCACGGGCCATGGGCATGAACCGCCGCCGCACGGCGTTTCTCGTCGGCGTTACGGCAGTGCTGCCCATGATGTCCGCTGCGAGTACGTTTATGAGCGAGACGGTGTTTCTGCCGCTGTCGCTGTGGCAGGTGTATTTTTTCCTGCGGGCGATGCTGGCAGAGCCGAAGGCCCGCGTGGGCTGGTGCGCGGCGGCGGGGGCGTTTTGCTACCTGCTGTATCTGAACAAGGAGGTCGCGCTCTATTATCTGATCGCCTGGGTGCTTGTGCGCGCGTGGGTCTGGTGGCATGACAAGGCGTCGTGGCGGGCGGAGCTGGCCTGCAATGCCGCGCTGCTGGGCAGCTTTCTGGTCTGCTTTCTGCTGGCCAAGGCGACGCTGTTCCGCGGGCTGGGCAACTCCTACAACCAGACCGGCTGCCTGACGGCGGAGCAGTGGCGCTTTCTGCCGTTTGCGCTGGTGTGCGACGCGCTGTTTGCCGTGCTGGCGTTCTGGGTGTTCCCGGTGCTGCTGCCGCTCTGCGGGCTGCACCGCCCGCGCAGGGGCAGCGATGCCCGCCACACCCAGCTGCCGCTCTTTTTGCTGCTGTCCCTTGGCATCGGCGTGGCGGTCATTGCGTGGTCCATCACGGTGCGCGAGGATTTAGGCTCGCCGTCGCCGCGGCAGCATACGCGGTATCTGGAGCCTCTGCTGATCCCGCTGCTGGCGGTGACGCTGGACACGCTGGATGAAAAGCTGACCAAAACGCGCCGCCGGATCTTGGCGGCTTTGACGATAGTCTGGGGCGTGCTGTTCGTGGCCGTCTGCCGGGCCATCGGCGCGGGCGCGGGCGACAACACCCTTTTGCAGTGGTTTGACTTCGTGGCGGACCGCACGGACCGCCTGCCCGTGCTGGGGCAGGGGGCGTGGCTGGCGGTGTGGCGTGCAGTGATTGCGGTTGGCGTGGCCGTGCTGGGCGTGCTGCTGGTGCG
>ENA-OPCB01002298-OPCB01002298.1-human-gut-metagenome-genome-assembly--contig:-NODE-2298-length-10633-cov-3.245888_pt1 | contig 10633 bp, 8 predicted proteins | sample MGYA00241561_ERZ501473 | MGnify/ENA primary metagenome ERZ501473 (study PRJEB25962, sample SAMEA2042519) | human gut metagenome | biome: human gut; feature: human-associated habitat; material: faeces... | reverse complement strand
AACCCCTCTTTCAAGAATGAAAATCTTGCGTCCTAGCCGATAGACGAATGGGCCATCAGGTTTAAAAAAGCCGGGCTTATTGAGAGTCCGGCTTTATACTTGTAAAAGTAATTACCTTCTGCTTATGCTAGCGCATTAACGTGCTTAGCCAACTTAGATTTCAGATTACCGGCCTTGTTCTTGTGGATAACGTTCTTTTTTGCAAGCTTATCCAACATAGAGCATACCTTAGGGAACAAAGCTTGTGCCTCATTCTTGTCTTCAGTAGCGCGCAAAACTTTCATAGCGTTTCTAGCTGTCTTTGCGTAATATCTGTTACGCAAACGTCTTGCGTTTGTCTGTCTGATTCTCTTGATTGATGACTTATGATTTGCCATTTCTCGATCTTCTCTTTATTGTTTTTTAATCCTGTTTATTGTAGCCCATAGGGGAATCGAACCCCTCTTTCAAGAATGAAAATCTTGCGTCCTAGCCGATAGACGAATGGGCCAAAATGTCAAAGCTCTCACTTATAGCGTTCTAAGAAAGTGATTTCCCGATTGCGAGTGCAAAGATAGACGATCTCTCCGAACTGGCAAAACATTTCGAAGGAAAATTTAATGCTACTCACTGTTTTAACTTCTCTTTAGAACTTATATCTTCCAGATGAATTTCCAAGGCTTTAACGGAAATATTTATTTCCCAGATACATACACATAACGACGCCGCTAATAGCAATAAGGCTATGCCAAATATCCATGCGGCGAAAACCTGCCACGATACATAAATGAAGAACATAGCGATCACGCAGAGCAGCAAACTGAGTATTCCTAATATTTGCATGGAACGGGTCAGATAGAGCCTTTTCCGCAGGTTCGCTATCTGGGCGATATCCTTGGGGTCATGGGTTTGCTGATGCTTTTCTTTCAAGGCACGCACTACGCTGGCGTATGAAAGGAAGCGATTCGTATAGGCCAACAATATCAATGATATGGCGGAAAATAATAAAGAAGGGGTCGTTAAGTCCAACATAATTCTATACTTTAATTATATGTATAACGTTAATTTGAGTATCTTTGTTCTTAATCATCGTCGCAAAGATACGAATTATGTTGTGTAAAACGAGGGGGATTGTCTTGCATACGATCCCTTACAATGATAAATATTCTATTATATATATGTATACGGAGGCGTTTGGCCGGGCCTCGTATCTGGTTAGTCGTAGCCGAGGGAAGAAAAGCACGGTATCGAAGGCTTTGTTTATACCTTTGTCCGTTCTGGAAATGGAGGTGGAGCACTTGAATAAGCGGGACTTGCACCGGATTAAGGAGACCCGCATTTGTTTTCCGCTGAATGATGTTTGTTGTGATCCGGTTAAGAATGTATTGGCGCTTTTCCTCTCGGAGGTTCTTTTTAGGGGCGTGAAAGATACGGAGCCGGATCCCCGTTTATTTGATTATTTATACGAGTCCATACATCTATTGGAGTATGCGGATAAAGGTATCGCTAATTTTCATATGGTTTTCTTGTTAGGTCTTCTCCACCATCTCGGTATTTTCCCGAATATGGAATCGCATAGGGTGGGATATTATTTCGATATGTTGAATGGGGTGTTTACGGATCATATCCCGATGCATCGGCATTATTTAAATAAGGTGGAGAGCGCTTTCTTTTCCCGTTTGCTGCGTATCAGTTTTGAGAATATGTCGCTTTATGGTTTTTCCCGGCAAGAGCGGGCCCGTATTATTCATCGTATTCTTGAGTATTACCGTCTACATCTCCCGGATTTTCCGGAAATCAAATCGTTATCGGTGATGCAAAGCTTATTTGATTGATCTATTTGATGTTATATTAGCTCTTGAAAACACGTACGTGTTTTTTGAAAAAGACGTACATGTTTTTCCGGAAAGTCTTTCGTACCTTTGCGGGCTGATACAAACAAGAAGGAAAATGGATTATATCGCTCATACATTGCCGAATGGACTTCGCATGGTACATCTCCCGGTTAATTCCCCGGTTTCTTACTGCGGTTTCGCCGTGAACGCCGGTACACGGGATGAGAACGAGGATGAATTTGGCTTGGCGCATTTCGTTGAACACATGATCTTCAAAGGTACGGAGAAACGGAAAGCGTGGCATATCCTGAATCGTATGGAGAACGTAGGAGGGGAGTTGAATGCCTATACTACGAAGGAAGAGACCTTTGTTTATTCCATTTTTATGGAGGAGGATTTTGGCCGGGCGTTTGAGCTATTGACCGATCTGGTTTTCCATTCCCAATTCCCCAAACAGGAGATCGAGAAGGAGGTAGATGTCATCTTGGATGAGATCAATTCGTATGAGGATAGTCCTTCGGAACTTATATTCGACGAGTTTGAGAACTTGCTTTATAAGGGTCATGCCCTCGGGCATAATATCTTAGGGGATGAGGGATCTCTTCTTCGCTTTGACTCCGAGTCCGGTCGTTCTTTCATGCGTCGTTTCTACGCCCCGGAGAATATGGTGTTCTTCTCGATGGGACGAAAAGACTTCAAGAATATCTTGAAATCAGCGGAATCCGCTTTAAGCGATATCTCTTTCCCGATGGCTGAACGGATCCGGAAAGCTCCGGACCCCATCGAGGCTTGCGTACGCCAGATCCATAAAGATACCCATCAAGCCCATGTACTGATCGGTGGCCGGGCTTTCAGTATGCACGACAAAAAACGTATCCCTTTGTTCTTGTTGAACAATATCTTAGGTGGTCCGGGCATGAATAACCGCTTGAATGTCTCCTTGCGGGAAAAGCATGGCTTGGTCTATAACGTAGAATCCAACTTGACTTCCTATACCGATACGGGAACTTTCTGCATCTACTTCGGTTGCGACCCTGCAGATTTGGACTACTGCACCCGCCTGGTATATAAGGAATTGAAACGCTTGCGTGATGTCCGGATGACTTCCTCGCAGCTTGCGGCTGCCAAGAAGCAGCTTATCGGGCAAATCGGCGTGGCTTCGGATAATAATGAGAACAATGCGCTGGGTATGGGAAAGACTTTCCTGCATTATAATAAATGCGAAACTTCCGAAGCCGTGTTCCATCGCATTGAACAGCTCACTTCGGAAGCTCTGTTAGAGGTGGCGAACGAGATGTTTGCCGAGGACTATCTTTCGACGCTCATTTATCGCTGACCGCCTTCTCTTATTTGTTCTTTGCATCCAGTCGTTGCATGCTGAATTCACAGCCACAATACTGTTGGTTGTAGAAATCATACTCTTTCAGCAGTTGGTTGCGCCGGTCCTGGAGCCCGCCCTTCCGCCAATTCTGTTCCCAGAAGAGGGTGCCCGGATAGAGTGCGGCGGCACGGCGTCCTGCTTCATTGATTTGTTCCAGGCTTTTCCAGCGCGAAGAGGCAAGGGTGGTAGTGAATACGGAGAAACCATGCTCGGAAGCGTAGCGGGCTGTCTCTGTCAGGCGCAGAGTGAAGCACTTCAGGCAGCGGCTGCCGCGTTCCGGTTCATGCTCCAGGCCCTGCATGGTATGTAACCAGTGTGCATAATCATAGTCTGCATCGATGAAATCGATGTTTTTGGAGGTTACGAAACGGATAGCCTCGTTTTTCCTTGTCTCATATTCTGCCTGCGGATAGATGTTGGGATTGCAGTAGAATACGGTCGGGCGTATGCCGTTGGCCAGCATGCACTCGATGATGGCGGAAGAACAAGGTGCGCAGCACGAATGCAGCAGCACCTTGTTGTCACCGTTGGGTGTCTGAACTTTCAACATTATACTTTCAGTTTAATCTTGCCTTTCACCAGCAGGCCGGTCAGCCCCACAATGACAAGCGAGAACACGAGGGACTTGAGCAGTCCCGGTACACCGCTTCCCAATGCCTCGGGATAGTGCAGATGCAGCAGTTGCTGGACAGCATACCAGATGTAAGGGATAATATAGCAGGTCAGCGTTGCCGTACCTGCAGGTTTGATGATATCGAACCAGTTGGTTTTGCCTTTCACGTCCGTCAGCCAGTAGAAGAAACCGAACAGCGGGAAGAACATGGCGAGGCAGTAGAACAACCATGTCGGCGTGGCTTGTATTTTGGATATAATCCAGAACGGGTGTGAGACGAGGGCAAGGACAAGCATTCCTACGCCGAGGGCACAAAGCATGCCGATGAATCGTCCCGGCCGTTCCCGGTCGGCATAGCGCTGCATGAGCAGAGAAGTCAATACGCCGGACATACCGAAGGCATGCAGTGTCCAGTCACTCGGGATAAAGGGAAGCAGGATAATCCGGCTGCCGTACTCTCCCGGTATCAGGTCTGAATGGCTGACTACGGCAAGCAATACGACCACGAACCAGGCAATGGCATTCTTCCGCAGGCTTTCCCGGATGAACAGATAGATGCCTGCACATACCGCATACGTCCAGCCGATAAGTCCGAGGATGCCCCACCAGCTTATCTGGAACGGTTTCCCGTTCATGTCCTTGTAGATGACGAGGAAGGCGAGCAGCAGCACGCCTGCTGTTTTCATTGCGGTGAAAAGGGTCTTTTTCGTTCCTTCCGCTTTGGGATATACCCCCCAGGTGAGGAAGAAACCGATGACCATCAGGATGGAAAACCATGGGTGCGATAGACCGCCTTCGATGCCTCCGCTGTTCAGTGAAAACAGTCCCATGGCAATCAGCGCCACTGTCCGCCAGAAGATATGGGCCACGACTTGCAGGGTGTTGTCTCCCTTTTTGTACCGGTTTTGTATGGCAAAGGATACGGACATGCCCATACAGAAAAGGAAAGCGGGGAAGATGGTGTCGGAGAATCCCATCATGTCTTCGTCCATCCTGGCATGCATCAGCCAGTGGGGGACGTTTTTCAGTCCGGGAATGTCGTTGACAAAGAGCATGAGGAACATGGTGAGTGCGCGGAATACGTCTACCGCGGCAATCCGTTGGGGTGTTAAGCTTTTCATGACAGATAATTTGTTTGGGGGTTTAGAACGCAAATATAGGAAACTATTCTTTCCGATGCTACTGCTTTGCAGGATTTCTTGCTATATTTGCATGAACTTTATGGTCATGGAAAGGAGATTGTTCACTTTTTGTTTTCTTGCCGTCGTGGTATGGCAAAGTGTGGTTTTTGCTGCCGGCACGCCCTCTTTTACTGCGCTGACGTCCTCTTTGGATGAGGCTATCGAGGCGCACCGGCACTATGTCGCCGTGCGTGAAGGACGCATTGCCCGGCTGAAGCGCCAAGTGCTGGATACCGATACCGCCAATATCTCTTTTTTTCGATGGAATGGGGAAATCTATAAGGAGTATAAGACATATATCTGCGATTCGGCCATCCATTATCTTCGTGTCAATCTGGATTGGGCAGAGCGCTATGGCCGGCAGGATGCGGCACTCGAAACAAGGCTGGAGCTTGCCCACTTGATGGCTTCGGCAGGCATGTACGAGGAGGCTGCCGAACTCTTGAGGCAGACGGACAAAGCCTCCCTTCCCTCCCATCTGCTGCCGGACTATTACAATGCCTGTCATAAACTTTACACAGAACTGAGTTTCTATACGCTGGACGATTCTTTCAAGAAGCATTATCAGGCTTTGGCTACCCATTATGACGATTCTTTGATGCAGGTACTTCTGCCTTCATCCCCTCTCTATCTGGAACGAAGAGAGGCGCGGGAGGCCGCTGCAGGCCATCCGGACGAAGCCTTGAGCATCAATGATACGCGTTTGGCACATGCCAAGCCCAATACTCCCGAATATGCGCTGGTGACCTATCAGCGCTCATTGCTCTACCGCCGGCTCGGGAACCGGGAGGAGGAGAAGCGCTATCTGGTTTTGTCGGCACTGACCGATATTCGCCTGAGCATCACAGACCATGCCTCACTCTGGAACCTGGCGGAACTTCTTTATGAGGAAGGGGATATGGAGCATGCCTACCGTTACATCCGTTTCTCGTGGGACGAAACCAACCGATACAACGCCCGTAGCCGTAGCCTCCAGACTGCCGGCATCCTTTCACTGATAGACCTCACTTATCAGGCCATGCGCGAGAAGCAGAATGACCGGCTCCGGCTGTACCTCTGGCTCATCAGCGCTTTGATTGTGCTGTTGGTGGTGGCAGTGGGCTTTATCTACCGGCAGATGCAGCGACTCTCTGCCGCACGGAACAAACTGGAGCATGCCAACGAGCAACTGCAACTCTCAAACAACATCAAGGAGGAGTATGTGGGCCGTTTCATGAATCTCTGCTCCGTTTATATCAACCGGCTGGATACCTACCGGCGGATGGTCAACAAGAAAATCTCTGCCGGGCAGATGGAAGAGCTGCTGAAGATGGTGCGTTCCCGTGAGGTGCTGGACACCGGACTGAAGGAACTCTATGATAACTTTGATACTGCCTTCTTGCACCTTTTCCCCGATTTTGTCGATAAATTCAATGACTTGCTGCAGCCCGAAGAACGCATCGTGCTCCGTAAAGGCGAGTTGCTGAATACGGAACTCCGCATTTTCGCCTTGATTCGTCTGGGCATCGACGACAGTTCGCAGATTGCAGAATTCCTCCGTTATTCCGTAAACACCATCTATAATTACCGTGCCAAAGTGAAGAACAAGGCTCGCATTTCGCGCGAGGACTTTGAAATACGGCTGATGCAGATACGCTGACAATACGTCAAACCGGCTTTTTGAATCCACTTTCTGCCTTTCTCTTCTTCTGATTATATTTCTGATTATTAGTTGTTTGTTTGTTCATGCTTCTTCACTCCTTCCACCTATTCCCGATTCGCCGGTACGAGGTGTTCTTATCTTTCCTAACTTTGGGGAAGCAAAAGCGAATATCGCAACTGATACTATAACCAAAATTATTGCCATGAAACATTTATTAGCGACAAACATTTTCATCGCCTTGCTGTCTTTGGGCCTTGCGGGATGCGGTGAGAAACAAGCGACAAAAGAAGTAACTTCGGATGCATTCGTAACCATTCAGGGTCAGGACTTGATAAAGCCCGACGGTACCAAACTCTTCATCATGGGTACCAACCTGGGCAACTGGCTGAATCCGGAAGGATACATGTTCAAGTTCAACAAGACCAATTCCGGCCGTTTCATCAACGAGATGTTCTGCCAGTTGGTGGGACCGGACTTTACGGCCGACTTCTGGAAAGTATTCAAGGACAATTATGTAACGCGCGAGGACATCCGCTTCATCAAGGAGCAGGGTGCCAACACCATCCGCCTGCCTTTCCATTACAAACTGTTTACGGACGAGGACTATATGGGGCTGACTGCCGACCAAGACGGCTTTGCCCGCGTGGACAGCCTGGTAGAGTGGTGCCGCGAATCGGACTTGTACCTCATCCTCGACATGCACGACGCCCCCGGCGTACAGACGGGCGACAACATCGACGACAGCTACGGCTATCCCTGGCTGTTCGACAGCGAAGTCAGCCAGCAACTCTACTGTGACATCTGGCGCCGGATAGCCGACCGCTACAAGAACGAACCGGTCATCCTCGGTTACGAACTCTTCAACGAGCCCATTGCCCCTTACTTCGAGAACATGGAGGAACTCAACGGCAAGCTGGAAGATGTATACAAGAAAGGTGTAGCCGCCATCCGCGAGGTGGACAGCAACCACATCATCCTGCTGGGCGGTGCGCAATGGAACGGTAATTTCAAGCCTTTCAAGGACTCCAAGTTCGACGACAAGATAATGTACACCTGCCACCGTTACGGAGGCGAACCTACCCAAGCTGCCATCCAGACGATTATCAACTTCCGCGACAGTGTGAACCTGCCCATGTACATGGGTGAGATAGGCCACAATACGGACGAATGGCAGGCCGCTTTCTGCCAGACGATGCGCGAGAACAACATCGGCTATACCTTCTGGCCCTACAAGAAGATGGACGGTTCTTCTTTCGTCGGCATCACTCCGCCGGAGAACTGGGCAAACATCGTGTATTTCTCCGAAGCACCGCGTGCCACGTACAAGGAAATCCGTGAGGCACGTCCCGCGCAGGCCATGTCCCGCAAGGCGATGATGGACTTTATCGAGGCATGCAAACTGAAGAATTGTGTGGTTCAGGAGGGTTATATCCGGTCATTGGGAATGAAGTAGCGGGTATTGCCTCGCTGCAAACAGTACGTATCAAGTCCCAGAGGATGAGATGCCGGGACTTAGCATGAAAGAGGTAGGGACTGAGCTGTACACACTATAGGACTGAGAACCCAAAACATCCGGATGTTTTAGGGCAAAACATGGGGATGTATTGGGATAAAACATCCGGGTGTTTTGGGGTAAAACATGGGGATGTTTTGGACAACAACATCCGGATGTTATAGATATTCACTATACGGCTGTAAGGATTTCAGTTCCTATGTGTGTAGGGATAAGTCATATTCCCTTGTCTGCTGGGGATTGTCAATAGTACGGACTGATTATGAGTACTTACTTAAATTATATAACAACTTAAATTGTACAACAATGAAAAAAGTATTATTCGGTTTGGTTCTGGCTGCTGTCGCGCTGCCTCTTTCAGCCCAGCAGAAGCCCGTCTATCTGGACGCAAGCAAACCTATTGAAGAAAGAGTGGAAGACGCTTTGAGCCGTCTGACCCTGGAAGAGAAAGTGAAGTTGACTCATGCGCAAAGCAAGTTCAGCAGTGCGGGTGTACCCCGTCTGGGCATTCCCGATGTATGGACGGATGACGGCCCTCACGGTATACGTCCCGATGTGTTGTGGGACGAGTGGGAACAAGCCGGATGCACCAATGACTCCTGTGTGGCTTTCCCTGCCTTGACTTGTCTGGCAGCAACCTGGAACCCCGAAATGTCTCTCCTTTACGGACAGAGTATCGGTGAAGAGGCGCGCTACCGCAACAAATCGGTCTTGCTGGGCCCTGGTGTCAATATCTACCGTACACCGCTCAACGGACGTAACTTTGAGTATATGGGTGAGGACCCTTATCTGGCCGGAAAGATGGTAGTGCCCTATATCCGGGGCGTGCAGCAGAATGGTGTGGCTGCCTGCGTGAAACACTTTGCCTTGAACAACCACGAAGTGAACCGTCACACCACCAATGTCATCGTGGACGACCGCGCCCTTTATGAAATCTATCTGCCTGCCTTCAAGATGGCTGTGCAAGAAGGTGGAGCGTGGAGCATCATGGGTGCCTACAACCTTTACAAAGGCCAACATCTTTGCCACAACCAATACACATTAAACGATATATTGAAGGGCGAATGGGGATTCGACGGCGTAGTCATTTCCGACTGGGGAGGAACGCACGATACTCGGCAAGCCATTACCAATGGGCTGGATATGGAATTCGGCAGTTGGACTAACGGACTTTCAAATGGTGCCAGCAATGCATACGACAATTATTATCTGGCGAATCCCTACCTGAACCTCATACGCGAAGGTAAGGTCGGTACTAAGGAGCTGGACGACAAGGTACGCCGCATTCTGCGCCTTATCTTCCGTACGGTGATGAATCCCGACCGTCCGTGGGGAAGTATGCTTTCTCCGGAGCATTACGAGGCTGCCCGCCGCATCGGCGAGGAGGGCATCGTACTGTTGCAGAACAAAGGCAATGTGCTCCCGATAGATTTGGACCAGACTAAAAAGATTCTGGTAGTGGGCGAAAATGCTATCAAGATGATGACTGTAGGTGGTGGCAGTTCTTCGCTGAAGGTGCAGCGTGAGCTTTCTCCATTGGACGGTATCAAGCAGCGTGTGGCTGGCAAGGCTGAAGTGGTGTATGCTCGTGGCTACGTGGGCGATGCAAGCGGTGAGTATAATGGTGTGGTGACTGGACAGAACCTGAAGGATGACCGCACTCCCGAAGAACTGATAGCCGAAGCCGTGAAAGAAGCCCAGGATGCCGATTATGTAATCTTCATCGGCGGTTTGAACAAAAGCAACGGCCAGGACTGTGAGGATTCAGACCGTGAAGGTCTGGGTTTGTCTTACGGACAAGATGCTGTTATCTCTGCACTGGCAAAGACAAACAAGAATCTGATTGTTGTCAACATTTCCGGCAATGCCATTGCCATGCCGTGGGTGAACGAAGTGCCTGCTATCGTTCAGGACTGGTATCTGGGTTCCGAAGCCGGCAGTGCTCTCGCCGCTATCCTTATGGGGGATGTGAATCCCAGTGGCAAGCTTCCGTTTACCTTCCCCGTGAAGTTGGAGGATTGCCCGGCCCACAGCCTGGGTGAATATACCGGCAAGCGGAGCAAGGACATCATCGACATCAAATACAATGAAAGTATTTTTGTAGGTTACCGTTGGGCCGATAAGCAGAAGAAGGTGAAACCGTTGTTCCCCTTCGGCCACGGTTTGAGCTATACCACTTTCGAGTATGGCAAGCCCACAGCCGACAGCAAGACCATGCAGGCCGACGGTACGCTGACCGTGAAGGTTTCTGTAAAGAATACCGGAGCGCGCGAAGGGCAGGAAGTTGTCCAACTGTACATCAGTGACAAGAAGTCCTCTCTGCCTCGTCCCGTCAAGGAACTGAAAGGTTTCCAAAAGGTGAAACTGGCTCCGGGCGAAACAAAGGAAGTCACATTTACCATTGATAAGGAGGCTCTTAGCTTCTTCGATGACACCCAGCACGCTTGGGTGGCCGAGCCGGGTAAGTTCGAGGCTGTCATAGCAGCTTC
>ENA-OPCB01002295-OPCB01002295.1-human-gut-metagenome-genome-assembly--contig:-NODE-2295-length-10638-cov-2.696022_pt1 | contig 10638 bp, 8 predicted proteins | sample MGYA00241561_ERZ501473 | MGnify/ENA primary metagenome ERZ501473 (study PRJEB25962, sample SAMEA2042519) | human gut metagenome | biome: human gut; feature: human-associated habitat; material: faeces... | reverse complement strand
TTCTCTTCCGATATCCTTCAATTCATCTGCCAGCGTTCCAAGCTCCAGCTGCAGCTTCTGATCGGCTTCCAGTTTTTCAAAATCTCTGACTTCTTCCTGGATAAACATAATCAGGAAACTGATCAACAACCCAATACAGCAAATCCACACCGCGTGTACGCCGACTGCGTCCGTTACAATACCGCCCAGTGTCGCCCCAATGGCAAATACCAGAATAAAGGAATAATACTGAAGGCTTCTCTGCCGGATTTTTTTATCCTTCGTTTCCGTATAAGCGCACCACAGATCCGTCGCACTTCTTAAGTTTCCGATGCACATCGTCGTTGCCATTGCATTTCCTCTAATTTTCCGGAAGCTGTCCACCTGCATTGCACAGGAAAAAGAAATCAGTGCATTTGCGGGAAGGCTCATTCCGGCCGGGAAAAATCCCGCTGCAAACAATACGACTATTTCCAATAGCAGTACCAGCTGTCTCCAATGGATTTTTTCGCTCTTTCCAAAGTGGGAATGGACCTTCTGCGCAACAAAAATACCCGCTGTAAAGGCTAAAATCGGCACCGCGTACCGAACTGCTCCACTCCAATCCTGCTGTGCAAGATGATTTCCCAGCAACACGATATTACCGGTCTGGGCATTTGCAAATACCTTATCCCGACAAACGTAGGTGTACGCATCTTGAAATCCGCCACACAAACAAAGCAAAATTCCGACAACAAAAGATTCTGACATCTGACCATGATAGCTTCTTTTCATCTTGATAAACTCCTTTGTACTTCCCTGCGGCGATTCCTATAAGTAACATAATTCCACTTCATCGCAGTATGATCCTCGCGCAGCGTTCTTTGTTGGATAGAAAACTTCGTTTCTATACGACAAAAAAAGATTTCTGCAAAGCAGAAATCCTTAAGAGGCGCGAACCGGATTTGAACCGGTGATAAGGGTGTTGCAGACCCGTGCCTTACCACTTGGCTATCGCGCCATATTATTAAATGACTCCGACGGGAATCGAACCCGTGTTACCGCCGTGAAAGGGCGATGTCTTAACCGCTTGACCATGGAGCCAAATACCTAAATCACTTGTCTCTTTAAAAAGTTTTCTCAAGTGACCGAGTTATATATTATCATATGATTACTGTTTTTGCAAGTACTTTTTTGAAATTTTATTTGTAATTTATTCAATTTTTTATCCATAATTTCATTCGAATCATTTCCATTTACAAATATAGAAACTATGACCATTTTCTCTATATCAGCAGACCGCACAGCTCTACATCTTTGCGGTCTGCTGCGATTCTTAAGTTCCTTATCCTTCGGTATATTTTTTAATATTGGAAGCATTTACCAGCTTTTCCACTTTTCCGTCATTCTCAATAACTACCAGTGTCGGCGCGCTCATAATGCCATACTTTCTGGCAAGGTCTGCATGCTCTTTGGCATCCACCATTTCATATTCTATGTGAGCTTCCTCAAGCGCAGCTTTTGCAGTTACGCAGTTCGGACAAGTGCGGGTAGTAAACAATATCTTCCTCGGTGCTCCTGTCTCATCGATACACGCTGAACCTTCCGGTTCAGCCACATCATTTTCTTTAACCCTGACCTTCAGATGGGAGTGCTCCAGATCATAAACCTTGCGGTCTTTGAATTCCTGCGCCTTTCCATCATTCCAGTTCTGTACCGGACGATAATAGCCTGTGATTCTGCTGTAAACTTCGGTTGTCTCTCCACATTCCGGGCAAGTATACTGCTCTCCTGTAAGATATCCATGATTCTTACAGATAGAATACGTCGGCGACATCGTATAGTATGGAAGTTTGTAATTCTCGGCAATTTTACGCACAAGTGCAGCCGCTGACTGCCATCCCGGAAGTTTCTCCCCTAAGAACGCGTGGAACACGGTTCCTGATGTATATAAGGTCTGCAATTCATCCTGAATGTCAAGTGCATCAAAAATATCCTCTGTATAGCCGACCGGCAAATGAGAACTGTTCGTGTAATACGGTGTTCCGTCTCCTTCTGCTGCCGTTATAATATCCGGGAACTGCGCTCTGTCGTGTTTGGCAAATCGATAAGTTGTAGACTCTGCCGGAGTCGCCTCAAGGTTATAAAGGTCGCCGTACTCTTCCTGATAAGAAGACAGGCGTTCTCTCATATGATTCAGCACCCGCTTAGAAAATTCCTGCGTTTCTACATGCGTCATGTCTTTGCCGATCCATTTTGCGTTCAATCCTGCTTCATTCATACCAATAAGACCGATGGTCGAGAAATGATTTGCGAAGGTTCCAAGATAACGTTTTGTATATGGATACAATCCTTCATCCATCAATTTAGAAATAACTGTTCTCTTGATGTGAAGAGAACGCGCTGACAGATCCATTAATTTATCCAAACGGGTGAAAAATTCCTCTTCATTTTCAGACTGATATGCAATGCGAGGCATATTGATTGTTACAACTCCAACGGAGCCTGTGCTCTCACCGCTTCCAAAGAAACCGCCGGATTTCTTGCGAAGTTCACGAAGATCCAGACGAAGTCGGCAGCACATACTTCTGACATCGCTTGGTTCCATATCACTGTTGATATAATTTGAGAAATACGGAGTTCCGTATTTTGCTGTCATTTCAAATAACAGGCGGTTATTCTCTGTATCTGACCAGTCAAAGTCTCTTGTGATAGAATAAGTCGGAATCGGATATTGGAATCCACGTCCATGAGCGTCACCCTCAATCATAACTTCAATGAACGCCTTGTTGACCATATCCATTTCTTTCTTACAATCTCCATATGTAAAATCCATCTCTTTGCCGCCGACAATCGCCGGAAGATTGGCAAGATCATTCGGAACCGTCCAATCCAGTGTAATATTGGAAAATGGCGCCTGTGTTCCCCATCTGGATGGCGTATTCACACCATAAATGAACGACTCAATACATTTTTTTACTTCACGATAAGATAACTGATCTGCCTTAACAAATGGTGCCAGATAGGTATCAAATGAAGAAAATGCCTGTGCACCTGCCCATTCGTTCTGCATAATTCCAAGGAAGTTCACCATCTGGTTACAAAGTACACTTAAATGCTTTGCCGGAGAAGAGGAAATCTTACCCGGAATTCCTCCGAGTCCTTCCTGAATCAGCTGCTTCAAAGACCATCCCGCACAATACCCGGTAAGCATAGACAGATCGTGGATATGAATATCTGCATTTCTGTGTGCCTGTCCAATCTCTTCATCGTAGATCTCTGACAGCCAGTAGTTTGCTGTAATCGCACCGGAGTTGCTCAGGATCAGCCCACCCACAGAATAGGTAACTGTTGAGTTTTCTTTAACACGCCAGTCGGTTACCCTGACATAACTGTCCACGATCTCTTTATAATCCAACATTGTTGAATTGAGATTCCGAATCTTTTCTCGCTGCTTTCTGTACAGAATATATCCTTTTGCCACATCCGCATATCCGGCTTTGATCAAAATATTTTCCACACTATCCTGAATATCTTCCACTTGAATCAGTGAATTTTTAACTTTTGGAGCAAAATCTGCTGTAACTTTAAGAGCCAGCAGGTCTATAATATCCTGATTGTATTCTTTATCTTGCGCTTTAAACGCTTTCTCAATAGCCACACTGATCTTTGATAAATTAAATGGTGCAATTTGTCCGTCCCTCTTTGATACTTGATACATACGCATTCCCTTCCCTTTCATTTTCACATCGACGATATGTTTAAGCATATCATTTTTAGTCGGAAAGGTCAATAAAAGTAACCATATATTGTGCTTTTTTATTTCTTTGGCACAATATATGGTTGCTTTGTAATTTCCCCTATTTATCGCGGATTATTTCACGGACGTCTATGAAACACCTCGAAGCTCCGCAATTTCTACACTATTTTCAACGATTTTCAGCGCCTGTTCCATGATTTCTTTATTATATCCATGAAGCCCGGTTCCGATCAAATCTCCTGAATCTACAAATTGCTGTAAATAATACCGCTTCGCACCTTGAATCCAATTTGCAATAGATTCAAAATCTGCACGCTGATGAAATTCCCGGACAACTGTCGTCCGAAATTCATAAGGAACCGTATTTTCCAGAAGAAATTGTACGCTCTCTTCTACATTTTCCATGTTGTAATCTTCTATCCCTATGGTTTTCGCGTAACCTTCTCTGGAATTTTTAATATCCATAGCAACATAGTCTACAAGCCCCGCCTGAACAACTTCTTTCAATTTCTTAGGGCAGCTTCCATTTGTATCAAGCTTTACAGCATACCCAAGCTCCTTAATATTTTTCAAAAATGCTTCTATATCATGCTGGATCAGAGGCTCTCCCCCTGTCACACAGACTCCGTCCAATACGCCTTGACGTTTTCTCAGAAATTGAAAAAGTGTGTCTAATGGAATTTCTTCATTCCTATAAGTGTCAATGACCAGTGAGGCGTTGTGGCAGAACGGACACCTGAAATTACATCCCGCGGTAAACACAGTACACGCCACCTTTCCCGGGTAATCCAGCAACGTCAGCTTCTGCAATCCTTGGATCAACATACTCCCTACCTCCGGTCTTTCACCTATTTGTTCGTTTTGAAATGCTCCATCATTACCGGCATACTCTTTTTGCTGTATTTCCCCAGTGAGTAGATCCCTTTGTTTAAGCACCAGTCGTACACTAACGCCCGTTCACACATGGAGTAATATCTTGTAATGTCCAGTACAGATACGTCGTCTCTGATTTCCCCGCACTTCTGTCCTTCTGTCACAACTTTCGTGATCAGCTTATAATAATTACGGTTCTGATCCAGAAGATGCCGCTGACCTGACGCCACAAGCTGTGTGGAGTACAGAGAAGACAGCAAGTCGACCTTAATCTTCTCTTCCATCATACTGTGCGCTTCATAATTCAAATACATCAGTTTATCAAAACTGCTCATATTCTTATCCATCTTTTGTTCCAGTTCTTCGTAAAATTCGTCCAGAATCAAGGATAATGTATTAAGAAGCTCATCCTTCGTGCTGAAATAGTAATAGAAAGAACCTTTGGAGGTACCCGATAATTCAATAATATCGTCTACCGTGGTTCCATTGTAGCCTTTTTCATAAAACAATTGCCATGCTGCAGTAACAATCCTGCTTTTTACGCTTTTTTTAACAACTTTCTCCATTTTATCTCCCTGCTGTCTGTTGTCTTTTTCTTATTTCTCCACTATTTTACCACATTATCTGGAAGAAAAACAACTTTCCCTTTCTGTCGGAATCTCTTTAGAATCAATCCATTCAATTTCAATGAATTGATTTCGATTCAACGCTGTCAGTAATTTATCGATCATTGGCTCTCGCCCCTGCACTTCCATGAGTACAGTACCGTCATATTCATTTTGCACCCAGCCCGTAAGCCCCAGCGAATTCGCCAAATGCTTCGCTGTAAATCGAAAGCCCACACCTTGGACCCTTCCGTGAAAAACAATTCGTTTTCTAATCTCTGCCATAGTCATCCCGCCATCCTTTAAAAACCTTACTCACCATTGTAATCGCAATTCTTCGAAAATGCAATCGGGGACATAGCAAAACTCAATTTGGGACAGGTCAAAATGCAGTTTGGGACGTAGCCTTTTGCAAAAAGGCTACGTCCCAAACTATTAATTAAATGACTGTTCTGTTCTTTCGATGATCTCATCCTGCAATGCTTTGCTTAAGTTTCTGAAGTGGTCGCTGTATCCTGCCACACGTACGATGAGGTCTTTGTAGTCTTCTGGATGCTTCTGAGCCTGAATCAGTGTCTCTTTGTCGATGACGTTGAACTGGATGTGGTGTCCGTCCATGTTGAAGTATGTGCGGACAAGGTTTGCCATCTGGTCAAGTCCTTCTTCTCCTGCTACTACGCTTGGTGTGAATTTCTGGTTCAGAAGTGTTCCTCCTGTCTGCAGGTGATCCATCTTAGCACAAGATTTTACAACTGCTGTCGGTCCGTTTGTATCTGCGCCCTTCTCTGGAGAGATTCCTTCAGATACCGGCTTATGTGCCAGTCTTCCGTTCGGGCTTGCCATCATAACATCACCAAAGTATACGTGACATGTTGTCGGAAGCATGTTGATTCTGTACATTCCGCCAAGCATATTCGGTCTTCCTGTCACCTGACTTCTGTAGTATTCGAATACTTCTTTCATGATATCATCTGCGTAATCATCATCATTTCCGTATTTTGGTGTTTTATTTCTTACTAAATTGAGAATTCTGTCGTGTCCCTCGAAGTTATCATCAAGAGCCTGCATCAATTCAGCCATTGTAAATGTCTTCTTATCGTAAACGTTGTATTTTACTGCTGACAGACAGTCTGTGATTGTTCCGATACCAACACCCTGAAGGTATTTTGTATTGTATCTTGCTCCACCACCGTTGTAGTCTTTACCTCTGGAAATACAATCGTTTGTAATGATTGAAAGGAATGGTACCGGCATATACTCAGCAAAGATCTTCTCAATAACGTTACTTCCCTGAATCTTGATATCAAGGAAATATTTGATCTGTTTCTTAAATGCTTCAAATAAATCTTCATATGTCTCGAAGTCTGTTGCATATCCGAGTTCCAGACCAAGCTGCTGTCCGCTCATCTTATCATATCCATTATTCAATGTCAGTTCAAAGATCTTCGGAATATTGAAATATCCTGTTAAAATATAAGCCTCGTTACCGAACGCACCTGTCTCTACGCATCCGCTTGTACCGCCTTTTCTTGCGTCTTCAAGAGATTTTCCTGCATTCATCAGCTCCTGAATGATCGCTTCTGTATTGTAGAATGCCGGCTGTCCCCATCCTTTACGTGAAACTTCACATGCACGTTTCAGGAATTTCTGTGGTGTCTTACGGCTGATCTGTACGTTAGAGCTTGGCTGAAGAAGTTTCATCTCATCCATACAGTCAAGGATTAAGTAACTTACATTATTAACACCATTTTCTCCGTTTGGTGTGATACCACCTGTATTCAAGTTAGCAAAGTCTGTGTATGTGCTGCTTTCTTTTAATGTGATACCTACCTTCGGCGGTGCCGGCTGGTTGTTGAATTTTACCCATAAACATTCAAGAAGTTCCAGTGCCTTCTCATCGTCTAAGATTCCATCTTCTACGTCTTTCTCATAGAAAGGATTCAAGTGCTGGTCAAGACGTCCCGGGCTGTATGCATCCCAAGGATTCAGCTCACTTGTTACTCCAAGGTGTACAAACCAGTACATCTGGATTGCCTGCCAGTAAGTCTGTGGCTTATGAGCCGGTACTACGTCACAGTTTGCTGCGATCTGAAGAAGTTCTTTCTTTCTTGTCTCGTCAGTCTCTTTCTCAGCAAGTTCACGCGCATATGCTGCATATCTCTCACCTAAGATCATGATCGCATCACACGCAAGCTTCATACCTTCTAACTCAGATTTCTTATCAAACGCTTCCGGATCATTCATAAAATCAAGCTTGTCGATAGATGCCTGAATATCTGCTTTATAATCAAGGAATCCTTTTTCGTAAATTTTAAAGGAACCTACTGTATGTCCCGGTCCTCTCTGCTCCATAAACTCTGTAAAGATACCGCACTCGTATGCTTTCTTCCATTCCGGTGTCATAGCTCTTAAAATACGGCTTCTTGTACTTCTCTTATCCCAGTATGGGATCATAACGTCTTCCTGAACCTTGTAATCTTCTTCTTTTACCTTGAAGTTGATAAGATCACGGTCGTTCATAACGTGCATATCTTCTACTGTGTGACAGCAAAGTTCTGGGAATGTAGGAGCAGCCTGTGGAGAATCACCTTTCTCACCAACGATCAGTTCACCTTCCCCAATGTAAAGTGTCTTTGTTGCGAAGTAATCTTTCAGCACCTGTCCACGGAGCTCTGGAATAGAAAGCACACCTTCATATTTTTCATATGTCTTAGTCATGCTCTTTGCACGCTCCAGATCAATGTGCGGCTGTGTGTCCACACTCAGTTTACGCAGTTTCTTAACTCGTTCGTTCATGCCTCTTTCTTCCATTTTCTTAACCTCCTATTTTTACATTATGGAATCCAGCTTCCTTAAATAACCCTGTAAAATGTTCCATCTCTTCTTTACTTGGTGCATGGAGATCCATACCCTCGTATACTTTACCGATCTTCTCATATTTTGAAGAACCGGTGTTGTGATATGGCAAAAGATTTACCTGTGCCACATGAATATTTTTATCATGTAAATAATCAATGATGTCTTTCATAGATTCATCCGTTCCGTTTACTTCTTTGATCGTTGGAATGCGGATGTAGATTCTTGCGCCTGCTTTACTTAACTTCTCCAGATTGGATAAAATAAGCTCATTTCCGGCGCCGATATATTTTTTATGTATCTCATTATCCATTGTCTTGATATCATACAAAAATGTCTCTACATACGGAAGCAGTCTTTCGTAGTTCTCCCACGGCGCCTGACCACATGTATCAATGGTAACCGTGATACCAAGCTTTCTAAGTCTCTTACAAAGCTCTTCTACAAACTCCATATCCGCAGTCATAACTTCACCGCCGGACAATGTAACACCGCCACCGGACTCTTCATAGAACATCTCGTCCTTCTTCAATTCCTTCACAAGCTCATCCACCGTATATTCCTTACCGATGATTTCCCGCAAATTCTGATTGCAGTAATCTGTACATGTTCCACATGAGTCACACAATGTCAGATCTGTGACTACTTTCCCATTCTCCGCATGAATTGCATGTTGTGGACATACCATCTCACAGCTTCTGCAACCCACACATTGTTCTTTGTTGTAAGACGGCTGTTTCTTATAACTCTGCGTCTCCGGATTGTGACACCATACGCATTTCAACAGACAGCCTTTAAAAAATACAGTTGTACGAATTCCATCTCCGTCATGGATTGAATACTTCTGAATATTTGTTACAAGACACATTTTTGCATCCCCTTTTCTTTTATTTTTCCCCGAAGCTAAATCTTAGACTCATCATAGCACCACGCCTTATACTTGTCAATGTGTCAAATCTTTGACCCATTTATACTTGCGAAAATGATGCAAAACCCACGGCAGCTTTCCTACTTCATCTATACATGTACACGCATATACAAGCACTACTGGCCAGTGGAAAAAATACGTTCCTGCGGCAGCAAGCGGAATCGCGAGACACCACATACACACGGCAAGACTATACATATCAAACAGCGTATCACCGCCGGCGCCGAAAATACCATTTATTGTGACATCGTTGACGGCGCGTCCTATCATATAAAATGCTATAACGGCAAACATGCCCTTCAAATATTCCTGTGCCTGCGGTGTAAGTTTTACAAAGTGCAAAATAATTGGTGCAGATATGCACATTAAAAGAGAAGCAAAAATACCGCATGCAAATGATATTTTTAACAGACGTATGCCGTATCGTTTTCCTTTCTCTAAGTTTCCTGCGCCGAGCTCATTGCCAATCATAATTCCAGCTGCACTAGAAATACCTGCGCTAAAACAGCATATGATATCTCTTACAACCGCTGCTACTGAATTGGCTGCATCAGTTCCAAGATGGCCCATAAATGATGAATAAGATGTAAATCCGATTCCCCAGAACAGACATGCTCCTAAAAGTGGAAGTCCACACTTCCAAAAATCTTTTGAAATCTGTTTGTTTCTTCTTAATAAATCACGCATGGACGGATGGAGATAATTTGGTTTATATGAAACAAGTACAGAACAGCAAAGCTCAATAATTCGCGCGATAAGTGTCGCAAGAGCTGCTCCGCGCACACCCATCGGTGCAATGCCAAAGCCTCCAAAAATAAAAATGGCATTTAAAATAATATTGACACAGACTGTCATTGAACTTATGACTGCCGTTGTCTTTGCGTGCTCGCTTGTCTTCATTATAACAAGATAACACTGAGAAATACCTGTAAGCAAATATGAAAATCCTGCTATTTTTAAATAGCTGACACCATAATCGATCAATACCTCTTCATTCGTAAAAATAAGCATCAAATAGCGTCCGAAGAAAACACAGCCAACAAAGAATATGGCTGATACTAGTCCGCAAAGGCGAAGCGCCATGCAAAAGATCTCATCTAATGTCTTTTTGTCTCCCTTTCCCCAATACTGCGCACCTAAAATACCAAGACTGGCTGTCGCTGCTGCTAAAAACATGTTTTGGATAAACTGAATCTGTGTTGCAAGTGATACAGCCGACATATAATTTTGATCCATGCCTCCAAGCATAAATGCATCGGCCACTGCCACCATCGCTAACATGAGATTTTGAAGCACAATCGGAACCATCAGGCTCCAAAGCTTTTTATAAAATGCTTCATCTTTTTGTAGCTTGCCCATTTTTCATCCCTCTCTTTTGATTTTTTGTAACTATTCAGAGCCATGCAAAATTGCTTTCTGTGAATGCTTGCATTCAGACAGAATAGCAATTTTATATGGCGAGGTAACCACATGAGCAAAATAGAAGCATCGAAGATGCGATTTTGCGAATGGGGTTCTGAATAGTTACTATTTAATCGCAGTGTGTCATGATCTTTATAATTTCTTCGTCTGTACCATTCATTCCTTCCGCACCAATTCGACAGATATTACGAATAGTATTCTCAACACCCTTACTTACAATTCCATCCTCACCATAG
>ENA-OPCB01002288-OPCB01002288.1-human-gut-metagenome-genome-assembly--contig:-NODE-2288-length-10657-cov-2.641105_pt1 | contig 10657 bp, 8 predicted proteins | sample MGYA00241561_ERZ501473 | MGnify/ENA primary metagenome ERZ501473 (study PRJEB25962, sample SAMEA2042519) | human gut metagenome | biome: human gut; feature: human-associated habitat; material: faeces... | reverse complement strand
GGGTGGATATAATAACTATCTTGCGACTTCGCCAACTGGAACAGCAACGGGTTTTGGATGTAGTTTAATGATTATTGACGATTTAATCAAATCAGCACTGGAAGCTAATAATGCTACAATACTTGAAAACCACTGGACATGGTTTACAGATACAATGCTATCTCGCTTAGAGGAAGGCGGTAAGATTCTTGTTATTATGGCCAGATGGCATAGTGCAGATTTAGCGGGAAGAGTACTGGAATGGTGTAAAGAAGCCGGAAAGAAGTATCGTCACATTAAAATGAGTGCGCTTCAGGATAAAGAAAAACAGATAATGCTTTGTCCGGAAATTCTAAGTTATGGATCCTATCAAGATAAGATTAGCGCTATGGGCGATGATATTGCAAGTGCGAACTATAACCAAGAACCGATAGATTTGAAAGGACAGCTGTATACGTCATTCAAAACGTATGATGATATTCCGCGAAACGAGAATGGGCATCCACTATTTACAGCTATTAGGAATTATACAGATACAGCGGATGAAGGCTCAGATTATCTTTGTAGTATTACATATGGTGTATATAACAGAGAAGCGTATATTCTTGAGATTATATATACGCAAAAACCAATGGAAGAAACAGAACCTATGGTTGCAAAGATGTTATTTGAGCATGGTGTCAATAAAGCAAAAATCGAATCAAATAATGGTGGTAAGGGCTTCGCAAGATCGGTAAGAGATATCTTGATGAAGCAATATCATAGTAACAAAACACATATAAAGTGGTTCCATCAATCAGAAAATAAAATGGCAAGGATTCTGTCCAATAGTACGTGGGTAATGAATCATATCTATTATCCAAAAAACTGGAAAGATCGTTGGCCAGAATACTATGATGCAATGATTCGGTATCAACGTGAAGGAAAGAATGCACATGATGATGGACCAGATGCTACAACCGGAGTAGCAGAGAATACGAGCCGATCCGGCGGTGTAACAGTGGGGTAAAGGTATGGAATTAGAGATTGCAAAAAAATTGATAAAAAAGTATACAGAAAATCATTCTAAGGTAATCCAGAATATTGAAATTGCCGAGAGGTATTATAAAAAAGATAATGATATTCGATATATGAAAAAGAAAGACGAGAAAGAAGCGGAGAACCCTCTGAGAAATTCAGATAATAAAATTCCAAGCAATTTCTATAAATTACTTGTGAATCAAAAAACAGCATACGCCTTTACTGAAAAGGTATCCTTTGATACAGGAGAAAAACAACTGAATGATTTAATAACAGAAGCCCTGGGGGATGCCTTTCAAAAAAAGTGTAAAAGTTTATGTGTGCAGGCTTCAAATGCTGCTGTTGGTTGGCTGCATTATTGGAGAGGAGATGATAAGAAATTTCATTATGCTGTTATTGAATCAAAACAGATCATACCTGTATGGACAAAAGATTTGGAGAAAGAATTATATGCGGTATTAAGAGTGTATTCTATGCTGGACGATAGAGACGGATCAGAGTATATTATTTACGAATATTGGACAGATACGCAGTGTGAGTCTTTCCGAAGAAAAGCAGACGATAGTTTAGAGGCGTTAGAATATTTTAATCAATACCTTATTATTGATGTTGACACTGGTGTGGAAGAATACCAATCGGTGTATGAGCATGGGTGTGGTGAGGTCCCTTTTATTTTTTTCAATAATAACGATGAGGGAATGAATGACCTAACTGATATTAAAGAGTTGATTGATGCTTACGATAAAGTATTTTCCGGTTTCTTGAATGATCTGGAGGATATACAGGAGCTAATTTTTATTATTACCAATTATGGTGGAGAGTCCGACAATGCATTGCAAATTTTGCAGGAAATGAAATCTAAGAAAGTGATTAATGTGGAGAGTGATGGTGCGGATGATAAATCTGGTATATCTACGCTTGCAATAGAAATTCCAGTAGAAGCACGTAAAGAAATGCTGACAATTACACGCAAGGCAATCTTTGAGCAGGGGATGGGAATTGATCCGGATCCGCAGAACTTTGGAAATAGTTCAGGAGTTGCCCTTAAATTTTTATATTCTCTGTTAGAACTTAAAACCGGTTTTATGGAAACAGAGTTTAGGATTTCCTTTAATCGATTGATAAGGGCAATCTTAAGATTCTATGGGAAAACAGCGAAAATGCTGGACCAGCGTTGGACACGAACTTCTGTTGTGAATGAGGCAGAACGAGCAGACATTGCTCAGAAGAGCAAAAATGTTATTTCGGATGAGACAATTGTTCGCAATCATCCATGGGTAGAGAACTCAGAGTCAGAATTGAAAAAACTAAAAGCGCAAAGAGAAGCGTTAGCACCAACGTGGGACATAGCACCGCCAGTAAAGGATGATGGAGATGGAGAAGGATAAGAATAGTGAATACTGGGAAAAGCGCATAGCTTCGGAGACATGGAAAGTTTACAATTCTTTAGAGGAGAAGAATAAGGAATTGCTGCAATTTTACATTGAAGTGAGTGAAAGCGTAAAGGATGAGCTTTATCGACTGGCTGAGAAGTACAGCAAGGATGGAGTTCTTTCTTTGTCTGAAATGCATAAGCAGAATAGGCTCGCGGAGCTGAATAAGAAGTATGAAAATATCATCGAAGAGCTTGGACACACTACAGAAGAGTTTGCAAAGAAGAATATGCAGCAAGGGTTTCAGGATGTCTATGAAAAGACTGCAAAAGGTATGGGAGATAATGATTTCTCAATGCCGAACAAGAAGCTGATGGAAAAGATGATGGAGACTCCGTGGCGTGGAGATAACTTTTCCGGGAGACTTTGGAAGAATCAGAAGAAACTTGCAGTTAGTCTGAACGATGTGCTTCTTACCGGCTTGCAACAGGGAAAGACTGTAACAGAGATTGCTATTGCGTTACATAACCGGATGGGGCAGGGCTTTAATGAGTGCCATAGGCTTGTGCGTACCGAGACTATGCACTACCTAAATGATGCAGCCTTGCACCGGTACAAAGATGTGTGGAATATGTGCAGATTTGGGCGGCACTGGATGAAAGAATGTGTAAAACATGTGAAAGCTATCACGAAAAGATATATCCGATTGATTATGTCCGGCAGTTCCTTTTCATGCGAACTGCAGATGTACGATTCTGCCGGTTACAGATGAAAAGATGATTTCGGAGTATGAGAAAAATCATCCTGACGAGTTAGAATCGGATATCGGACAGAAAATAGCAGATCGTATTACTGGGATATCAAAACAGAGAAAGATGTTTGAACAGAAAGTTGAAAATATAAATGATATTCATGTGAGAACATTATTGATTCAATCGTTGGAAAGGACTACTATAAAAAGGGCAAAAGGAAGAAAGTCAAAATACTCGGCTAGTGAGAAAACAGTGTATCTAGCGGAAAATGCAAAGGTTGATACATTAGCACATGAGCTATTCCATGAAATAGATGATGTATATAAGTTGACTGGAAATGGATTGTTAAGTAAATCTACTGTATCTGATTATGAAAGATTGCAGAGCGTTTCAATAGGATATGGAAAATCTATTGAAAAAATGCTATACTCAAGATATCCAAAAGCATTTGAAGAGAATATTACTGATATAAAGTTGAAAGAAACATACAGAGGAATATCAGATATTATTCATGGTATGAGTAATGGTGATATTTTCTTAGGGTATGGGCATAAAAAAGCAGGATATTGGGACAAGGAAAAAGCACTTGAAAAAGAAACTTTTGCACAGTATGGAAGAACTGTGTTCAATGGGTATGAAGATGCAATAAGATTGTTTCGAGAGTTATTTCCAAATAGTTGGAAGGAAATTTCTGAAACTATGGAGAGGATGATAAAATAATGTGGTATGGTAAAGATACATCTGAGCTTGTTGAACTTAAAGAAAAATATGAGGAGAAATTTGGGTATAATCCTGATGGGGAAATGGAACTTGAGTATGGTCAAAGTGATTATAAAGATTATGTTCGTGACATTAAAAGGGCATTAGCGACAGGAAGAGATTTAGCAGATTTCGTAGATTAGAAACCACCAGTCATAACGACCGGTGGTATTTTTTTGCCTTTTCTTCCCTAAACCGATATAATTGGATTACAGGTTGGAGCATTCGGAAACGAGAAAAACGCAGAGAAGCTCGCTGCCGAATTAAAGGCAAAAGGATACTCTGTTGTTATTAAGCAATACTAAAAAATCACCCGACAGCATAAAAACTGTCGGGAGTATTATAGAAATTGTACTAAAAAGTTCGCTCCAAATCCGGTTACAAGTTCGAGGTCGATTCCCTCCTCAGCAAAATACCCTTCTTCAATGGCGATATACATAGGTGCATAGAAAATAGAATGTGCCACTTCATTTAATACGACCTTTTTCTTTTCGGATGAGTGATTTTTTTGCACTGTTTTTTCCTGTGCAGCTTTTGATGTGTCTTTCGTGTCTTTGTCTGATTCTTTCGATGAACAGGCAGATAAAACGCCGGCCATTAGCATGGTTGTGACTAAAACAAGTACCATCAGCCTTTTTTTCATAATAAAAATCCTCCTTAAAAAACCTGGTGATATAAGGTATTCTTAAGGAGGAAAAATGTTCCTGTCTGACTAAAGTCCTTTTCCGTGGAAAAGATTGGAAGTTTTTTCATATTTTGCTTCAAAGGTTGCCTGTATGGACAGTTTTTTGAATTGTTTCATATCAACTGTTCCGATCATAACAGAAGTGTGAGCCTGGCATCCTTTTAATTTCGGAAGCTGTGCAAGTGCCAGCTGGGCAGTAGGGTTGGAAGCGGCGCTGACAGAAAGAGCAATAAGAATCTCGTCTGTGTGTAATCTTGGATTCTTGCTTCCCAGATACAGTGTTTTTAATTTTTGAATCGGCTCGATCGCCTCCGGAGAGATCACGTGTAATTTGTGGTCAATACCGGCCAACTCTTTCAGGGCATTGAGAAGAAGTGCTGCGGAGGCTCCAAGCAGATTGGAAGTTTTACCTGTTACGATGCGGCCGTCATGAAGTTCCAGTGCGGCAGCAGGGGCTCCGGTTTCTTCTGCGTGTTTTAATGCTACATCTACAACAGGACGGTCATGAACAGTGATACCTGCCTGATTCATCAGCATTTCTAATTTATACACTTCTTCATCTGAGCATGCACCGATGAGGTGGCGTCTCAGAGAATCGTAATATCTTCGAATAATTTCCTGCTTGGAAGCTGCTTTACATACTTCATCATCACAAATACAGTTTCCGGCCATATTTACGCCCATGTCTGTAGGTGATTTGTAAGGACTTTCTCCATAAATGCGTACAAACATGGCATTTAACACAGGGAAGATCTCTACGTCACGATTGTAGTTAACCGTTGTCTGACCATATGCTTCTAAATGGAACGGATCAATCATATTGACATCATTTAAATCTGCAGTTGCTGCCTCATAAGCAAGGTTGACCGGATGTTTTAACGGGATGTTCCAAATCGGGAAAGTCTCGAATTTTGCATATCCGGCACAGATACCGCGCTTGTGTTCATGGTAGAGCTGTGATAAGCAGACTGCCATTTTTCCGCTTCCCGGTCCCGGTGCAGTTACGACGATCAACGGGCGGGATGTTTCAATATAATCATTTTTTCCATATCCTTCATCACTGACAATGTGAGGGATATTAGATGGGTATCCGGAGATCGGATAATGACGGTATACTTTGATTCCTAATTTTTCCAGTCGGTTTTTAAATAAAGAAGCGCTTTCCTGACCGCTGTATTTCGTGATGACAACACTTCCGACAAATAAATCGTGATTTTTGAAAATAGACATCAGTCTTAAAACGTCTAAATCATAAGTGATTCCAAGATCACCGCGTACTTTATTTTTCTCTATATCTTCTGCGCTGATGACAATAATGATCTCTGCCTGATCGGAGAGCTGCATCAGCATGCGCATTTTACTGTCTGGTTGAAATCCCGGAAGAACACGAGATGCGTGATAATCATCAAAAAGTTTTCCGCCAAATTCCAAATAAAGTTTATTATCAAATTGTTTGATACGTTCCTTAATATGTGATGATTGTGTCTGCAAATATTTTTCATTATCAAATCCTATATTCATCTTTCTAACCTCGTGCTTCTAATCTTTTTATCAGTATGAAATATTACCTTATCAAGTATACTACAAAGTATAGGAAGTTTACAATCTTTTCATAATGTTTTTATTGATTTATAGGTAGGCTGTCCGTATAATAAAATGGTAATAACAGGAGGAGAAACATGGACAACCAAAAGAAAAATAATCAAAATCCCAATAATAAGAATAACAAGCAGGGATTTTCTTTTATTATTTTAGTGACTCTTATTACCAGTATTTTGGTAATGGCACTCTATCAATTCCAGGGAGAGGGCACAGAGTCAGAGATTACTTATGACAAGTTCCTTGAATATGTGGATAAGGGACAGGTAGCAAGAGTAGAAATTCAGAATGATCAGCTTGTGATCACTATGAAAAAAGAAAAAGGTGAAAGGACTGCAAAAGAATATTATACCGGTGTTGTCAAAGATGACACTTTGTCAGAGAGACTTTACAAGCATCATGTCGTGTACAGTCAGGAAATACCGGATACAACATCTGCGGTAATCTGGCAGTTGATCGGCACATTTCTTCCGATTGCCCTTCTGGTGGGAATGATCGTTTGGATGACCAGAAAGATGGCAAAAGGCGGCGGAATGATGGGCGTCGGGAAGAGCAATGCTAAAATGTATGTAGAGAAACAGACCGGAGTGACCTTCCGGGATGTGGCAGGTCAGGAAGAAGCGAAGGAATCTCTGCAGGAAGTGGTAGATTTTCTGCACAATCCGGGGAAATATACGAGTGTGGGAGCGAAGCTTCCAAAAGGAGCGCTCCTTGTCGGACCTCCGGGAACCGGTAAGACTTTGCTGGCTAAGGCAGTTGCCGGAGAAGCAAAGGTTCCGTTCTTTTCTTTGAGCGGATCTGCCTTTGTGGAAATGTATGTAGGTGTAGGTGCTTCACGAGTACGTGATCTGTTTAAACAGGCACAGCAGATGGCGCCGTGTATTATTTTTATTGATGAGATTGATGCCATTGGTAAGAGCAGAGATAATCAGATGGGAAGCAACGATGAGAGAGAACAGACATTGAATCAGCTTCTCGCAGAGATGGATGGATTTGAGAGTAATAAGGGACTGGTGCTTCTTGCAGCTACAAACCGTCCGGAGATCTTAGATCCTGCGCTTTTAAGACCGGGACGTTTTGACCGTCGAATTGTAGTAGAAAAACCGGATTTAAAAGGACGTGTAGATGTATTGAAGGTACATTCCAGAGACGTTCGAATGGATGAAACGGTTGATTTAGAGGCGATTGCCCTTGCAACATCCGGTGCGGTTGGTTCAGATCTTGCCAATATGATAAATGAAGCTGCGATCAATGCGGTTAAGCATGGAAGAAATGCGGTGAGTCAGGCAGATCTTTTCGAGGCAGTAGAAGTTGTTCTGGTAGGAAAAGAGAAGAAAGACCGAATCATGAGTCAGGAAGAGCGAAGAATTGTCTCCTACCACGAAGTGGGGCACGCGCTTGTAAGTGCACTTCAGAAGGATTCTGAACCGGTACAGAAGATTACGATTGTACCTCGTACAATGGGAGCGCTTGGCTATGTGATGCAGACACCGGAAGAGGAGAAGTTCTTAAATACAAAGAAAGAGCTTGAGGCAATGCTCGTAGGAATGTTGGCAGGGCGTGCCGCAGAAGAAGTTGTCTTTGATACAGTGACAACAGGCGCATCGAATGATATCGAGAAGGCAACCAGCATTGCAAGAGCGATGATCACTCAATATGGAATGAGTGAAAAATTCGGACTGATCGGTTTAGAGTCGATCCAGAACCGATATCTGGACGGAAGACCGGTGAGTAACTGTGGTCCTGAGACGGCGGCAGAGATTGATAAAGAAGTAATGAAAATGCTGAAAGATGCTTATGCAGAAGCGAAGCGGCTGCTTAGTGAGCATCGGACATCGTTAGATAAGATTTCTGATTTCCTTATTCAGAAGGAAACGATTACCGGAAAAGAATTTATGGAAATATTCCATGAAGTAGAAGGAATCTCTTCAGAGGATAAAGAAGGAAAAACGGCAGAACGAATTGCGATGACACCAGTGAACAATCATGAAGCACAGGAAGTCGATACGGAAACCGGAACAAAAGAAATTGAATCAGAAGAAGTGTAATGTTATAATAAAAGCACAAGTAAAAGGATGGAGGATTTTGCTTCCATCCTTTTATCGTATAAAATTGATTTAGGAGACATTATGTTTGATATTCAGGAAGAATTAAAAAAACTGCCGGGAAAGCCGGGAGTATATTTAATGCATGATGAAAAAGATGAGATTATCTATGTGGGAAAAGCGATCAGTCTGAAAAACCGGGTTCGCCAATATTTTCAAAGCAGTCGGAACAAAGGTGTGAAAATTGAGCAGATGGTGACCCATATTGCCAGATTTGAGTATATTGTGACAGATTCAGAGTTAGAAGCGCTTGTATTGGAATGTAATCTGATTAAAGAGCATCGTCCGAAATATAATACGATGTTGATGGACGATAAAGCATATCCATTTATAAAGGTAACTATGGATGAACCATTTCCGAGGATTATGATGGCGAGGAAGATGGTGAAGGATAAAGCAAAGTATTTTGGACCTTATACCAGTGCAGGAGCAGTTAAGGATACCATAGATCTGATTCGAAAATTATATCACATCAGAAGCTGCAATCGGAAGCTGCCGAAAGATATCGGCAAGGAACGACCTTGTCTGAATTATCACATCCATCAATGTGATGCGCCTTGTCAGGGCTATGTTTCCGAAGAAGAATATCGAAAATCAATTGCGCAAGTGCTCCAATTTTTAAATGGCAATTATGATCTTATTTTAAAAGAATTGGAGCAAAAGATGCAGGAGGCAGCGGAAAATCTGGAATTTGAGAAGGCGGCAGAGTATCGGGAGCTTCTTTACAGTGTCCGCAAGATTGCGCAGAAACAGAAGATAACAGATACGGCAGGAGAGGACAGAGATATTCTTGCAGTTGCCTCTGAGTCAGAGGATGCGGTTGTTCAGGTGTTTTTTATTCGTGGCGGCCGCCTGATCGGGAGAGATCATTTTTATCTGAAGATTTCGGAAGATCAAATGCCGGGAGAGATTCTGTCCAGCTTTGTGAAACAGTTTTACGCGGGAACCCCCTACATTCCGGCAGAGCTTATGCTTCCGGAAGTGATCGAAGATCAGGAGATTATTGAAGAATGGCTGAGTGTCAGACGTGGTCACAAAGTCCATATTCACGTGCCGCAAAAAGGGACAAAAGAAAAGCTTGTTGAGCTGGCAAAGAAAAATGCACAGCTTGTATTAAGTACGGATAAAGAGCGGTTGAAGAGAGAAGAGGGACGCACGATCGGCGCAGTCAAGGAACTCGGAAAAATTCTTGGCTTAGAAAGTATTTCCCGTATGGAAGCTTATGACATTTCCAATACGAGCGGTTTTGACTCGGTAGGTTCGATGATCGTCTACGAAAGAGGAAAACCGAAGCGGAACGATTACCGTAAATTCAAGATTAAAGGGGTACAGGGTGCAGATGATTATGCCAGTATGGAAGAAGTGCTCACAAGAAGATTTACACATGGTCTGAAGGAGCGGGAAGAAGGAAAGGAAATGGGAGGATTTACGACGTTCCCGGATCTGATCCTTATGGACGGAGGAAGGGGGCAGGTGAATATTGCATTAAAGGTGCTAAATGACCTGCATCTTGATATTCCGGTGTGTGGAATGGTAAAAGACGATCATCATCGCACGCGAGGCCTGTATTATCAGAATGTCGAGCTTCCAATTGACAGAAATTCAGAAGCCTTTCGTCTGATTACAAGGATACAGGATGAGGCACATCGTTTTGCAATTACTTTTCACAGACAATTAAGAGGAAAAAATCAGGTACATTCTATTTTGGATGATATTCCGGGAGTGGGGCCTGCCAGAAGAAAGGATTTGATGAAGTATTTTGCTGATATTACTGCAATTAAAAATGCAACGGTAGAAGAACTGGAAAAATTACCCTCTATGAACAAAAAATCGGCAGAAGATGTATATAACTTTTTTCATTAGTGTGCTATACTGATATAATTAGATGAATAAAAGGAGTGGGAGCAAAAACATGGGAAATTATGTGAAATTAAGTAAGGTAGTAGAAAAATTAAATTTAAAAAATGGATGATAATGCCTCTTGTTGTCGGCATAGGTATTATGTTTGCCCAAATATGCACGGGTATTAATACAATAATTTATTATGCACCGACAATTTTTAAAATATCCGGCTTTGATTCCAATATCAGCGCAATTTATGCAGCCACAGGTATTGGTGTAGTAAACTTCCTTATGACAATAGTTGCAATAGCTTTTACAGACAAGCTCGGCCGCAAACCACTATTGTATTTTGGCTTAACCGGAGTGATGCTCAGTTTGATTGCACTTGGCTGTGCATTCCAATTTGCAGATGTACTGGGTGATAACCTTAAATGGGTTGCTGTAGGAAGCCTTATTACTTACATCATATGTTTTGCTTGCAGTCTTGGACCTATTGGTTGGATTCTTGTTTCAGAGGTGTTTCCTCTTCGTATAAGAGGTGCT
>ENA-OPCB01002285-OPCB01002285.1-human-gut-metagenome-genome-assembly--contig:-NODE-2285-length-10667-cov-3.734546_pt1 | contig 10667 bp, 9 predicted proteins | sample MGYA00241561_ERZ501473 | MGnify/ENA primary metagenome ERZ501473 (study PRJEB25962, sample SAMEA2042519) | human gut metagenome | biome: human gut; feature: human-associated habitat; material: faeces... | reverse complement strand
TGTAGCCGCAGTGCTTGGCATACACGCCGACGAGCAGGCCGCGCGCTGCCTGCGGCAGGATCCACAGGATCGTGGTCGCGGTCACGCCATAGGTGAGAAGCTGACCCATGAATGCACCGAGAAGACCGACGAGCAGGCCGCCGACCGGACCGTAGAGCATCGCACCCACGATGACGGGCAGCGACGCGACGGAGATATTGATCCAGCCAAGGCGCACCGTACCGGCAAAGTTCAGCACAACGTAAACTGCGGTCAGCATGGCGATGGTGACCATTTTGCGCGTGGACATGGCCGAGGACTTCCACGTGAAGACCACCGCGGCGATGAGCACGAGGGCGACCGCGATGATGATCGTCCACATGATAGGGGAAAGCGCTTCGATCTGAAGGGACATTGTGAGGACCTCCTTTTTCATCAAAAGATTTTCCCGCGGCTGCGGCGCCGCGCGGAACGGCTTAATCCGGTGAAAAAGAAAACACCTCTCTCTCCGGATGGCAGGAACCACGCGGAGGAGAGGCCTCACTTAAACTCTCTTCTGAGTGGCAAGCGGATGCGGAAACCATACTGCAAACCATGGGTTTTTCGTCCGCGGGCAACTTCCCATCCCGACGGCACTATTCGCTCTTCGCGTAAACACATGGTTTCCTACTCTGCCGATGCATAAAGCTCTTCAAAATTTAAACTTCATGCAGGCACAGCATAGCAGATTGCACAACACGCGTCAATCCCTTTTCGACCCTTTTGGCATACTTTTACGTTTTTAAGGTGATATTCCTCTTTTCCCTAATAAATTCAGTCCCTCCAAGGCCCGGTTCTCCTTGACAGGGCCTTACTTTTTTTGCTATTCTAAGATGTGAGAGAACCGGCATAAGTTCGCACTTTTCAGCTTAGCCGCCGGTAATATATCAATCGACTGAAAAATCAGAGGAGGAACACGCACCATGATCAAAGAAACCATGGAATTCCTGTCCCAGTATGACCCCGAAGTCGGCGCCACTATTGAGAAGGAGTATCACCGCGAGCAGCGCAACATCGAGCTGATCGCCTCCGAAAACATCGTCTCCCCGGCTGTCATGATGGCTATGGGCACGTGCCTTACCAACAAGTACGCCGAGGGCTATCCCGGCAAGCGCTACTACGGCGGCTGCTACTGCGTCGACGAGACCGAAGAGATCGCCCGTCAGCGCGCCTGCAAGCTGTTCGGCGCTGAGCATGCCAACGTCCAGCCCCACTCCGGCGCTTCCGCCAACCTGGCCGCGTTCAAGGCTATGCTCCAGCCCGGCGACACCTTCATGGGCATGAACCTCGCCCACGGCGGCCACCTGTCCCACGGCAGCCCGGTCAACATCTCCGGCCAGTACTTCCATCAGGTCCCCTACTCCCTCAACGATGAGACTGAAATGATCGACTACGACGAGGTCTACCGCATCGCGCAGGAGTGCAAGCCCAAGATGATCCTTGCCGGCGCTTCCGCCTATCCCCGCAAGATCGACTTCGCCAAGTTCCGTGAGATTGCTGATTCCGTCGGCGCTTTCTTCATGGTCGATATGGCCCACATCGCCGGTCTCGTCGCCGCTGGCGTTCACGAGAGCCCCGTGCCCTATGCCGACGTTGTCACCACCACCACCCACAAGACCCTGCGCGGCCCCCGCGGCGGCATGATCCTGTGCAAGAACGAGATCACCAAGAAGAACATCGAGACTGGCGAGATGGAGACCATCAACCTGGCCAAGAAGATCGACTCCGCCGTGTTCCCCGGCACCCAGGGCGGCCCGCTCGAGCACATCATCGCTGCCAAGGCCATCTGCTTCGGCGAGGCGCTCAAGCCCGAGTTCAAGGCCTACGGTGAGCAGGTCGTCAAGAACGCTGCCGTTCTTGCCGAGGGTCTGAAGGCTGAAGGCTTCCGTCTGGTCTCCGGCGGCACCGACAACCACCTCATGCTCGTCGACGTCCGCAACTTCAACATCACCGGTAAGGAGATCGAGCGTCGCTTGGACGAGTGCTTCATCACCGTCAACAAGAACGCCATCCCCAACGACCCCGAGAAGCCGTTCGTCACTTCCGGCATCCGCGTCGGCACTCCCGCTGCCACCACCCGCGGCCTGAAGGAAGAGGACATGAAGGAGATCGCCCGCATCATGGGTATGGTCGCCCGCGACTTCGAGGGCAGCAAGGAGAAGGCTCAGGAGGCCGTCGTCGCCCTGACGAAGAAGTACCCCATCTACGAATAATTTCACTTCAAAAAAGAAAGGCTGTCCGAAAGGACAGCCTTTCTTTTTTGAAGGGGGGTGCGCTCCGCTGCAGCGCACGCACCGTAGGCGCGCACGTTTGCGGAGCGAGAGGAGTTTTTTTTGACGCGCATGTCGTCAGAAAAAACGATCTCAATTTTTTCGCGCCCGCGGGCGCAAAATGGTTTTGATTATTTTTTGTCGCGACCTGCGCGTGACAAAAAATACTTTGCGCGAAGCGTGTGTCGCAGCCACCCTACGGGTGGCAAGGCACAAAGCGCAGCGAAACTTTTTCAAAAAAGAGACCATTTATGGCCTCTTTTTTGAGCTGCAACTGCTGGTTGCTAACTTTTCAACCCCGCTTGGTGGACTTTTTGCGCGCCTTTTGGTAAGCTGAACGCAGAAAATCTGCAAAGGAGAACCCCATCACATGACACTTGGAGAGAACATCGTGCGCCTGCGCACACAGAAAAACTGGTCGCAGGGCGACCTTGCCGACGCGCTGGACATCTCGCGCCAGAGCGTATCCAAATGGGAGACCGACGCCTCCATCCCCGAGCTTGACAAGCTATTAAAGCTCTCCGAGCTCTTCGGTGTGACGCTTGACGAGCTGGTGCGCGGCGAGGACGCGCCGAAGGCGGAAACAGCCGCGCCCGCGGCACAGGCAGTACCCGCCTCTTTCACGCCGCAGACTTCGTCCGAGCAGGAAAAGCGTCACACCATTGCGGGTACGATTTTAATGTGTATCGGCGCGGTTCTTCTGCTCACCTGCCTGATACTCGCCGGCGATCTGCTGGCGGGGCTGATTTACGGACTGCCGTTTTTCCTCTGCGGCATCATCTGCTTTACGGTGAAGCATCGCACGGGCCTGTGGTGCGGCTGGGCGGCCTATCTCTGTATTGATCTCTACCTCCGCTTTGCGACCGGCCTCTCGTGGACGACCGTCTTTATGACGCACCTCTGGACGGCGCAGATGAACTATGCGCGCCTTGCCATCTCGTGGGTGCAGCTCCTCGGCATGCTTGTGATGATCGTCTGCACGGTGCGCTCCTACCGAACGCTCAGGCTGCCCGCGACAAAAAAGGAGGTCACATGGCTCATTGCCGGTTGGCTCGCGGCGCTCGTTGTGCTGCCGCTTCTGATGAGCTACGGCGTTATGCCGCTGCTGCTCGACGATCTCGGCAATTACAGCAACATTTCGCCGTACTTCCTTCTGAATGTCGTCTACAGCTACACGCGCCTTGCGCTCGTCAACATCCTGCTTGTGCGCACGCTCGCCGTCTGGCGCTTGAAACGGGAAGAGAAGAAAGCGGAAAAGTGAATCGAAATGAGAAAAAGCGGACCGCACTGCGGTCCGCTTTTTTGATGCAGATATGCCTTACTTCTTGCTCTTCTCCAGCGCGGCAAGCTTGAGGCAGCAGCAGAAGACGGCCATCGCCTGCTCAAGCTCCTCGACCGGCGGCAGCGACGGGGCGACGCGGATGTTGCTGTCAAGAGGGTCGTGTCCATACGGATAGGTCGCGCCCGCGCTCGTCATCACGACGCCCGCCTCCTTGGCGAGCGCCAGCGTACGCTTGGCAAGGCCGGGGGCCGTGTTCACGGAGACAAAATAGCCGCCCTTGGGCGTGTGCCAGCTCGCAATGCCGAGCGGCTTGATCTCACGCTCGAGCGTTTCGACGACCATGTCGAACTTCGGCTTTAAGATTTTGGCGTGCTCCTTCATTAGCGCGAGCGTGTGCTCCTTGTTTTGCAGGAACTTCACGTGGCGCAGCTGGTTCATCTTGTCGAAGCTGATGGCCTGAATGCCGATGAGCTTGGTCATGTACTCCATGTTGGCCTCGCTGCACGCAAAGCACGCAATGCCCGCGCCGGGGAGCGTCACCTTGCTCGTGGAAGCGAACTCGAAAACCATGTCGGCGTTGCCGTACTTCTCGCACTCGCTCAGAATATCCTTGAACGGGACGAACTCGCCGTCGAACTCGTGGATGCAGTAGGCGTTGTCCCACATCAGCAGGAAGTCCGGCGCGGCAGGCTTCATCTTCGCAATGCGCTCGATGGTCTCGTCGGAGTAGATGATGCCGTCGGGGTTCGAGTACTTCGGCACGTTCCACATGCCCTTGACGCTCGGGTCCTTGATGAGGTTTTCGACAATGTCCATGTCGGGGCCGTTTTCGGTCATCGGGATGGTGATGAGCTCAAAGCCGAAGCTCTCGGTCACCTTGAAGTGGCGGTCATAGCCCGGCGCGGGGCAGAGCCATTTGACGCTCTCTTCCTTGCACCACGGCTTTTCGCTGTGCAGCAGGCCGTGGGTGTAGGCCTTGGAGACCGTGTCGTACATGAGCTGGAGGCTCGAATTGCCGCCGGCGAAGACCTGAGAGGTCTTGCAGCCGAGGATATCGGCGAACAGCTTACGCGCGCTCTCAAGACCCTTGAGCTCGCCGTAGTTGCGGGCGTCCACGCCGCTGTCCACGCACTCCTCGGCGCTGGTCAGCGCGGTCAGGATGCCGCTGACAAGGTCGAGCTGCTGCTTGCTCGGCTTGCCGCGCGCCATGTTGAGCTTGAGGCCCTTGGCCTTCCAGCTCTCGTATTCGGCGGACACCTTGTCGTATTCCTGCTGCCGCTCGGCAGCGGAAAGAGCCATATAATCCATGATGATTCTCCTTTACAGGTAATTTATCCGATTAAAGTAACTGCATTATAGCACAGGGAAAAATCAGGCGCAAGTGTCCACATATAACAATCATTTGTTTTGCCTGCGGCAACAAGTTGGCTCATTGAACAGATTGTACCGCCCCTCGCCGCAAGAGAGAGGGGCACTGCTTTTTAGCGAAAGCGGGAAAGAAAACGCATCAGCACTAAACATAGTGCTGACAGTGCGTCCAAATCAGGCAAAAGTAAGGCCGCGGAAAGCACATCGCTTCCCACGGCCTTGATCGTTTTTATAGAATTGGTCTTGTCACAGCTCGGTAAAGGTGCGAATTTCGTCGAGCTGGGCGTAACGCCGCGCGTGTGTTGTGCTCACCTTTCCGGCGCAGACGGGGCAGCCGCACTGCTGCGCGCCGGTGCGCGGATAGATGACGGATTTCCACACGTGTCCCATGGAGCACTGCCACCAGACCTTTTTGCTGCTGCCGGGCGTGACCATCTCCGGTGTCAGCGCGCCGTTGAGCGACGGGTGCCACTGCGCGGCAACGCCGGGACAGAGCGTTTTCAGATCGTTGAAGCCTTTGAGCACCTTGCGTCCCGCGCAATAGGGACATCCGGTCTTGCGCTGCGTGCGCGACGAGACCGTGGCGCGGTAGAAATGCCCCAGCTCGCAGCGCCACCAAGCGGGACGGTTGGAACTGACGGCGACATCGCTGGGCTTCAGGCACCCGTTTTTGCGCTTATCCCACTGCGCGGCGATCTCGGGCTGGAGGTGGGCAAGGTCATTTTCGCCCGTGACGATCGTCTTGCCCGCGCACACGGGACATCCGTGCCCCCCACGCCGTGCGCGAGGCGACGGGCGACTGCCACGAGTGCCCCTCCGGACAGCGCCACCAGATGCGGATCTTCGAGCCCGTGGAGACGTCGCGCGCCGAAAGCGGGCCGTTTTTCTCGCGGTGCCACTGCGCGGCCACGTCGGGATAGAGCGTTTCCAAATCGTTGAAGCCGGGCAGGACCTTTCGCCCTGCGCAGTACGGACAGCCGCTCCCCTCGGAGCGCACATGCACCGTCGTCTGTCACGAATGGCCGTTTTCACACGTCCACCGGACTTTTTTCTTGCTGCCGTAGGAAACGGTGTCCGGCGTGAGCGAAAAATTGCGCGATTTGTCCCATTCTTTCAGTAAGTTTGTCCTTTCATGCAGCATGCAGGACTCATAAAATGTTTGTCGCATGTTCATCCCCCTCTTTTCGGCAAAAAAGGTTTCCCGCCTGTACCTTGCTTTCAGAGAGGGCCGGGCGGTGCAGGAAGGGCGATGCCCTTCCGAATGATTTGCAACCGGCTGTCATAACCGCACACGGCGGCCTTAGCTCCCTCTGGCTTTGCGTCCCTGCTTTTCAGCAGGTTTGCCAAACATTGCTTTGCTTGTTCAGATCAGTACAGGCGCTTTCGCGCCGGAAACGGGGAAGAAAAGACTTCCGCTTTGACAGAATCAATGAAAAGAACTCGGCTGATCCTGTCGTATCTGTATTCTATCACGAACTTTCCGTAAAAACAAGGCAGGTGACAAGACAGAATTCGGAAAAGTGATATAAAATTTGAAAAAATCTGAAAGAAATTAACGAAATATTGGCGTTTTTATGCTGATTCTCTATGTTTTTGACGTGATGGAGAGGTCTGAAACCGCGCGCGGCGATGCGACCGAAACCGCGTTTTCTTGACATCTTCCGCCGTTTCGGTATGATAGAACCATCCCGTTTTTTGGAGGCAACTATGCATTCAGTGACAACTAAGAAGGCCGCGCTCGCGGCGCTTCTCGTTCTGGCGGCGCTCCTTTCCATCTTCGCGGTAGGGAAGAGAGCGTCCGACCCCGCGTACCATCAAGCGTCCATCGACGCGCTCGCGGAAAAGCAGGAGACGGTGCTTGAGCTGACGGCGGCGTCGACCGCCGCGAGCGCAGCCATCACGCTCCTGCCGGGCGACACCGCGACGCCCATCGCCGAAAAGCTCGCCGACCTGAGCGGCTATTTCCTCATCGTGCTCTGCGCCATCTTTTTGGAAAAGTATCTGCTGACGATCACATCCTGCGTGTCGTTCACGATCCTGATCCCCGCAGCCTGCGCGCTTGGCATCGCTGCGCTCTTTTCCGAAAAGCTGCGCGCCGCGCTGGGGAAGCTCGCGTGGCATTTGCTGCTCTTCGCGCTCGCCATCGCGTTTGCCATTCCCACGGGTGTCAAGGTTTCGAGCATGATCGAGGACACATACCGCGCCTCGATCGAAGAGACCATCGCAAACGCCGAGCAGACGACCGAGGATATCCAGTCCGCCACCTCGGGCGAGGCGGACGAGAGCGAAAAAAGCGGCCTTTCCGGCCTCTTTTCCAAGGTGACTGAGGGTATCACCGGAGCGGCGACCGCCGCGGTCGAGCAGCTCAAAACGGTCCTGAACCGCTTTATCGAGGCCCTCGCCGTCATGCTCGTCACATCGTGCCTGATCCCAATTTTAGTGCTGCTGTTTTTTGCCTGGCTCGTCAAGCTGATGCTCGGCATCGAACCGCCGCCGCTGCGTGTAAAGCTTGGTGACGGCAAGGCGCACAGCGCAAGCGGCGCACCGCGGATATGACCACATGGCCATCGTAAAAAATATACGATAACTTAAAAGTGCGGCGAGCGCAGCGATGCCGCTTTGGGGGGCAGCAAGGTTGGCAAAATCTGGCGACGGCAGGGGATTCTACCAAGACTGCATTCAGATCAGGGAGCGACAGCGAAGATAGAAAAAAGTCAAATCGTTTAGAACCATCACCCGGCAGGTACCCGATTCCGCAGACTGAGCAGCGCTTCAAGCCTCAAAGCCGCAATGTCGGGGGGCGAGAGGGTTCCCCCTCATCCTTCCCTTGGGATTCAAAAGGGGACATTCTCTTCGAGAAGAGAATGTCCCCTTTATTCGCTCTCCCCTGCGGGTTAGCAGGAGAAAACTCCGCAGCGCTGCGCGCACTGCTGATTCACCTTACCTCCGCAAATCGCGTCGTCAGAACGACACGACTTCCTGCGCGGGCTTCGACGTGGTGGTGATGTGCTCGACGTACAGCACGGGGCCCTCGCCCTCGTAGGCGTCGAGGTGCTCCTTTTTGACCGTGGCAGTGATATCGACCCAGTCGCGATTTTTGTAGGCCTTCAGGCTGTCGCCTTTGGCGACGATGCCGACGAACTGGATGTCGTTTTCGCAGCAGGTCATCACGAAGCGGCCGGGGCAGTGGATGCCCGGGAACTTCTTCGAGTGGCACATGATGAGCTTCATGTGGACCTTTTTGCCATCCCAGCGGTCGGGATGGTCCATCGCGTCGACGTACCACACGCCGTAGTCGTCGTCGGGAATGTCGATGAGGTCGGGCGTCATGTCGAACGGGCACTCGTCACCGGTCAGGTAGTCCTCGCTGTTGCCGTCGTTGTCCTCAAGGTAGATGTCCGCACGGCGGTTGACCATGCGCAGATTGCGCGCGCGCAGGCTCTCTTTGAGCTTGTCGTCGCAGCGGTTGAAGACGATCATGTCCGCGTTCGTGATCTTTTCCATCATGAGCTGCCCCATGTTCTTGACGAACAGCTCGAACGTCGGCGCCTGCACGAACGTCATGATCTGGTAGAGCACCCAGTTGGCGGGCAGCACCTCGCGGTAGAGCTTTTCCATCTGCCACATGCCATTGTACTCAATGAGCACCTGCTTGGGGCGGTGCTTCTTTTCAAGCTCCTTGCAGAAAGCGAGCGTCAGCTCCTCTTCGTCGTCTACCGTGACAACGGTGACGTTGTCGAGCGCCTTCTTCTCGTATTCTTCGTCGCCCTCTTCGCAGCAGATCAGAAGCGTCCTGTCCTCGCGGGCGAAGCCGTCTTCTAAAATGCCGTTGATAAAGCTCGTTTTGCCGGAATCGAGAAATCCGGCGACCAGATAAACAGGAATATCCATGCCTTACACTCCAAACAGTTCTGCAAGGCCGTCTTCCTTGAGCTCCGCGCCGATAACGCACAGACGGCCCGTATAGTCGGGATGGCCCGCGCGGACCTCATGCTCTTCGGGCACGTAGTCGAATTCGAGCCAGCCGTCCTCGCCGTTCACGATGCCCTTGGCACGCAGGATGTGGCCGTAGTCGCCGCTGTCCAGCTTGTGGAGCATGTCCTCAAGAGCTTCCTTGCTGAACTTCTTCGGCGTCTCCTTGCCCCAGGAGGAGAAGACGTCGTCGGCGTGGTGATGATGGTGATGGTGGCACTCGCACTCGGGATCGTCGCACTCCTCACCGTCGTGGTGATGGTGGTGATGCTCGTGCTCGTCGTGCTCGTCATGGTCATGGTCGTGATGATGCCCATGCTCGTGGTCATGCTCATCCTCATCGTGGTCATGGTGATGCTCGTGTTCGTGGTCGTGCTCGTCATGTTCATCGTGATCGTGATGATGGTGATGCTCATGCTCGTGCTCGGCCTCTTCGATCTCGTGCTCGCGGCGCATCTTTTCAAGAAGCTCGTCGCTGAGCGACACCTTTTCGATGGCGGAGAGGATGGTCTTGCCGTCCAGCTCGTCCCACGGAGTCGTCAGAATGGCGGCGTCGGGGTTCTTCTCGCGCAGCATCGCGGCGGCAGCCTCGAGCTTATTGTCGGGGTTTGCAACGACGAAGGCCGTCATCATGCCGGAGAGCTGGCAGCCCGTGCCGGTGATCTTGCCCATCTCGGGGCGTCCGTTGCGGATGACATAGCAGGCCGTGCCGTCGCTGACAAGGTCGATGGCACCGGTGACGGCGACGATAGCGCCGCTTTTGGCCGCAAAGTCCTTGACAAATTTGACGGCACTGTCCAGATTTGCGTCGGTCACGGCGTCCGCAACGTCAGCGTCAACACCCTTCGTCGTGCCGCTGCCCAGCGCCAGCGTCTTGATCTCGGAGATATTGCCGCGGATGACGGTGAATTTGATCTTCTCCATCAGCTCGACGGCGGTGTTCGTGCGCAGGGCCGACGCGCCCGCGCCGACGGGGTCGAGCAGCACGACATGGCCGAGGGCATTCGCCTTTGCGCCCGCGCGGAACATGCCCTCGATGCTGCGCTGGTTCAGCGTGCCGATGTTGATGTTCAGGCCGCCGCAGATCGACGTGATGTCCTCGACGTCCTCCGGCTCATCGGACATGATCGGGCTGCCGCCGCAGGCCAGCAGAATGTTGGCCACGTCGTTGACCGTGACATAGTTCGTGATATTGTGCACCAGCGGCACAGTGTTGCGCACATTTTCAAGACAGGTACCCAGCATAAAAAACGCTCCTTATAAGTAAAAATGCGGATACGCCTGCAAAGACATATCCGCACAAAAGCTCACAAGAAGCGCAGTGCTACGGTATCTCCCTACGTTGGCATTATCCAAATCAGGTTCAGGCAGCACCGCGGCGGCGCTGCCTTTTGGGTCAGGGCGATACAGCCCACTCTCAGCCCGCTTTACGCAAGCTCCCCTTTTGTACAAATTTACAGTAGCACAGTTTGTCGTGTTTTGCAAGGCTTTTGCTTCATTTTTTGCAAAACCACTTGACATTAAACCCGGCTTTCATGCTATGCTAGAGACAGCAGAAAGGCAAAAGTGAGGGTGCGAACCGGAGCTGCCGCTGCGGTTTCAGCAAGTTACACGGGAGGTCGTAGGGCGGCCAGCCCTCTGGCCGCCGTGCCCGCTTCCGGCCACAGTAAACCTTCCGTGCAATCCCCCCACCCTCACCCCGCAGGGAAAAAGCCTCCCTTGTCAAAGGGAGGTGCCGAGCCTGCGAGGCGGAGGGA
>ENA-OPCB01002281-OPCB01002281.1-human-gut-metagenome-genome-assembly--contig:-NODE-2281-length-10686-cov-2.472768_pt1 | contig 10686 bp, 9 predicted proteins | sample MGYA00241561_ERZ501473 | MGnify/ENA primary metagenome ERZ501473 (study PRJEB25962, sample SAMEA2042519) | human gut metagenome | biome: human gut; feature: human-associated habitat; material: faeces... | reverse complement strand
TAAAACTGTCTACTCGGATAACAAGTTGAGCAGGTTCCAATGGAACAGGGGTTGAGCTGGAATTGTCTGTTATGGTTTCTGTTTTTTTGAGTGCCTCATTATAGGCCAGCAATCTGGGCTCAAATGTGGTAAACGAAGCTCCATCGGAGATGATTTTATTTAAGACTTCATATTCGCTGGTCATATCCATGTACTGATATACTCCGGCAAGTCCTTGCATGTACATTTTAGAATCAGGTTTCTGTTTCAGAATTTCTAAAAACAGTTTCTGGGCTTCCATTAAATAAGTAGATGCCTTTTGTCTTACCAATGCATATTCGGTATCACTGGCGATAGTGGCTCCATCGTTGACTATTTTAGTAGCTACATTGAAATTTGCTCTGGCCAATCCGGTGAGCAACTCAAAACTATCGGGATGGAGAGCATACAAACGTTTGTAGATATCAAGCGCTTCCTGATTCTTTCCCTGGCGTTCCAAAATACGTGCCTTGATGGGCAATACCTTATCATTATTGGGATCAACTTCAAGAATACGATCGATGGCCGACAGTAACTTCGGCATATTGTTCGTGGCAATATGCACATTCACCAGATTATAAAGGAAATCAAGCGAAACAGGATACTTGGCTATGGCTTCCTCCAAAACACGTTCCTGTTCAGAATAATTCTTCTGCGACTGATAAATCATATTCATATATACATAGCAGTCTTTCTGCTGTGTATCCGTTCCTGTGCTTAAATACTCCTGGAAATACTTCAACGCCTGCGAATACTTTTGGAGATTGTAGGCAGATACCGCCGCATAATATACTACAGAAGCATAGCGGTTATCTTTGGGAAGCAACTCGCTCTGAAAAATCTTCAGCCGGGGCATCTCAATATAAGCTGCCGCAAAATCCAGCGCCTTAGAGGGTTGCTTCTGTTCGGAATAATACACTGCACCATTCAACAGATAAGGATACATAGCACGCAAACGATTCTTGGCGCCACTCAAATACTGACCGTTATCCGGTGCTTCTACAACTTTCATGAAATTCTCGTAACTGTCCAGCAAATAGCTATACATACCCGTCACGTTCGTTCCTTTATCGCGCTCACTTTCAAAAAGCACATATTGTTGGTTAGCACGCTTAGAAGCAGCAGCGGCATCCTGTGCCACTACTCTCCCATATGCTCCCAACATTAAAATGATTGTCAGTACTAAAAAATTCTTCATATTTATTTATTAGCTCCTCACTAAATTATTTTGCAGGAAAAGCATCCATGATTACAAACTCTACGTTAATCTTACGGAATTCACCACCGCGTTCTTTGGCTACTTCCACATGATATTCATATTCGTTCTTGGTGTTATCCAGTGTGGTTACATTCTTTTCTATATAATTCTTCACACCTGCCGCACGCATCAAAGCCAACTGTTCATTAGCAGTAATGCCCGAAGCCTTTGTTACGGTAATATTATCAAGATTACCATCCTTATAATAAGGTTCATCGATAAATTCGCCATATTGTCCGTTATAGGCAATGCGTCCGCGAATAGGACTTGCATCGGCAGAACCGGTAACAATGACCTTCACTTGTTTACCTTCAGACAGATACTTGGAGAAATCGCCTTCAAAAGCATTCTTGATTATCTTCATCAGAGACATTGCGGCATTGGAACGTTCAATATCATAACCACCTGACGGGAAGTCCTCCTTTGCAGAAAACTCTTTATTGATCACCTCATACTGGTAGCCCACTTTGTAGTTCAGAATCTTATTACCATTAGCATCCACACCCGGAATTACTTCTGTCCTCACATCAATCTGTGTATTTTCCGTAATCAGCTTATCCTGCTTCTTTTCTTCGATTACAGCTTCTTTGATCTCCTTCAGCTGAATTTCTTCACGACTTGCCTGCTGCATAATTTCCAGAGGAACAAAGTTTTCATCTGCTTCCAAGGCGGTCAACTTAGTGCGACCGATATTATCATAAATATAGACCTTATTTGTAGTCTCATTACGCACTTCTACATAAGCCAACTCAAATTCGTCCTTATCATTCAATACATAAACCGCATTATCAAATTTCAGGTTCTTACCATCCTTAAAGTCGCCTACTTCATTTGAAGGCACTTCCAAAGCAATCGCGGGCAATGCATTAAATCCGATGTTCAGCATATTCTTGGAAGCGTCATATTCTCCCACGAAAGGATTATCAATAGAGATGCGGTCGCCTGCCAACTCCGTTGCCACTTCCTGAGCAAACAATTGTTGTTGCTTCAGGCGAGTCTCGTCATTCACACGGATAGCATAATCTTCCATGGACTCACCCTGCATCATCTTCACCCACTCGTTCATCTTAGCATCCACTTCCTTACTCATCAATTTACCAAAGAAAGGATTCAAACCATTAGCATCCCAGAACACAAGTCCTTTGGCGCGATTGGAAAGCATGAATACATCGCTCGTTTGCTTGTTCACAAAGAAGCGACTACCCGTCACACCACCCGGATTTTCATCCAATGTCTGTTCAGGCACACTGTTTTTCAAGTTCATGATGACAATAGCCTTACCATCTTTAACCACACTGATATATTTGCCATCCGGATGAAAGGACGGAGAAGTCAGTGTTCCACCTATCTTATCAAAGATATCCACCTTATCCCATGTCTTTGTGTCGAAAATAGTCAAACGCTTGTCTGCCGTCACAACAGCCATTTGAGAAGCATCGGCAGAAAAGACCAATTCAGTTACTTCGGCAGGCATCGGAAGAGAAGTACGCAGTTCTTTTGTCTGGAAATTCCAGATATCGATATTCTTACCGGTTCCGGCAGCGATAAAATAGTTGTTGGGACTCATAGTAATAGCCGTCGCGACAGCTTTTCCCTGAATATAAGCCTGAGGCAAATATGCTTTTGTGTCGTAAACTATGATTTCTCCTAAAGAATTGGAAACCAAAAAATTGCGTGCATCAGCACCATAGCACATGGCAACAGGGACAATGTCTCCCTTTGATGCATCTTTCATCAACTCAGCGCCTACAGGTCCGGGCACAAAGAAATTCAGATTCTTCCTGCCCTTCAGTTCCTTGCTCTTACGCTGCTCTTTCAGTTCAAAAAGCTTTTTGTTCCGGTCACGGAAAGAATAAATACTAACAGGTTTCTTCCCCCGCATCAATGAGCTACCCGTAGGGTTAAAGGCTATTTTATCAACATCTCTCAGATCGACAATAGGGATATCGCGAATCGTAAGCAAAGAACCATCCGACAGGAAAGCTGTACAAAACGTTGTATTGTCAAATGCCGAAATACGTTTCGCTGAAGGAAAACTCCTTTTCACCTGTACCTGCGCCATTGCCTGACTGCCAAAGAAAGCAGCCACAATACAAAATGCAATACCCTTGACCGGGCGGAACCACATTCTCATTTCATCCATATCTTTAATGTTTATAATAGTTTATGTTTCATACTATTTGCAAATATAAACATTAAATTCCTATCAAGCGGTCAACAAATTCCTGTTTTTTTTGTTTAAGGAGGCTTTTAACAGGATAAACAGGTAAAAAACAAGATTAAGAGGATCAAAAAGATAACTATGCGGAATATTTATTTGTCACGGAAATCAGTGACAAATATTAAGAATGTTTCAATCCCATCTTTTCAGCACGCTGCAACATAAAAGTGCGTGCAGCCTCGTATTCATTGGGTATCACTCCATCCAAAATAGCATCTTTAATGGCGCTTTTCAGAGTTCCTACTTGCTGGCAGGGTTCCAGATTGAAAGTTTTCATGATTTCTTCTCCACTGATAGGTGGCTGGAAATTGCGAACGCGGTCGCGCTCTTCAAGATCCTTCAGTTTCTGACGCACCAGTTGGAAATTATTAAGAAAACGTTGTTTGCGCTCCATATTCTTAGACGTAATATCAGCTTCACACAATGTCATCAGATCATCAATATCATCTCCGGCTTCAAAGAGAAGACGACGTACTGCAGAGTCGGTTACCACATCATCAGCAATGACAATAGGACGCATGTGCAAACTTACCAGCTTCTGTACATACTTCATTTTTTCATTCATCGGCAATTTCATTCTCCGAAAAATCTCCGGTACCATCTTCTCACCAATGAAATTATGATTGTGAAATGTCCAGCCTGCACGAGGTTCCCAACGTTTGGTAACAGGTTTTGCTATGTCATGCAACAGGGCAGCCCAGCGCAACCAAAGATTATCGGTTTTGCGACTGATATTATCAAGTACTTCCAAAGTATGATAGAAGTTGTCCTTATGAGCCCGTCCGTTGCGGGTTTCCACACCTTGCAATGCAGCAAGTTCCGGAAAAATCAGCGGCAACAGTCCGGAACGATCCAAGTCAATAAAGCCTTTGGAAGGAACTGGAGAGAGCAATATCTTATTTAGTTCCTCCGCAATACGTTCCTTAGAGATAATAGAAATACGTTCACAATTGCGACACAAAGACTCGAACGTAGCATCATCAATATAGAAATTCAATTGGGTAGCAAAACGGATGCAACGCATCATACGCAACGGATCATCACTGAATGTGATATCCGGATCAAGCGGCGTACGGATAGTCTTTTCTTTTAAATCCTCTATGCCACCAAAAGGATCTACCAATTCCCCGAAACGGCTTTGGTTCAAACAGACAGCCAGTGCATTAATAGTAAAATCACGACGATTCTGATCATCTTCCAACGTACCATCTTCAACAATAGGTTTACGCGAATCACGTTGATATGATTCCTTACGCGCACCTACAAACTCCACTTCTGTCCCACGATATTTCACCTGTGCAGTACCAAAATTCTTAAATACAGCTACGTGCGCTCCACGCCCCAAACATTTGCCCAATGCTTCAGCCATTTCTATACCACTGCCAACCACTACGACATCAATATCCTTAGAAGGGCGTTGCAGGAAAATATCGCGTACATATCCACCGACCACATAGCATTCCAATCCCAATTCATCTGCCGTCTCGGATATCCGTTTAAATATGTCGTCACTAAAATGTTGTTTCAATTCTTCTGTTGTCAACTCAACCATAATACATCTTTAAAAAATAATCATATAGTTTTCATTCCGAAGAGTAGAAAGTCTCTTGGTCTATTTTTCCACCTTCCATGTATCCGAACCGTGTCATCCTCGTATTTGCCCCGTACCTATACGTTTGGACTTGGTACGGACCAGGTACGGCTTTGATACGGACCGGGTACGGTGAGGATAAATAATTGTTCCAAACATCCGATATCTTAAGAAAACTAAAATACAATTTATCTATATTTGAGGCTGCAAAGATACGGATATTATTTATAATTTTGTCCTCACTAACAGAAGAACAACAGTTATGAAGACAATGATACTTCTTGCGTGCCTCTGTTGCATGCTCTTCTCTTGCGAGAATGTGGAGAAAAAAGCCGGTGAAAAATTGCAAACCGCCCGTGAAGCTTTTGAACGGGGAGACTTCAGTGAAGCAAAAATGCAGATTGACAGCATTAAGATATTATACCCAAAAGCTTTTGAAACTCGTCGTGAAGGCATCAGTCTGATGCAGCAGGTAGAACTGAAAGAACAGGAAAAAACACTTGTTTACCTGGATAGCCTGCTTCAAAAGAAACAAAGCGAATTGGATGCCATAAAAGGGAAATTCACCCTCGAAAAAGATGCCGAATATCAGAAAATAGGCAACTATCTGCACCCCTCACAAGTAATAGAAAAAAATCTGCATCGTTCATATCTCCGCTTTCAAGTAAACGAAACCGGACAAATGAGCATGACTTCCATTTATTGTGGTCCAAGCAATATTCACCACATCAGCGTAAAGGTTATCGCACCCGATGGTAGTTTTGCTGAAACACCCGCCTCCAAAGATAGCTATGAAACAACTGACCTGGGGGAAAAGATAGAAAAAGCTGATTATAAAATAGGAGAAGACGGCAATGTTATCGGTTTCCTTTATCTGAATAAAGACAAGAATATTAAAGTGAACTATCAGGGTGAACGCCCCTACTCCACTACAATGACTCCGGCAGACCGCCAGGCAGTGGCCAGTATTTATGAACTGGCACAGTTACTTTCATCTATCACTGAAATTAAGAAAGAGATGGAAGAAGCAAATCTGAAAATAGAGTTTGTGAAACGGAAGATGCAGGAAAGGGAAGAAAAAGAGACGAAACAAGGAAAATAAACAAATTAAAGAAACCATTAAAACTCAAGATTGTTAAAACTACATTCGGAATAATATCTATAATCGAAAGCAAAAATAAGAGTTTTGCAAATTCTTTGTAAGTTTGATTTAAGAGTCCAACATCTATTTATTTTTCAGATTTCACATACTATATATACGATGTAGGATAGCAACCTTTATGCCTTTTGATCTTTATTTCTATCTTTGTACTGAAAAACAATGTCATTCATTATGGGAACACCTTTTGTATATGGACGAATAGCCGATAAGAACAATTTCACGAATAGAAAAAAAGAAGTTGAACTGCTCAAGCGCAACTGCCGTACTGAAAATAAGCCATTCCGTATGGGATGATTTCGCCGCTTCCGTCCGAAAATATTTGGGGCGATTACTACCTTTTGTCACATTCTCAGATATGACTCAAACATGCGAATTATCTTTCGGACTTGATTTCAAAGACAATAAAATGACATTTGATGAAATCTTGGATTTGCCACAAGCCATCAGTAGGGATTCCGGCAAAAAGATGGTGGTTTGTATCGACGAATTTCAAAATATCAACGAGTATGACGACCCTTTGGCATTTCAGCGGAAGCTACGCTCGCACTGGCAGAAACATACGGACATATGCTATTGCCTGTACGGCAGCAAAAGACATATGCTACTGGATATTTTTCATAATTACAACATGCCTTTCTATAAATTCGGGGACATCTTATTTCTGGAAAAGATACCCAAAAAGGATTGGATCGAATTTATCGGAAGAAAGTTCTCTGAAACCGGAAAGGAAATTTCAGGAGAATTATGCAGCATGATTACCGACCTGATAAAGAATCACCCCTATTATACCCAACAATTAAGTCAGCAAGTGTGGTTTAGAACCGCGACAGTTGCCTCAGCCGAAGTAGTTGATGAGGCTTTCAGTGATATTATCGGGCAACTTAGTTTGCTTTTCGCCAATATCATCGATACATTGACACCACGGCAAATAAATTTTCTACTGGCAGTAGCCGATGGGGTTACAAACTTCTCATCAAAAGAAGTACTCATTAAATATCAGTTGGGGACATCTGCTAATATCAAAAATCTAAAAAAGGCAGCAACTGAAAAAGATTTGGTTGATATTTTACCGGGAAACCGGATAGAACTACAAGACCCCGTATTTGAACATTGGCTGAAACATATTTATCGCACGAGATGAAATCGTTAAAGTCCCGAAAACAAGGTTCTTTTCTATTGTACCAATAATATGCGCTAAGAAGCATTCTTATAGAGAATAAAAAGAAATATCTTCCTAAATATAAAAACGAACGCGGGACAACTACATTAAGAAGTCATCCCGCGTTCGTTATAATATAATTTATGCCATGAAAATTCTATTACCACTGCAACCGTGGCAAGAACTTACTCAAGCAAGTACGTAATGCACTCAAGGTAATAGGCTTTACCAATACTTCCGAAGCACCGGCAGCCATTGCATTTTCACGGTCAGCCGTAAAAGCATAAGCAGTCTGCATAATAATAGGGAGGGAAGCTCCTTCTTCACGAATAATCCGGGTTGCTTCCAATCCGTTCATAATCGGCATTTTAATATCCATAAGGATAGCATGTGCATCTTGAGTGTGTTCACGGTATAAGTTCAACATTTCTTCACCGTTCTTCGCCCACAGAATGTCACATTTCTTACCGATAATAGCTTTAATCAATTTGAAATTGCTATCATCATCTTCGGCCACAAGAATAAGGGGACGAAAATCTTTAATTTCTTCAATATCCATTTTATATAATAGGTTTGCTTTTTATTTCATCTTATTCGATTCAGCCCGCAAGGTATAAAAAAAATCATAGATTTGATTATCTTTGCGGCTAAAATTTAAAGAAGCGATATGATTTCAGTAGACGGACTGGCCGTGGAATTCGGCGGAACCACATTATTTAGCGATATTTCATTTGTTATTAACGAAAAAGACCGCATCGCGCTTATGGGAAAGAACGGTGCAGGTAAGAGTACCCTACTCAAGATTCTGGCAGGCGTACGTCAGCCTACCCGTGGCAGGATATCTGCTCCCAAAGAGTGCGTCATAGCCTATCTGCCCCAACATTTGATGACAGAAGACGGGCGAACGGTTTTTGAGGAGACTGCCCAGGCCTTTGCCCATCTGCACGAAATGGAAGCTGAGATAGAACGCATGAACAAAGAGCTGGAGACACGCACAGACTATGAGAGCGACAGCTACATGGAACTGATAGAGAACGTGTCGACCCTCAGCGAAAAGTTTTATGCCATCGACGCCACCAACTACGAAGAGGACGTAGAAAAGGCACTTCTCGGATTAGGCTTCATGCGCGAAGATTTCCACCGCCAGACCAGTGACTTCAGCGGTGGATGGCGGATGCGTATCGAGCTGGCTAAACTTTTATTGCAAAAGCCGGATGTGCTTTTATTGGATGAACCGACCAACCACCTGGACATCGAGTCTATTCAATGGTTGGAAGACTTCCTGATCAATAACGGAAAGGCAGTAATCGTCATCAGTCACGACCGCAAATTCGTAGATAACATCACTACCCGTACCATCGAGGTGACTATGGGACGCATTTACGATTACAAAGTGAACTACTCCAAATATCTGGAATTACGCAAAGAACGTCGTGAACAGCAACAGAAAGCCTACGACGACCAGCAGAAGTTCATTGCCGAAACCAAGGAATTCATCGAACGGTTCAAAGGTACCTACTCCAAGACCCTGCAAGTGCAGAGCCGCGTAAAGATGCTGGAAAAACTGGAGCTGCTGGAAGTGGACGAAGAAGACACTTCAGCGTTGCGCCTCAAATTCCCTCCCTCCCCCCGTTCGGGCAATTATCCCGTCATCATGGAAGGAGTAGGGAAAAGTTACGGTGACCATGTGGTCTTCAAGAACGCCAATCTCACCATAGAACGGGGAGACAAGGTTGCTTTCGTCGGCAAGAATGGTGAAGGAAAGTCAACGTTGGTAAAATGCATTATGAAGGAAATAGAGCATGAAGGTACACTCACCATAGGACATAACGTGCAGATTGGATATTTTGCACAGAACCAGGCCTCACTGCTGGATGAGAACCTAACCGTGTTCCAGACCATAGACGACGTTGCCAAAGGGGAAATCCGCAACAAGATACGCGACCTGCTGGGAGCCTTCATGTTCGGCGGCCCCGAAGAATCCATGAAGAAGGTCAAGGTGCTTTCCGGTGGAGAGCGTACACGCCTTGCCATGATAAAGCTCCTGCTCGAACCGGTGAATCTGTTGATACTGGACGAACCGACCAACCATCTGGACATGAAAACCAAAGATATCCTCAAGCAAGCGCTGATGGATTTCGACGGCACCCTGATCGTCGTTTCGCACGACCGTGACTTCCTTGACGGACTGGTGACAAAGGTCTACGAATTCGGCAATAAGAAGGTGACGGAGCATCTTTGCGGCATCTACGAATTCCTCGAAAAGAAGAAGATGGATTCGTTGCAGGAACTGGAAAAGAAATAATAAACAATAAAAAGACATTATCTGCTTTAGGTGAAAGAAAAAGTATTTGTATATTTGTGCAAATTTAATAATAGACTTAGGTTCTGCAATAAAGGATGAAAGGGAAGAAACGATTCATAGTAACGATGCTATTCTTTATCAACATCATTATGTTGGTAGCCGCCGTTATTCCCCATCACCACCACCCCAACGGGATGATCTGCATGAAGCAGGACCAACCGGTAGAGCAGCAATGCCCCAACCACCATCATCACCCCGCAAGCGATTCATGTTGCAGCAGCGAATGCATGACCCGCTTCCACTCCCCCATCCCCTCCGTGCACACGGACAGCGGACCGAATTACGTATTCGTCGCCACCCTGTTTACGGATACGATCATCGAACATTTATTACGACCGCAGGAAAGACGAGTCAAAAATTACTACATCTATCGTGAATCCCTGCACGGTACGAAAATACCTCGTACCTCCTCACTTCGGGCCCCTCCCTACTCTGTTTTTGCGTAATAACGTAAATGCAAGCAAGTTGCATCTGCGTTACTCTATCTTTGTAGCGTACAAAAACAGTAAAACTTAGTAGGAAAACAACATTTATGAAGAAACTTATCTTTATAGGAGTCATAGGATTATTCGTCCTGGGCTCTTGCAATAGTAAAAATACTGGTCATGAAGGGCATGACCACGAGACCGTCACACACAATCATGATGAACACGAAGGACATGACCACGAACATGAGGGACACAACCATGAGCACGAAAAGCAGGAAAACCAATAGTGCTCCTAAAAGGGAAACAAGGAACCACCAGTAATGCTGTAATAATATATAGGTCATGATGATTTATGATTTGTGATTTGTGATTTATGACTTGTAATTTATGATTTATGATTTATGATTTATGCGTCGATAATAAATCATAAATCATAAATCCTTCACCCTCTCTCCGGTCCTTTCTTAATGGCCTTCACCATAAT
>ENA-OPCB01002269-OPCB01002269.1-human-gut-metagenome-genome-assembly--contig:-NODE-2269-length-10742-cov-3.134275_pt1 | contig 10742 bp, 9 predicted proteins | sample MGYA00241561_ERZ501473 | MGnify/ENA primary metagenome ERZ501473 (study PRJEB25962, sample SAMEA2042519) | human gut metagenome | biome: human gut; feature: human-associated habitat; material: faeces... | reverse complement strand
CGCACGCTCAAGGACCCGCGCGTCCAGAGCGGCATGGTGACCATTACCCATGTGGACACGACGAGCGACCTGCGCTATTCGCGCATTTACGTGAGCGTTCTCGAAAAGTCGCTCGAAAAGGACGTCATTCGCGGTCTCAAGAGCGCGGCGGGCTATCTCCGGCGCGAGCTGGGCGCGAACATGTCGCTGCGCTACACGCCGGAGCTGCAGTTCATCGCGGACGACTCCATCGAATACGGCGCGCACATCTTAGAGATGCTGCGCGACCCGCGCGTGGTGAAGCCTGCGAACCCCGAAAACGAAACACTGAACACGGAGGATGAGCAGGAATGACCGTTTCCGAAGTCGCGGCATACCTCCGCGCGCACGACAAGTACCTCATTCTCACCCATCGCCGTCCGGACGGCGACACGCTCGGCTGCGCTGCGGCGCTGTGCGCCATGCTGCGCCAGATGGGCAAGACCGCGGGCATCCTCTATAACCGCGAGACGACCGAGCACTTCGAGCAGTACGTCGAGCAGTATTGGGTCGCGGACGATTTTGACTATGAGACGGTCGTCTCCGTCGACCTCGCCGCGCTGAGCCTGTTCCCCGACAATGCCGAGATGTTCAAAACGCGCGTCGACCTCGCCATCGACCATCACCCGAGCTACGAGGGCTTCGGCAAGGAGAGCTGCGTGCACCCCGAGTGCGCCGCCTGCGGCGAAATTCTGTGCGAGCTCGCGCAGGAATTAGGACAGCTCACACCCGAAGTCGCGCTGCCGCTCTATGTCGCCGTGTCGACCGACACGGGCTGCTTTGTCTACTCCAACGTCACGGCGAACACGCACCGCGTGGCCGCGGCGCTGATGGAGACGGGCATCGACTATAAAGCCGCCAACAAGCTGCACTTCCGCACAAAGAGCAAAAAGCGCCTGGCGCTTGAGGGAGAGCTGCTGCGCACGATGGAATTCTACGACGAGGACCGCGTCGTCATCGTCGCCGTGCCGCAGTCCTTACAAAAGAGCATGGCGCTTTCCGAGGCCGACATGGAAGACCTTGCGTCCCTCGGCGGCTTGGTCGAGGGCACGGACTGCGCTGTGACGATGAAGGAAACGAAGGACGGCGCGTGGAAGGTCAGCGTGCGCACAGGCGCGCGTGTCAACGCGACGCGCGCCTGCTCGTTCCTCGGCGGCGGCGGACACCGCGCGGCGTCCGGCTGCCTCATTGAGCACGCGGACTATGAGACCGCGCGCGCCATGATCCTGAACGCCATCGCCGAAGCGGTGGCGGAAGAGGCATGAGCATGATCCGCAAGGCAGCGCGCGCCGATTTGGACGCGGTGTGCCGCATTTACGACCAGATCCACACGGCAGAGGAGCGCGGCGAGGCCGCGATCGGCTGGCAGCGCGGCGTGTATCCCGAGCGTGAGACAGCGGAGGCCGCGCTTGCGCGCGGCGACCTTTTCGTGCAGGAGCAGAACGGTGAGATCGTCGGCACGGCCATTCTCAACCAAACGCAGGTCGATTCCTACGCGGGGGCGAACTGGCGCTATGACGCGCCGGACAGCGAGGTCATGGTGCTGCACACGCTCGTCATCGACCCCGAGGCCAAATCGCGCGGCCTTGGCCGCGAGTTTGCGGCATTTTACGAGGGCTATGCCCTCGCGCACGGCTGCCGGTACCTTCGCATCGACACGAACGCGCGCAATGCGCGCGCCCGCCGCTTCTATCAAAAGCTCGGCTACGCCGAGATCGGCGTCGTGCCGTGCACGTTTAACGGTATCTCCGGTGTGCAGCTCGTGCTGCTTGAAAAGCGGCTGGCGGCAAATCACGGCGGACGAAGCGCCGCGCCTGCGCGCGTGCGTGCAGGCCTTGTCCGAGCACCACAACCGCGTGTCCGTGAATTTCAAGGGCAGCTATCCGAGCCGGCCCTATGATAAAACGTTGTCGCTTTTTGCACAGGCGCTTGAAGAAAACGTCTCGCGCATCGCGGTCATCGAAGAGGGCAGCGGGATCGCCGGCTTCTGCAAGGTCGACCTGCACGGAGACGGCACGGGCAAGCTCGACTACCTCGTCGTTCTGCCGCAGTGCCGCGGCAGGAAATACGGCAAGGCCCTGATGGACTGGGCGATGGCGGTATTTTCGGGCAGCGGCGTCCGGAAGATCGAAGTCAAGGTAGTCGACGGCAACGACGCCGTCCACCTCTACGAGAAATACGGCTTTCGCATGAACGCGCATATCTTGGTGCGCGGAGAGTAGAAAGAGAACTGCGTTTTGCCTGCCGGCAAAACGCTTGTACGGCGCAAAAGCGCCGAAGGCTTGGCGCAAAGGAGGCCATTTATGCCCAACGGCATTGTAATTATTGATAAGCCCCAGGGCTGGACGAGCATGGACGTGTGCGCCAAGCTGCGCGGCATTTTGCATGAAAAGCGCGTCGGCCACGCGGGGACGCTCGACCCCATGGCGACGGGTGTTCTGCCCGTGTTCGTCGGGCAGGCGACCAAGGCCGTCTCCTTTGCCGAGGGCGGGCAAAAGGTCTACGAGGCCGTTTTACAGCTCGGCCTTGTGACCGACACGCAGGATACGACCGGCGAAACGCTCGAAGAGCGCGCCGTGACCGTCACGGAGGACGAGGTGCGCGCGGCGCTGCCGCGCTTTCTCGGCGAGATCGAGCAGATCCCGCCGATGTACTCGGCCATCAAGGTAAACGGACAAAAGCTCTACGACCTCGCCCGTCAGGGTCGTGAGGTCGCGCGCAAGCCGCGCAGAATCACGATCTTCGACCTTACGCTGACGCAGAATTTGGGAAACGGGCAGTATGCCCTGCGCGTCGTTTGCTCGAAGGGCACCTACATCCGCACGCTGTGCCACGATCTCGGTCAGGTGCTCGGCTGCGGCGGCTGCATGGCGGCGCTGCGCCGCACGGAGGCGTCAAACTTCCGCATCGACGAGGCCGTGACGCTTGAGGACGTGCAGCGCGAGGGCGAAGCCCTGCTCCGCCCCACGGACAGCCTGTTCCGGCAGTATCCGGCCTACACCATCCCGAGCGCCGAGCAGGAGCGCAAGTGCCTCTGCGGCAATCCACTGCGCGCAAAGCTCCCCGACGGGCTGTACCGCGTCTACGGGCGCGACGGGGCGTTCCTTGCCCTGTCGGAGGCGAAGGACGGCACGCTCACCTCGAAACGAAATTTTTTCAGCGTGTGACGCTGACGCAAAAAGGAAACCGAAACTATGAATGAATCCACAGTCATCGCCCTGGGCTTTTTCGACGGGGTGCATATCGGACACGGCGAACTGCTCAAAATGGCGGTGCGCCGCGCACAGGAGCGCGGCTGCCGCTCCGCGGCGTTCACGTTCGACCGCTCGCCGCGTGAATTCGTCACGGGAAAGCCCGTGCCGCTGCTGACAACGCCGTCTGAGCGCGCAAACATCATCCGCACACAATACGGCGTGCAGGAGGTCTTTGTCGAGCCGTTCGACCGGAACATGATGACCATGCCGTGGGAGGACTTTATCTCAGAGCTTCTCGTCAGGAAGTATCACGCGGTGCACCTTGTCGCGGGACATGACTTCCGCTTCGGCCACAAAAATGAGGGCGATGTGGAAAAGCTCAGAAGTTACTGCGCCGCCCACGGCCTCGGCTGCGACATCATCCCGCGCGTCGAAAAAGACGGTGTGACCGTCTCTTCAACTTATATCCGCTCGCTTCTGGAAGCGGGCGAGGTCAGGCGCGCCGCGGAATTTCTCGGCCATTATTTTTCCGTGGAGGGCACGGTGCGCCACGGCGAGGGCATCGGGAAAAAGTCTCTTTTCCCGACGGCAAACCTCATCCCCGAAGAGCACATCATCGCCTTGAAGCGCGGTGTGTACGCCACGCGCGCGCATCTGCCAAACGGTGAGACATGTGTGGGCGTGACGAACGTCGGTGTGCGGCCGACGGTGAGCGACAAGAACACCGTGACGATCGAGACATATCTTGTCGGCTTCGATGGCGACCTGTACGGGCAGAAATTACAGCTCGACTTTTTCGACTACCTGCGCGAGGAGAAGAAGTTCTCCTCCACGCAGGAGCTGCACGACATGATCGCAAAAAACGCCCGCGAGGCAGAAATGATCGTCAAATAAGCATCAACGTGAACGAGAGAACCGGCAGTTTTGAAAACTGCCGGTTCTTTTTTTTGCGCGTGTATTTCCCGACAGGCTTTTTCTTTCCGCTCGTTTACAATAATCCCCGACACAATAAATCGACGCACAGGGAGGGGACAGGCTGTGAAGGTGATCGAGCTGCTCAAAAGCAAGGAATGGTCCGGAAAGGTCATCGACTGCGTGCTGCGCTTTGCGCTCTCGTTCGCGCTTGCGCTTGCGCAGGTGTTCGGCGGCTACGCGCCGCTCGCGCTCGGCATGATCGGCGCATCGGGCGCAGGATTGCGGGGGGTGAGCGCGCTGATCGGCGCGTCGGCGGGCGCTGTGCTGTTTCTGCCGTTTTCGCACGCACTTAGGACCTTCGCCGCGGGCGTTCTGATCTTCACGGCGAACAACGCGTTTTTCGATCTGAAACTCTACAAAAAGCGGGCGTTTCTGCCGCTGCTGTGCGCGGGGATGATGTTCTCCGTCGAGTTTGTCTACGTCTTACGCGACGGCGTGGGGGAGGCGGCAAACTGCCTGATGGCGCTGCTGCTGTGCGCGCTCGGCGCGATGAGCGGCCGCGCGCTTTTGTCGACCGGCGACAAGGAAAAGGAGGACCACCCCTACGCGCCGCTTTTCATCCTGCTCGGCGTGCTGATGGCCGCATCCTCGTTCGAAACGGCGGACGGCTTTGCGCCGGGTCGCATCCTCTCGATGCTGGCGGTGCTGCTGTTCGCCTTTGAGCGCGGCAGCGCGTTCGCCATTCCGGCGGCGCTGTGCATCGGGCTGGGGATGGACCTCGGCGCGGGGGGCGGCAGCTTTGTCCACGCGGCGTCATATGCGTTTTCCGCGGTGCTGGTGAACGTCACAGCGCGGGGCAACCGCGTGGCCTCGGCGCTGTGGTTTGCACTGAGCATTCTGTGCTTTGCCCTGCCGATGAACGCGCACGCGGGGCTTGTGCTGCTCTACGAGGGGCTGGCGGCGACGCTGTTATTCCTGCTGATCCCGTCGCGGTTCCTGCGCGGAAAGCGCCTTTGCAGCGACGAGGCCGCGCAGGAGGACGCCGCCGTGCGCAGAAAGATCGCGGCCTCTGCCGCGGCGCTGCGCGAGCTTTACGACAGCATCGCCCGTCCGCGCACGCTGACGGAGGAAAATCCCGCCGCCATCTTCGACCGCGCGGCGGAAAAGGTCTGCCGCGGCTGTGCGCTGTGCAGCTACTGCTGGGAAAAGGAGTATCAGCGCACCTATACCGCGCTCAATGACGCGACGGCGGCGCTGCTGCGCCGCGGGCAGGGCAGGGGCGAGGATTTCCCCTCGTACTTTTCCGAGCGGTGCATCCATTTTTCATCATTTCTCTCCGCCGTGAACGGCGAGCTGCGCGCCTATCTTCTGCGGCGGCAGTACCGGCGGCTGCTGGAGGACGACCGCGCGAAGGCCGCGTCGCAATACGCCCAGCTCTCCGAGCTCATGCAGAGCGCGGCGGACGGCGCGCTGCGCCCCGTATCGACGCAGCCGGTGCATTCTTATGAGATCGGTCTTTCGCTGCGCCCCAAGCGCGGGGAACGTGTGAGCGGCGACAGCGCCGCCCACTTTGAGACCGAGGACGGCACGCTCTGCCTGCTGCTTTCCGACGGCATGGGCTGCGGTGAGGCCGCGCAGCGCGAATCGTCGATGGCCGCGCGGCTCTTAGAGCGCTTTCTGCGCGCGGGCATCGACGCGCCGCCGGCACTCAAGACGCTCAACAGCGCGCTCTCTCTTCGCGCCGAGTCGACCGACAGCTTTACGACAGTCGACCTGCTGACGCTTTCGCTCCAAACGCTCGAGGGCGAGCTCTACAAGTACGGCGCGGCGCCGAGCTATCTAAAGCGCGGCGGCACGGTGCGCCGCGTGACCTGCTCGTGCCTGCCCGCGGGCTTGCAGGAGGGCTCGCCCCCGCCGGAGGCGACGCACATCAAGCTCTCGCCGGGGTGCTTTTTCGTAATGCTCTCCGACGGCGTGGCCGACTCGCTTGACGACGAATGGCTGCAAAACCTGCTTGCAGGCTGGGAGGGGCATGATCCCCAGCAGCTCGTCGCGGCGATCTTGGCCGACAGTATGGAAAAGCGCGGCGGCACGGACGACGCTGGTGTTCTGGCGCTCTACATTCCCGAGGATTCGGGCGGCGCGCAAGCAGTCTGAACGCAGCAAAAATTTTCGCTCTTCCCGTATAGCGCCCGCCGCGGCGGGCATACTGGAGGCAGAATGTTTTTCCATCGGGAGGTGCTGCTTTCAATATGGTCAAGGGAACATCGCGGAGAGTGATCGTGGTCGACTCGCCGGATACGGAGCTTTTTGAACAGGCCATTTTCATCGTGCGCAACGACGCCATGAACCGAAACGGCGTCACGGCGCAGCGATTGGTAGACGAAGCCTGCCGCGTGGCGCGCACCTGCGGCCGCACGGCGACATGCAGCAAGCGCAGCTTTTTTAGGCGCGGCTCGCCCGCGCTGTGGGGCTGCATCGGCGCGGGCGGCATCGCGCTGGCATGGTTACTCAGCGTACTCATTTAGTCCATTGTTTTTTCTCCTCCGCTTTTGGGGCGCGGCGAAATTGCCGCGCCCGATTTTTTTGCGCAAAACGGCAAATCAGCGCAAATTTTTAATTTACAAGTGGTTATCAATAGACTATACTATAACCTACCGTATTTTATTTGACGAGGTTATTGCCATGAATGCTGACTTTTCCCGCACCCTTGCCCTGCTGCGGCAGGAAAAGGGGATCTCCCAGCGCAAGGCCGCGAAAGAGCTCGGCATTTCGCAGGCGCTTTTGTCCCACTATGAAAACGGCATCCGCGAGCCGGGGCTCGCGTTCGTCAAAAAGGCGTGCGATTACTACCACGTCTCGGCGGACTATCTGCTCGGGCGCACGCTCGATCGCGACGGCGGCATGATCGACGCCGAATCGCTCTACGATTCGAGCGATGAAAAGGGCACGCTGCGCGGCAGCATCGCCGCCACGCTGCAAAAGAAGATGCTCGTCAACACCGCGGGCGTCCTCTTCGAGCTGCTGGGCAAGACGAACGACCGCACGCTCATCACGTCGGCGGGCAGCTACCTTGGCGGCGCGTTCTACCAGCTCTACCGCGCGCTGCACCGCGCGAGCGGCGGGAAAGAGGGGTACTTCGGCTTAGATGCCACGGCCTACCAGTCCGGCGCAGTGGACGCGCAGATGCGCGCGGACTACATCGCCTACGTCTCCTCGCTCGCGCAGCTTTCCGAAAAGGACGGCGCGTTCGCCTCTATGGAGGATGAAGCGCTCGCGTCCCTCTACCCCGGCCTCATGCAGAGCGTGACGCAGGTACTCCACAGCACCGAAGAAAAGACGAATTCCCTGCTCGGCAGGAAATAAGAATTTCTGAAATTTCTCCATCATCGCGCTCGTCAAGGCAAGTTCCGTATCCTTCGCTCAGGCTTAAAAGCCAGAGCTCACTCACTCCACTGCCTTTTCTCTCCCCCAAAAGTCTTTGACTTTTTGGGGACCCCTTTAACCACGGCAAGTCGTTTTCCCACAAGGGCTGAAGCCCTTGCGGGAACCCTTTTGATTGAACATCCTCGGGCGAAATGAATTCGCCCTGCGGCAAGGTTTTGCCCGAGGGCAAAACGCTTGGACGCGCCATTTGGCGCGCGGCGCCGCCTTGCCGACAACAAACAGGAGCAACAGCTATGAACGAAAAGAACATCCGAAATTTTTCCATCATCGCGCACATCGACCACGGCAAGTCGACGCTGGCGGATCGGCTTCTTGAAAAGTGCAACGCCGTTTCTGCGCGCGAGATGGAGGACCAGATCCTCGACAACATGGACTTGGAGCGCGAGCGCGGCATCACGATCAAGGCCCGCGCCGTCACGTTCGATTACACCGCCGCCGACGGGCAGGTCTACACGCTCAATTTGATCGACACGCCGGGCCACGTCGACTTCAACTACGAGGTCTCGCGCTCGCTCGCGGCGTGCGAGGGCGCGCTGCTCGTCGTCGATGCCTCGCAGGGCATCGAGGCGCAGACGCTCGCAAACACGTATCTCGCGATGGAGCACGACCTTGAAATTCGCCCCGTGCTCAACAAGATCGACCTGCCCGCCGCCGACCCCAAGCGCGTCAAGCAGGAGATCGAGGACATTTTAGCCATCCCCGCCGAGGATGCGCCCGAAATCTCCGCCAAGCAGGGCATCAACATCGACGCGGTGCTCGAGGACATCGTGCAGAACCTTCCCTGCCCGCAGGGCGACCCGAACGCGCCGCTTCAGGCGCTGATCTTCGACAGCTATTACGACGCCTACCGCGGCGTCATCGTCTACATGCGCTTGAAGCAGGGCACAATCAAGCCCGGCATGGAGGTCAAGATGATGGCGACGGGCGCAACGTTCAAGGTGCTCGAATGCGGCTTGATGCGCCCGCTGGGTCTGGAGCCTGCGAAGCAGTTAGAGGCCGGTCAGGTCGGCTACTTCACCGCAAGCATCAAGGACGTGCATGAGACGCAGATCGGCGACACGGTCACAGGCGTCGAGCATCCCGCGAGCGAACCGCTGCCGGGCTACCGCAAGGTGCGCTCGATGGTCTACTGCGGCATTTACACTGAGGACGGCAGCAAATACCCGGATCTTCGCGACGCGCTGGAAAAATTGCAGCTCAACGACGCTTCGCTGACGTTTGAGCCGGAATCGTCCGTCGCGCTGGGCTTCGGCTTCCGCTGCGGCTTCCTCGGAATGCTGCACATGGAGGTCATTCAGGAGCGGTTGGAGCGCGAATTTGACTTAGACCTCGTCACCACGCTCCCGAGCGTCATCTACGAGGTATACAAGACCGACGGCACGATGGTGCGCGTCGACAACCCGCACAACTACCCCGACCCCGCACACATCGAGCACGCCGAGGAGCCCTACGTCAAGGTGACGATCGTCACGCCGCCCGATTACGTCGGCAACATCATGCCGATGTGTCAGGACCGCCGCGGCGAATTCAAGGATATGCAGTACCTCGACACCTACCTTGTCGAGATGCATTACGAAATGCCGCTCAACGAGATCATCTACGACTTTTTCGACACGCTCAAGGCCAACACCAAGGGTTACGCCTCGCTCGACTACGAGCTCTCCGGCTACCGCCCGAGCGAGCTCGTCAAGGTCGATATCCTGCTCAACGGCGATCAGGTGGACGCGCTGTCGTTCATCGCGCACCGCGACAAGGCCTACGCCCGCGCGAGAAAGCTGTGCGAAAAGCTCAAGGACAACATTCCCCGCCAGCTCTTTGAAATTCCTATTCAGGCGGCCATCGGCGGGCGCATCATCGCGCGTGAGACCGTCAAGGCCATGCGCAAGGACGTTTTGGCCAAGTGCTACGGCGGCGATATCAGCCGAAAGAAGAAACTGCTCGAAAAGCAGAAGGAGGGCAAAAAGAAAATGCGCTCGCTCGGCACCGTGCAGGTGCCGACAGAGGCGTTCCTCGCTGTCCTCAAGCTGGATGAATAAGAAAACCACGATCGGAAAGACAGTAAAGGAGTGCGATCAGATATGCTTTTGGATCATTATGTCAGTGCCATGGACAGCTGGAAAGGGCGCATCGACAGCGAGACCGATTACGACGCGTTTCGCTGGCACCAGTGGGTGCAGCCCATCGACCTGAACGACGGCAGCGCGCCGTTCACCGGCAAGCTCGGCTTTGCTTTCATCGGCTTTTGCAGCGACAAGGGCGTCGCGCGCAACAAGGGCCGCACGGGCACGGCGCTCGCGCCGGACTTTGTGCGCGGCCAGATGTCGGGCCTTCCGTGCACGTTCTCGCAGGAGGTCAAGCTCTACGACGCGGGCGATATCATCTGCGATGAAATTTCGCTCGAAGAGGGCCAGCGCGAGCTGGGCTGCGCCGTGGAGGAAATTCTGCGCCGGAACCTGTTCCCCATCGTGCTCGGCGGCGGCCACGAGACGACGTTCGGCCACTTCCAGGGCCAGCATAACTTCTTAAAGGACAAGGGCAAGACGCCGGAGCTCGGCATCGTCAACTTTGACGCGCACTTCGATCTGCGCCCGTACGACATGGGCAACTCGTCCGGCACGATGTTCCGCCAGATGGCGGATGTCTGCAAGGCCGAGGGCACACCGTATCACTATTTCCCCATCGGCATCCAGCAGCACAGCAACACCGTGAGCCTCTTCAAAAAGGCCGAGGAGCTCGGCGTCGACTATGTGCTCGCGAAAGATTTACAGGCCTCGAACTTAGAGTCCATCCTTGAGCGCATGGATCAGTTCCTCTACCAGTGTGACGACACGTACATCACCGTCTGCTCGGACGTCTTCTCGTCCGCGTTCGCCCCGGGCGTCAGCGCGCCGCAGTCGCTCGGCCTCGACCCCGAGATCGTGCTGCCGCTCATCAAGCATGTGCTGCGCACGCGCAAGGTCCGCGGGTTCGATATCTGCGAGATCTCCCCGCGGTTCGACCAGGATAATACGACCGCCAACCTCGGCGCGGTCATTATTTTTGCGGTAATCAATACATTGTGCAGGCTCAATGGTTTGAGCATCTGAAATTTCAGCGCGCCAGCGCTGCTCCTTATTCCCCTGCGCCGCGCAGGGGAGCGGACAAAGGGGGCCATTCTCTCACGTGAGA
>ENA-OPCB01002264-OPCB01002264.1-human-gut-metagenome-genome-assembly--contig:-NODE-2264-length-10763-cov-2.418005_pt1 | contig 10763 bp, 9 predicted proteins | sample MGYA00241561_ERZ501473 | MGnify/ENA primary metagenome ERZ501473 (study PRJEB25962, sample SAMEA2042519) | human gut metagenome | biome: human gut; feature: human-associated habitat; material: faeces... | reverse complement strand
TCTCTCATATGCTTTGTAAATGGACTCTCGGAGTACATCCCAATCCAGATCTGTGCCAATTGTCAGGCTTGTGCCAATATTCAGTACTGCCGCATTCGGACAAAATGGCAGATAATACAAATGAAATTTTTGCGCTACCGTCAGTGGGTATACAGGATATCCTTTTCTTGTTTTCATCATTCTATGATTCCTCCTATAAATGAATCCATTGCTCCTTCATAAGCTTCTCTGTCTTTATAATAACTTTCGCAGTGTCCTGCCCCGTGGATGATCAGCTTCTGTTTTGGAGATTTACAATTTTTATAAATTTCTTCAGACATACTGCATGGAACAAATGTATCTGCGTCTCCATGGATCAAAAGGACAGGAACTTTTGCTTTTCTGACTTCACGGGCAGAATTGCATTCATCCAGTCCATATCCTGCCTGCTTTTTATTCACCGCATCCGCAATCTGTATCATTGGAAACGCCGGAAGATGATACATACTGTGAAGTACATGTGTAAACACTGCCTTGGGCGAAGTAAACGGACAATCTGCAATAATTCCTTTTACCTGCTGTGGCAAATCAAGCCCACTTGCCATCAATACTGTGGCGCCTCCCATAGAATTACCATGCAAGAGAATCTGAACATTTTCTCCTTCCTGTCCAATCACCCATTCAATCCATCGATATGCATCATAACGGTCCTTACATCCGAATCCAATGTATTTCCCTTCACTTTGCCCATGTGATCTCTGATCGACAAGAAGAACGTTATAACCACGCTTCAAATAATAATTTGAAATACTTCCATAATCCGCAAGCCCCTGACTCGTGTAGCCATGAAAACAGATCACTGCTTTTTTGCATTTCTTTTCTTCGACATTTCCTGATCCCCGGAAATACGTTCCATGAAGCTTCAAACTGTCTTCCGACCGGATCCAGACATCTTCATGAGGCTGCTCCATCATCCACTCCCTGCATTCCTTCATCTTTGAGAAATACTGATCCCAGTCTACCCCGGACATCTTCATCGTGCGTTCTGTCTTTGCGTTATAACGCATCATTGTTCTTCTGTAAAAGTATGCACTTCCACCTGCCTCTGCTGATACGATTCCCACCAGACCTGCAAGTGCAAGAAGTTTTCCGTAATGCATCATCTTTTTCACCTTTGCTTCCTTTTTACAGTTATTTCTGTTTCTGTGTTTTCTTTATTGCATTCTGTTCTGCTTTTCTGCTATCAATCAGTTTTTTCAGATACAAAGCTTTGTCAATGTTGCCTTCTACTTTCAATTTTCCCAGTGTTACTGCCAGAACCGGATCCAGCTTTCCCTCATTGATCTTAAATAATGTCTCTGCGGTACAGGTAAACATTACATCTCTGTCAAAATATTCATATGGTTCCACATACAGCTTTCCTTCTTTTACCTCTGCATAAAAGATTCCCTCTGCTTCTCCTGTTACATTGAACTGATATGCAAGATGTTCATTCACAGTACTTACGTCTGCTTCCATCATCATCCCTTTTACTTTTGAAAACATGTCTGCGTATGTCATTTTTCTCTCCCTCTCCTTTTCAGTTTTTCATTTTTCGACCGGCGGTCGATTTGCTATGTTTTTAATCTATCACTTTTTCGACCTGTGGTCAATTATCTATTTCAGACAATCTTTTGTTTTAAAGTGTCCTTTTTTTGTCCTCTTTTTTATTTCTATTTTATTGGTTCTTCCGACTTTATTGTGCTATACTTAAAAGGATATCGGTCAATTCCCGTAATCTGGAACTGGCCAAATATACTTACGAATATACGAGGCGGACTTCTATGCCAAAACAATTAAAATACGATAAGATTCTGGATGCTCTTCAAAAGCTTCTGGAAACCAAAGAACTTTCTAATATCTCTGTCAGTGAGATTGCTCAGACTGCTGAAATTGGAAAAGGAAGTATTTATTATTATTTTTCTTCCAAAGATGCAATTCTTGAAGCACTGGTAGAACGCAATTATGAAGTTCCAATAACAACAGCAAGACATCTTGCAGAGCAAAGAGAGATTTCACCTTTCACACGCATGGCTCTGATCTTTCAGGCCTGCCGAAATTCCTCTGCGGCTTTTTTAAAGACACAGCCATCAACTACAAAGGCTGCACCGGAGCGGGCTTTTCTTCATCAAAAGTACATGAATCATCTCATCGTTTCACTCAAGCCGGTTCTTGCTTCCATTATTGAACAAGGGATTGCACAGGATTTAATCCGCTGTGCTGACCCTGTTTCTCTTGCTGAGATCGTACTGATTGTACTGACTGTTAAGATGGATAACACCTTAGTACCTTCAACAGCAGATGAGATTGAACAGACAATCTCTGCTCTTGTCTCTCTTTTGGAAAAAGGAACTGAGAATCCTGCGGGATCGCTAAACTTTCTGATGGCACAGCTGTAAGCAGTTTTCTGTTCGCGGCACCTGCATTACACAACATATCCCACCATTTTGAATTGCTGACGGTGATATGATAAATCATGAGACGAAAGGAGTGTTTTTATGATTATTCGTCCTGTTTTTAATATATTATTACTCCCTGATATCACTTATTTTTTTAAACGTGATTTCTTTCCGGGGGCTGCTGCAGACCAGATTGAAGTCGGTACAGATATTCTGTTTCCATTTTTGAAAAATGAAGTGAATGAGACTACTGTTACTATAGATGATATTTACCCAATCGGTATGTCTGCGAGAGTCGAATCTATCGGTGATGATGACAGCATCCAGATTCGTACATTAGAACGTGTCAGTCTTGATGATATTGAGCTGGATGAGAACGGACAGATTACAGCTACAGCTTCCATCCGCCCGGAAGTAGATGATCTTCCTTTAGAAGAAGAGAAGCAGACTTTCACAAACCTGCGGAACTCGCTTCTGAAATTTGTTCAGAATTATCAATGGGGAATCTGGGCAAGAAGCTACATTATCCAGAGAAAGAATATCTATGACCTTGGTTCTGCTCTTTCAGATTATCTGAACATTACTTCCGAAGAAAAATATGCAATTGTTGAGACAGATTCCCGCCGTGAGCGCTGTGAACTGATTGAGAATGCGATTAAGGAATTCATGGAAGTGGCCAAAGTTTCTTCTGAAGCACAGGAGGCACAGAAAGGTGACCAGGAGCAGCTTTACAGAGAGGCTGCAATTAAGAAGCAGATCGATTACCTTCAGAAAGAATTAGATGAGATGCACCCGGAAAACATTTCCGATGTCCGCGCTTTTGAAAAAAAGATCCAGGAATCCGGCATGAATAAAGATGCCCGTAAGGAAGCGGACAAAGTCCTGAATCGTATGAAGCAGGAAGGAAAAGACAGCCATGAATATGGGCTTCTCTATGACTATCTTGATTTTGTCACCAGTCTTTCCTGGAAGCATCCGGAATTTACACCGATTGATTTAAATCGGGCAGAAGAGATTCTTGATGAAGATCATTATGGACTTAAGAAAGTCAAAGAACGTATCATCCAGCAGATTGCTGTTATGGCACTGAACCGGAAACAGTATGGTTCCATCCTCCTTTTTGTCGGTGCGCCTGGTACCGGTAAGACAAGTATCGGACAGAGTATTGCCCGTGCGTTAAACCGCGAATATGTCCGCATCAGTCTCGGCGGTATCCGAGATGAAGCTGAGATCCGCGGTCACAGAAGAACTTATATCGGCGCTATGCCGGGACGGATCATGGAAGGGATTAAACGCAGCGGCGTTTCCAATCCTGTTGTAGTTCTTGATGAAGTAGATAAGCTTGCGAAAGATTATGGCGGAGATCCGGCAAGTGCATTGCTTGAGGTGCTTGACCCGGAGCAGAACAGTACATTTACAGACCATTATATGAATGTTCCATATGACTTATCCAATGTTCTGTTCGTCTGCACAGCGAATTCTACAGATACGATTCCTGAACCGCTTCTGAACCGTATGGAAGTGATCGATTTTCCAGGATATACGGCGGTGGAAAAATTCCATATTGCCAGAAAGCACTTACTTCCAAAGGCAATGGACGCTATGGGAATCCAGAAGAAAATGTTAAAGATAACAGATGGTGCATTGCGCAAGGTCATTGAAGATTATACGATGGAATCCGGAGTCCGTGGACTTAAGAAACAGATTGATATGCTTTGTCGTTCCGCTGCTGTGCGTCTTGTAAAAGAAGAGGGGCAGACCCTGACAGTAAATAAATCGAATCTGAAAGACTATCTCGGCCGTAAGAAACTGCATCATGACCAGAAATTAACTTCCACACAGCCTGGTGTTGTCACCGGACTTGCATGGACACAGGCAGGCGGTGAGATTCTGTTTATAGAGACAAAGCTGACAGAAGGGGAAGGAAAGGTGATCATCACCGGACAGCTTGGAGATGTCATGAAAGAATCTGTACAGATTGCACTGACACTTGTGAAGTCTCTTTATCCTAAAGAAAGCAAGGTTTTCCAGGATCATGATCTGCACATTCATGTGCCGGAAGGAGCTGTTCCAAAAGACGGTCCATCTGCCGGCATTACATTAACCACAGCACTTGCTTCCCTTGTTACCGGAAAGGCTGTCAGCCCGGATTATGCCATGACCGGTGAAGTTTCCCTCCGCGGAGGTGTACTTCCGATCGGTGGGCTTCCTGAGAAACTGATGGCTGCCCAGAGGGCCGGTATTACAAAAATACTGATTCCTTTTGACAACGCAGATGATCTCGAAGATGTAGCTGCTGAAGTAAAGGATAAGCTGAAAATCACTCCGGTGAAAAAGGTCAGCGACGTTCTGAAGTTATTGCTCGGATAAAAAGTGACCTATCGTTAAACGGAAACTATGAGAAACAAAAGCCCATAGCAGGAATTCTGATAAGTTCAACAAACTTATCATTCAGATTCCGCCATGGGCTTTTTATAGTTTTAAAATTCGACAGATAAACCGTAATCTATTTACCTGACTATTTATTCCTCTGTCTCTTCTTCCATCTCTTCTCCGAGATAGAATACTTTGTAAAACATTTCAAGAGACTTGAAAAGCTCTTCCTTTGTGTCCTGCAGCTCTTTGATCTTCAGAACACTACCAATCTCATCGAATGAGAAATCACCCTCATTGTGCTCTACTTTCAACTCAAGGTTTCCATTCTCATCAAACACCAGCAGGAGAACTCCTCCAACATCCGCTGTATACAACACACACATGATCTGCAGTTCCTGTTTCACTGCTTCCGGAAGAGATTCAAATTCCGGGTTCAGATAATATTTCTGCTCATAGGAGCTGGCCGCACACAATACCATTTCTTCATCCATAATTTTTACACCTTATATCACTGCCCACAGTTTCTGTAAACAGTACTTACCTTTCCATATTTTCCACATTCACTGCATAATCCCGATGACTTATTCACATTCCGTAGGTCTTATCCACCTGGTTATACATATCCATATACGCCGCGCACCGAAACTTCTCCGGCATACACCGCCTCTTCGGTTCCATCTTCTTTCCGAACAATCAACTCCCCTGTCTGATTGATTCCAAGTGCGTAAGCATTGTACTGTTCTTTCGCGCCAAGAATCCGGACCTCACGGTCTTTATTAACCAGTAATTCGCTATAACGTTCTTTCAGACCGGACAGATCTCCATGTTCAAGGAAAATCGTGTAGTTCTGTTCAAAGCGTTTCATCACTGCTGCGATCAACGGTGCTCTCTTTACCACATGTCCACATTCAAGTCTGAGTGATGTCGCTGTCTCACGGATCTCCTCAGGGAACTCTGTCAGGTTCACATTGATCCCTACACCAATCGTTACATGATTAATGTAATCGATCTGAGTGCTCATCTCTGTCAGGATTCCGACGAGCTTCTTTCCATTAATGATAATATCATTTGGCCACTTGATCTTTACATCTGGGTTTCCACAGGAATCTCCGCAATCCATGATTCCCTCTGCTACACTTAATGCCATCACAAGCGTCAGCATCGGCGCCTGATCCGGTTCAATCTTCGGACGAAGCAACAAGGACATGTAAATGCTTGAACCTGACGGTGAATCCCAGGAACGGCCCCTTCTCCCTCTTCCGGCTGTCTGCTTATCTGCTACCGCAAGTGTACCTTCCGGTGCACCTTCATCTCCCATCTGCTTGATCCTCAGATTTGTAGAATCTACCGAATCGTAATAAACGATGTTTCTTCCGGCCCACTGCGTATCCATCAGGCTATCAAGCTCTTCTTTCGTCATCACATCTGGACTATCTACAATATGATAACCTTTATTCCGCACAGCTTCAACCTGATATCCTTCTTCCTGCAGCTGACGGATCACCTTCCAGACTGCAGTTCTTGACACCCCGAACTTTTCACAAAGCTGCTGGCCTGACACATATCCGTCCGCTTCCCTCAATAATTTTAATATTTCAGCTTTCATTTTAATTCCACCTCTCATCAGACCTATATAGGAAAGTATTGTCCTAATAAGAAAGGTGTCTGTCCCATCTCTGGAATAACAGACACCTTCTGCTCTTTCTTATTTTCCACAGAAGCTGGTCTGATCTTTAACTCATTTATCATACCAAACTTCTGCTGATTTCTCAAGTTCATCAAATAGATTACATGCTCTTAGAACTCGCCAAGTGTTGCAACCATTACAGCCTTGATCGTATGCATTCTGTTCTCTGCCTCATCGAATACTTTGGACTGTGCAGACTCAAATACTTCGTCTGTTACTTCCATATCTTCGATTCCGAAACGCTGTCCCATCTCTGCTCCGATCTTTGTCTTCAGGTCATGGAATGCCGGCAGGCAATGCAGGAAAATAGCTGTATCTTTTGCATTTGCCATAACTTCTTTTGTTACCTTATATGGTGAAAGTTCTTTGATTCTCTTCTCCCATACTTCATCCGGCTCGCCCATGGATACCCATACATCTGTGTAAATAACATCTGCGTCCTTTGTTCCTTCTTTTACATCTTCTGTCAGAGTAATTGTTGCTCCGGACTGTGCAGCATAACCTTTGCAAGTTTCAACAAGCTCTTCGTTCGGGAAATACTCTTTCGTTGTACATGCTACGAAATGCATTCCAAGCTTAGAGCATGCGATCATCAGGGAATTACCCATGTTAAATCTTGCATCTCCCATGTATACAAGCTTGCGGCCTTTGAGTTCTCCGAAATTCTCACGGATTGTCAGCATATCTGCCAGCATCTGTGTCGGATGATATTCATTTGTCAGACCGTTCCATACCGGTACTCCTGCATATTTTGCAAGATCTTCTACGATTTCCTGACCGAATCCACGATATTCGATTCCGTCATACATTCTTCCAAGTACACGGGCTGTATCTTCGATGCTCTCTTTCTTTCCAATCTGAGAACCTGATGGATCAAGGTAAGTTGTTCCCATTCCCATATCATGCGCTGCCACTTCGAATGCACAACGTGTTCTTGTACTTGTCTTCTCAAAGATCAGTGCAATGTTCTTGCCATGATAATGATCCACCGGTACTCCGTTTTTCTTCTTCTCTTTGAGGTCTGCTGCCAGGTCAAGCAGGTATGTAATCTCCTCTGGTGTAAAATCCTTCAGTGTCAGAAAATTTCTTCCTTTTAAATCCATTGTTCTCGTCCTTTCTATTCTATAACTATATGAATCAGAACCCTCTCTGTCCTTCTCTTCTTCATATCTTTGAACCTACATTGTAACCGATGAATTTAGTATACTACATCCATGTATAAAAATGCAACTAAAACTTTATTTTACTCTGTTTTATACATATTTATTCAGTACTTATACATTCTTTTATGCGTTTTTATTATTTCTTTCTTCTCTGTCTTCCTGCTTCGAACATCAGAACCGCCGCTGCCACTGCCGCATTTAAGGATTCTGCCTCGCCTTCCATTGGGATACGGATGAGACAATCCGCGCAGTCTGCAACTTCATCACGAAGTCCGTTCCCCTCATTTCCAATCAGAAATGCACAACCAGTTGTATAATCTTCCTCGTCGTATGCATTTTCTCCACGCAAATATGCTGCGTAAGTTTTAATGCCCTCCTTCTGCAGCTCTTTGATCTTCTCCGGAAGATCTTCCACATAGAGGAACGGCATACGGAATACAGCCCCCATCGTGGAACGGATTACCTTTGGATTGTAGACGTCCACGCAATCTTTGCTCAATAAGATTCCGGTTACACCTGCTGCCTCAGCTGTTCTGAAAATAGTTCCGAGATTTCCCGGATCCTGCAGATTATCCAACACAACCAAGTGCGGTGCCTTCTGATTTTTCACCTGCATCAGGTCATTCATCGTATAATTGAGTCTCTTCACAATCGCCAGAATTCCCTGCGGTGTCTTTGTATCTGACACGTGGGAAAATACATGATCTGACAGGATTTCCATCTGTCTTCCCCATGCCGAAAGTCCCAGCTCTTCTCCATATCGGCTGTAAAACTGCTCCGATACATAAACCTCTCTCACCTGCGCACGCGGAGCTTCCCGGTACATCCGGATCCCTTCTACGATATAGACGCCTTCTTCATCACGTGCCTTTCTCTTTTTCTGCCATGTAACAAGCTGTTTTACCCTGGCATTTCCTGTACTGGTTATCATACTGTAATCTCTTTCCTTTTATTCTTTTTCATTACATCTTGAAACGATATCCCACACCCCAGATTGTCTCAATATACTGTGGGTTTGAGGTATCATATTCAATTTTCTCACGGATTTTCTTGATGTGCACAGTTACCGTTGCGATATCTCCGATGGATTCCATATCCCAGATCTCGCTGAAAAGTTCATCCTTGGTATATACATGGTTCGGATGACTGGCAAGGAAGGTCAGAAGATCAAACTCTTTTGTTGTAAAATTCTTCTCCACTCCGTTTACCCACACTCGGCGTGCAGTGGTATCAATCTTAAGTCCACGGATCTCGATCACCTTATTCTCTTCCACGGCACTTCCGATCAGCCGCTCATAACGTGCCAGATGTGCTTTTACCCTTGCCACCAGCTCGCTTGGACTAAACGGCTTGGTCATATAGTCATCAGCCCCAAGTCCGAGTCCTCTGATTTTGTCGATATCATCTTTTTTCGCAGATACCATGATGATCGGTGTATTCTTTTCCGCACGAACCTTACGACAAATCTCAAAGCCATCCACGCCCGGAAGCATTAGATCCAGGATCACCAGATCAAAATCACCGAAAAGCGCCTTATCAAGCCCTGTCTGTCCATCATTTGCAACCTCTACTTCAAATCCACTCAGCTCCAGATAATCTTTCTCCAGATCTGCAATACTCTCTTCGTCTTCTACAATTAAAATCTTACTCATTTATCGGTACCTCCTGATATTTTCTGATTACAAAATACATCACTGTGCCAACACCTTCCCGGCTGGTCGCCCAGATTTTGCCACCGTGATCTTCAATGATCTTCTTCACGATCGAAAGACCGATTCCGCTTCCGCCCTTGGATGAATTCCTTGAAGCATCCGTCCGGTAGAACCGGTCAAATATATTCGGCAGATCTTTCGCTGCGATTCCTTTTCCGTTATCCTCAAGCTCTACCTGAATAAAATCACCTACGTCCTTTACCCGCAGATTGATCAGTCCGTGCTCTCGTTCCATGTATTTCAAAGAATTGCTGACAATGTTGTTGATCACTCTCTTTAACTGTTCCGGATCTGCAATGATCTTCTGATCACCCTCTACATAATTGAAATAACCAAACTCTACATTCTTTGAATCCAGCTCCATCTCAATATCTTCGGCACAGTCATTGAAATAATCGTTGACTGAAAGCGGTGCAAAGTTGTACGGGATCCGGTTTGTATCGATCTTCGCATATAAGGTCAGTTCGTTGATCAGCGTATCCATCTCATTCGCCTTATTATAAATGGTTCCGATATATTTTTCCATCTTCTCCGGCGTATCTGCAACCCCATCACGGATTCCTTCCACATAACCCTTGATTGCTGTGATCGGCGTCTTTAAGTCATGGGAAATATTGCTGATCAGTTCTTTGCTTTCCCGGTCACTCTTCAGCTTCTCCTCTGCATTATCTCTCAGACGAATCCGCATCTTTTCAAATGCCTGCATCAGCCGTCCCATCTCATCATCTTTTTCCGGCTTGATCTCAAAATTCAGATTGCCTTCTTCTACGTTCTGCGCTGCTTCCTGCAACTTGTGAATCGGACTGATGATACTTCCATAAATCCACACCATCATGATCATCGCTGTAAATGCCAGAATCAGGACTACTGCGATACATGCGCTTATAATAAACTGCTGGATCTCCGGCATATCTCCCAGCACTCTGATGGATTTTGCAAAATCTTTATATTCCTCACCGGTAATTCCATAAGTATGCTCGATGACTCCGATCTGATAACGCGCAATTCCAAATATAAATGCCGTTGTCAGGATAGTCGGTATCGTGATCATCGTCACAAAAGAAATCACCAGTTTCGTCCTTAGTTTCATGCTATATTCATCCTCCATTCATCGTGCACGCCCGGTTATGAGGTCCGTATGGCGCTCACGCAAGTCTGCCTGATAACTAATAGCATATCATAAAAACGGGTGCTTCACATCAAAGCACCCGTAAAATTTTCTAAATTTTTTCTAAAACGATCAAATTCAGAACCTGTTATTAAAGATATTTCTTCAAAGTATCCACTTTATCCAACTTCTCCCATGGAAGATCCAGGTCGTTACGTCCAAAGTGTCCGTAAGCTGCTGTCTGTTTGTAGATCGGACGTCTCAGATCAAGCATCTTGATAATTCCAGCCGGACGAAGGT
>ENA-OPCB01002259-OPCB01002259.1-human-gut-metagenome-genome-assembly--contig:-NODE-2259-length-10775-cov-2.539366_pt1 | contig 10775 bp, 7 predicted proteins | sample MGYA00241561_ERZ501473 | MGnify/ENA primary metagenome ERZ501473 (study PRJEB25962, sample SAMEA2042519) | human gut metagenome | biome: human gut; feature: human-associated habitat; material: faeces... | reverse complement strand
CTTCATCCACGGCTTCCACGATGTCGTAAGCTGTGATGACTCCTAAGATTTTTCCTTCCTCTGACAATACCGGAATGGAATCCTCTGCGTAGTCTTTTAACCGTTCGATACACTCACTGATTTTCTCATGTGCTCCCACATACGGATAGGAAGTCGAGATCAGATTGTCCAGATCCTGATAATCTCTTGCCACAATCAGGTCTTTTAAGTCGATTGCTCCATAATACTGCTCATTTTCATCTACTACATAGATCGTTGAGATATTATCGTTCTCTCCCGCCTGACGGATCAGCTCATGCGTTGCCTGACGGATGTTCAGATTCTTTCCTATGACGATAAAATTCGTTGTCATTTTGCTACCGATCTCATCATCTTCATAAGATAAAATCAGTTTGACATCTTTTTCCGCATCATCATCCAGCAGATCAACGATCCTGGTCTTAGTGTCCGCATCCAGATTCTCCAGAACATCGACCGCATCATCGGAATCCATCTCCGAAATGACTCTGGCAGCATTTTCCAGGTTTATCTCCTGCAAATACTCTGCCGCATCCTCGGTATAGGAAAGGATTTCCGCAATATACTCCTCTCCAAGCAACGGATAGAGTTTTTTTCTTTCCTCCGGTGTCATCTGCTCCATTGCATCCGCAATGTCGCTCTCATGATAATCGGAGATTTTTTCGAGCAATTCTTCTTTTCCAAGATTGCTTCGGAATAATGTTAATAATTCTTCTACATAAGTCGGTTCTTTTAATATTTCTTTTTGCATTTCTGCCTCCTGTTCTCCCTGAAAAAAGGGCATAAAAAACCACCGCTTTACTTCCAAGCAGCATGTGTAAGTTCCTGCTGTTATAGTTCATGACAATAGATTGTCCGCGAAGCGTGCACTCTATTGTATAGGCTTGTAAACCGGTGGTTTCAGAAGGCATATTCTATTATCACAGAGGTCAGACGCCCACAGACATCTGCCCTGTGCCAAAGCATTCAGAAAATCCATCGGTTTTGTTCTTTCGCCCCGCACTATCACAACTGTCCATGAATGTCACCTCCTAAAAAATTTCCATTGCTATTATATAATCGTGACCGGAAATGGTCAACTCATTTCTGCCTCATTTCTATCTGTCTTTCATAAATGCCTCAATCTCGTCCGGATCACGGATAATTGCCTCTGAGAGACACTCACAGCCGTTCTCTGTGATCAGAAGATCATCCTCGATACGGATTCCAATCTCCCATTCGTCAATGTAGAGTCCCGGTTCATCAGTAAGGATGGCCCCCGGTTGTAATGTTTCATTGCAAGCCGCTGTGACATCATGCACATCGATTCCAAGATGATGGGATACGCCATGCATATAATAAGTATCAATCTCGTCCTCTTTTTCGATCAGACCGAGTTTCATGCAGCCTGCTGCAAGCACTTTCTTTGCAATCTCATTTAACTCTTTTAACGTCATGCCCGGTTTTGCAGTCTTTGCAACCTCACGGTTTGCAGCTAAAACAATGTCGTAAACCTGTCTCTGGCGCTCTGTGTATGTTCCGTTTACCGGATAAGTTCTTGTGATATCTGCGCAGTATCCGCGGTATTTTGCCCCGAGATCCATCAGCAGTAAAGAACCATCCTCACAAATGTCAAGGTTTGTGTCGTAGTGAAGCATGGTTCCGTTCGCACCGCTTCCTGCGATGGTAGGGAATGCAGTTCCCTCCGCTCCGTTATAGCGAATCATGTATTCAAAATCAGCCTGTGCCTGATATTCTGCCATTCCCGGCTCTAAATGTTTCATCACATACTGCAATGCTTTATCGGTAATGCCGATCGCCTCCCGCACAAGTGCTACTTCATCCCCGTCTTTTTGCATACGCAGTTCTGCGATCACCTGCGAAATATTTTTCACTGCATGTCCCGGATATTTTTCTGCAAATTCTTTTGCTTTGATCATATTGTAATCCGGCATGTCCTCAAACTGATATCTGTAACAGTCAAAATACAGGCTGTCAATATCTTCCCTTGCCATCATGCGGTCAACAGCGCCCTCAAAAGAATCTAAAAACATCACATTATCGATACCGGAAATCTCTTTTGCCTCATCCACTGTCACTTTTCTTCCGTACCAGCGCTCCTGTGTCGGGTCTGCTTCTTCGATAAATAGAATCACCTGCTCCTCTTTCAATGTCTTTTTCATCAAAAGAATCATATGGTCTCTTCTTAATCCTGTCAGATAAAAAAAGTTTCTGTCTGCCTCAAATGGTGCATATTCATCTGCACTCACATGGCTCTCAATCCCGGAAAATAAGATCAACGCTGACTGTCTCTCCATTTTCTCAAAAACCTGTTTTCTTCTCTCTGCAAAATTCATGGTTGTTCTCCTCTTTTTTCAATCATCTATTGACAGAAACTCAAATCGTATTTTCTGTCATAATAAAGGCAGGTTCTTTCATCTCTGAAAAAGCCTGCCCGAAAAACTTATTGGTTGTCACCTATGCCTCTGCGCTCATCTGGATTCTCGTTGTGATCTCTTTTACTTCAGCCATCAAAGCAGAATACATCTCCATCTCAATTCCAACCGGCGACATATGCGGATGCTCCTGTTTCATACGGTATGCCTGTACCAGTAAACTTCTCTTCACATCTTCAAGTTCTAAAAGCTGCTCTCTGCTCATAACCAATCTCCCACATAACATATTTTCATTTGCAGTGCACTATATCTCGTACGTGCGCCTCAACTATAATAGCATATATGGTAGATTTTAGCGCATGAAATTCATCGGCAAAAGTAACAATATTTTTTCTGACATTTGGCACATTTGTCTATTGCCTGAAAAATTTTCATCACTTTTTACAATTGCATCAGCGTTTGCAGTGCCTCATTTTCTACAATACATTTTCCGTGTTCTTTTATAAATGCAATTTGTCCGACCTCAGCATAACGGCAATTGTTATATTCTACAATTGTAAACGCAAATGGCCGTAATTCTTCCCTTGAAAAATGGATCAGATCCATCACAAGATAGTATTTTTGCTGGAATTTATAAAGACTGCTTGTAGGCATTTTTTCTGTAAATGGTGCCAGACGGATCAATCGCAGCATTTCATCCAGACTGGAAAACTCCAGACTAAACGGAACCGATGTCTCAAAAATTTCATTGTCCTCTTTCTGCTCAGTACCATTTGCATCTTCTGTCTCTGTCTTTTTTGCATCCTGGCTGTGCTTTGCCTTATATTTTTCGAGGAAATCATCGATAGCACTCTGTTTTTCCTCTTTATTCATCTGCCGAAATTCTGATAATTTTTCCGGTGCGAGCTGGTTCATCAGCTGTCCGACCGTATCCACAAGATTCTTAAAACTCATCTCGGAATCTCCGCCAAACGTGATCGCCATGCTGTGATCCTGCAAAAGTTCTGCCTTCACTACCGGTGAAATATTCTGCATACTGATATTGCCCTGCTCCTCTACCAGTTCCACCACCGCACGCATAAACTCCTGCGTCACCTCGGTATTTCCAATAATCTCATCAATATTGTATCCCATTTCACGGATTTCTTCTTCAGACAGTGCACATCTGATCTTATTTTCACCTAATCTCTCAATTTCCATATGTATTACCTTCTAAAACATCTTTCCGATGCTTTGCGATCCAAAAATACTTTATACCTTTCGAATGGCTTTGCATTCTTGGAATGCTGTTTCTTCTTATAAAGAATATGTTGTTATTTTCACAGCTATTATCCTATTTTTTTATGCATTTGTAAATAGGGTTTCGATTCCACATATCTGCCACAAAATAGGTCAATGCTGTCCATGTATACACGGAATAGAAAATGCCGTACTCATCAACGCCGTCCTTTAAAATTTTCTGTGCCTGCTCTTTTGTCAGAAAAGAAAAGCCGTCAAAACACTCGCTTCCCTCTGCACCGTCCTGTGACATACCTGTCAGAGTATCCCGGTTCAACACGATTTTCACAAGTGCGTTGCTCTCATCCGTCATTCCCGGTGTGCTGAAAAGACATGGATTGATCACTTCCAGTTCATCTGTATCCAAAACCTCAATTCCGGTTTCTTCTTTCAGTTCTCTTTTCGCAGTCACAAGCAATGGTTCGTCTTCCACCTTATCTGCCGGATCAATCAGTCCCGCCGGGACACTCAGCAAAAATTGTCCTGCCGGATACCGGAATTCACGATTCAGCAGGAGCTTGGGCTCACCGTTGGATGGATTCCAGATCGTGATGCAGCTCACCGCATCTGGAAGCATATTTTGAAATTCTTCCGTAGACTTCACTGCCACAAGATCATCTGCGCTCCGTCTTGTTGCATTATAGTAATGTCTGCCCTCGGCATACTGAAGATCAAATACTTTGATAAACTTTGTTTCCAACAGCGTTTTTATATTCTGTTTTGTGATTTTGGGACGCATAATAAACTTCCTTCCTTAACCGATGATTGCGAAACTCCTTTACACAATACTTTACATTGTTCTATATTCAGGACTTTTATAAAAATATACTCTGTTTCATTTTTACAATCATTTACACCCGATAGCGGTTCAGGCAGGAATAAATCTCCTGAATTCTTGGGATTGCGTATCCACCGGAGATAACGCCATGCTCTGCGGCAAATACCATTCCTTCCTGCTCTAACTTTTGTTCTAACCACTGTGCCGTTTCTGAAATGGTACGCTTTCCATCCACCAGATATTCCACAGTATATTTCAAAAGCAGTCCCAGTGCCGCCGTCTGCTCGCTGTCGATCAACTGCTCGATATAGCGCAGGTCGACATTCTGTTTTCCAAGCATAAAGCCATCCACACCAAGCGTCTTTACCTTCAAGTGCTCCGGCTCGCCTTTTTTCACTTCTCCGCTCCGGTAGTCCCTGCGTTTTACCGCTCCATTCCTGTCTTTTTCCATGACACGGTGGCTATCTGGTAAAACAAATGGTTTTGCTGTCTCCTGCGCAATCGGAAATTGTCCACACAGTTCCTTCGCTTTCTCTGTGATATCCACAGGTTCGTACTGATCCATCTGGATCACAGTGTCTGCAATGTGGAAAAATGCCCCTGAACTTCCCGCAACCAGAATGGTGGAAATTCCTGCTTTTTCATACAGATCCCTTGCTCTGGACAAAAACGGTGTGATCGGCTCTTTGTCCGGACTTACTACTTTCTGCATAAAGGCATCCCTCACCATAAAATTGGTTGCTGAAGTATCCTCATCCAACAAAAGCAGTCTGCTGCCAGCCTCAATCGCTTCCACGATTCCAGCCGCCTGGGACGTGCTTCCACTCGCATCAGCAGTCGAAAAATCCTTCGTATCCCTGCCGTTTGGAAGATCATTGATAAACATGGAAATATCGACATCTTTGATAAACCGTCCGTCCTCCGAACGAAGTTTTAAGGCGGTCTCATCCGTGATCACAAACTCTCTGCCATCCCCTGCGATATGGTTATAAACGCCCAGTTCGAGTGCAGTCAGAAGTGTGGATTTTCCATGATAGCCGCCACCGACGATCAGTGTGATTCCTTTCGGGATTCCCATACCGGTGACCACACCCCTGTGCGGAAGCTGCATCGTCACCCTAAGGGATTCCGGAGAGGTAAAGGCTACGGACTGTTTCATCGGCCGGGAGGAAATCCCGCTTTCCCGCGGCAGTACCGCATCATCGGCAACAAAAGCAACCAGCCCCTGTTCTTTCAGCTGGTCACGGACTGCCTGCTGGTCTTCTGCCAGTTCCACGGCATCCCGGATTCTGCGGGCATCGAGATTTTTATAATAAAATGAGTGCTTTACACATTCCGGCAGATAGGTAAACAGAATTTTCTCCAGTTCCCTGGCATTGATCGTCCGTCCGTTTGCCGGAAATCCTACCGCAAAACGCGCGGTGATTTCTTTTTCATTCACTTCACAGGCTGTCCGGGTCAGAATCTCCTGTCCGCAGTGGGTTACCGAGATCAGGCCGCTCTTGCCCGATCCCTTCGCCTTAAATGTAAAGTGGTTGATCTGTGCGGCAAACGTGCGCAGCAGTTCATCTGCCAGTGCTGTGCGCGTCCGTGTATTTTTCATGGCATATTCCGGAAATGCCGCTGCCTTTGCATCCACGGTCACGCGCACATGGGAAGGTGCCGCAAAAGGATCTCCCTGCACATGATCGATGGATAACACATAGTCTGCAAACTGGTAACTTCCCCGCAGGGATTTGTATGCCGGATAACTTTTATGATCGATACTCCGTAACGTTTCTCGTAAATTGCTGTCTGATTGCATAATGACTCCTGTTTTCTTTTAAACGGAATGATTCCGCTTTTCTTTTTTCTTTAACAGCGCAGAAGTATCGAGTGCCTGGGAAGCCGTTTCCTCCGGTTTTGCTTTCTTTGTCTTTTCCTTTGGTTTTTCTGCTTCCGGCTCCGGCTGCCCGTCTTCTGCTGTTTTTTCTTTTGTCATTATAGCTTTTTTTGCCGGTCTCGTCCAGTGTGGCATTGGCGGAACATAGGCAAACCGCCGCATGGCGATATCTGCCAGAAATACGAAAAGCAAAAGGATTAAAAGCGGATTGGTCAGACAAACCCGTGCCCGCCCGGAAGCTTTTAACTTCTTCCATACATTCTTCTTTGGGGAAAGCATCTTTCCATACTGTTTGATAAACGCACAAAAGCTGTCGTTTGTCAGCGCAAATTTGTACTCCTGCGAATACTGTACCACGGCTGCGGTGGTCAGGGCATTTTCGATTTTTTTGCCGTTTTTCCGCTGCACGCTCAGATTGTAGACACCGGAGACTGCCGTATCCAGCTGTGCCTCATAAGTTCCCGGCGCACTTGCGGTCAGTTTCGCCTGATGCGTTTTTCCATCCGGATCCGTGTACACAGCCTCCACCTGTGTCTGCTCTGCGTAGTCTTTGGCATAATAGGTAACTTTTGTTGTTCCGTTTACGGTAGTTACATCCACACGGTCTTCGCCGAGTGCTGTATTTCCTGCACTGTAATCGATGATCCGCTTCCACAGCTGCACGTAATCATTCTGCTGTGCCAGCCCGGCGGTCCAGCGGTTTGTCACATCGGTATTCCACGCAACCGTATGCCCCAGTCCATACTGCATGACAGACAAAATCGGGTCATCCTTTTCGACAGATGCCAGCAGCACATTGGCTCCGGTTTTCGGAGAGGCACTCACGTACCCTTTGATCTGCGGCCAGCCATCGGCAAAGAGATTTTTCGTGATGGCATTGCTGCTGTTTCCTTTCAGTGAAAACTGTCCGTTCTGCAAATACGTATCTCCATTTAAAAATACTTCCTGTGCAAAGATTTTCGGGATATCGGTTGAGATATCGGAATAATAATAGCGGCCGTTACACTGCGTTGCCAGTCGTTCCAGAAGCTGTCTGTCAGACGACTCTCCAACCGCTACCGTGGAAAGAGTTACATCGGCATCCTTGCAGTCCTTGATGATATCTTCAAAATTTCCGGTTTCCCCCTGTCCATCCGTCAGAAGGACAATATGCTTTAGCTGCGCCTTGCTCTTCTTGATTTCATTTAGTGCCGCACGCACGGCCGGTTTGATGGTCGTTCCACCGCCTTCGCTGATCGTCTCGATGCTTTGATGGATCTTGTCTTTATCCTTCACTTTTTCCAGCGGCACCTGCCAGGTGTAACCATCATCAAAGGTTACCACACCCACTTCATCTTTCGTATCCAGCTGATCCACAGCCGCTTTGGCAGCCGCGATCGCCAGATCCAGATTGGTGCCTCCTTCGGTCTGTTCCGACATACTGCCCGAATGATCAATCACCATGACCATTGCCAGATTCTGTTTCTCATTTACCCCGCGCAGCTGCATATCGACCGGAAGAAGTTTCTCCAGTTCCGTATCCAGATATCCGCCCAGTGCAAAACTGTCCTCACCGCCGCATGCCACCAGACCGCATCCGTAGTCTTTCACATAAGTTTTCAGATTTTTTAGAAAGCCCTCCGGCAGATCTGTCCGGTACACATTTTCCAGAATGATGCTCTTGTACTGCAGCATCTCTTTTAAAGTATCGGGTGCACTGACTGCGGATCCCTGCCGGTAATTGCATCCGGCAGCATCCAAAAGTCCTAAAAACGGTGTGCTGTCCTCTCCCATTCCGGATACAAGCAGAATCTTTGGCAGGGAATCCACCGTTGCATACGTACCATAATCATTGTTTTTTTCACAGGTGTCCTTCGGTGCCTTCACACGCACGGTATACTGCTGCGCATCGGTACCGACTACCTTCTGTTTCAAAACAAAACGGTTGCTGCCTTTGTTTAAATGCACGCTTGTCTGACTGACCATCTCCGTTCCCTGCAAAAGCTGCAGCTTCGCATCGGTCTCATAGTTGCTTTCCACAGTTACCGTCATGGAATAGGAATCACCCGGATAAAGATACTCCGGCATTTCCACGTTTTCGATATAGGCATCGCTCCCCTGCTTTGTATCTTCATAGAGAACCGAATACAGCTGCACGTTTTTTGCCGTCAGTGCCGATGCCGTATGCTCGATGTTTCCCTTTGTCTGCTTTCCATCCGTAAGCACCACAAGCCGTCCTGCCGCATTGTCCGGGATCATGGAAAGTCCTGTGGAAACGGCTTCCTCAAGGTTGGTTGCATCCGCCTCTGGTGCCGAGAGAATCTGAAAACTGTGTTTCTCACTGGTCAGAAACTGTTCCACAACCGCATTGGCTCCAAACGTTACGATGGCATACTGATTGTTCTTTGGCATGTCTTTGACCTGCCGGCTCATATACTGCTCCATCTGCGTGAGATTTGCGGCATTGCTCTCCGACAGATCAACCAGAAAAACGGTTGTGTCTTTCGCGTGGGAAAGCGGCACCGAAATTCCACAGACAGCCAGCACCAAAAGGGCAAGCCCCACCAGACGCACCGCAAGATAAAACCGCCCACGGTAACGCATCTGCCGGACATAACAGATCCACTCCAGTATCATAAGAAGAAGCACAAGGATAAGGATGACATTGCGCATCTGCTTTCGCACAAGCTGCCGCTGCATCGTGTTGCGGCTGCCGGAATCGCCTGCCGTGATCCGTCCATCCGACTGGCTGCTGCATGCAAATTTTACAATATAGGATTCCTTTCTGTCGCCCGCTTTTACGGTAAACAGTCCTGCCTGATCGGTAGGTGCTGCAATCTGCTGCACGTCCACACCGTTTAATGCATGAAACTGCACGGTATCTCCGGCATCATAGACGTTTTGGGAAAGAAGGGAACTATCCTCAAGATAGTGCAGCGCATGGTTCATAAATACCGGAAACTCCGGCTGCAGGGCAAAATCCGATTCCCGCAGATCAAATCCGAGTACGACCTCCCGGATTCCGTCATGCTCCCCGTAGTATGCGGCGCACTGCTTTCCGTTCCACAGAAAGCCCGTGGCCCAGACCGGCAGATCATACACATACGTCTGATTTACCCCGAGCGCAAAGTCCCGGATTCCGGAAGTCAGTTCGGTATCGCCGGCGGACAGGCTGACATTTTTTTCCTCGTTCTTTCCCTCTTTGGCAAAAATCATCCGCGCCTTCTGCTGATTAGATTCCTGCACTGCCGCATCCGCATCAAAAATACAAATCCCCGGATCGTCACGGTCAAGTGCATCCGTTGTTTTTGCCTTGGAAAGATTCTCTCCGGTCACGGCAAGATATGCTTTTTCGATATAGGTATTTCCTTCCCCGATCAGTGTGGCTTTGCTCGTGGAAACCTGGTCTTTGAGTGCATAGGCACAGTTATCCTCATGTAAGGAATCCTTCTGGCTGCTGCCGGCAAATGTCACTGCGGAAAGTTCGGTATGCAGCGGCTGTTTTCCCCAGTTCACCTGTTTAAACAGGCAGGTATACGTCTCGTCTGCGGCAAGGGAAAGTGTACGCACTTCAAGAATTTTCTTTCCCTCATACAGCGTAATCTCCATATTTGCCGCATAATCGCTGTAATTTGTCACGCCTGATGCAACCGTATACGTGTCCCCGCTGCTGTCTTTGGTGCAGGACAGAAACGTATTCGCCACGTTAGAAACGGGACTTCCCACCACGCGGATGGTTGCCTGAAGCTGACTTTTGAGATTTTTTGTCTGTTTTGCCCCTATGCCGTCGGTATAGACGATGACATCTGCCAGATCGTTCTTTTTGTCTTTTTTCTGCACAGTCTGTACCGTTGCCAGTGCATCGGAAAGCGATCCGGCTGTGTCCGTACCCTTGATGTCTGCCAGCGTCCGATACAGTGCTTTTTTCTCGGAAGTATGGACGGCAAGCAGATTGGTTCCCGTGCCGTCACAGGTAACAATGGATATTTTTGCCCCATCCGAAGCGGCAATCTGCTCTTTGATCTCACTTACGGCTTCCCCTAAGCGGGTATTGCCCCCTTTGGTGAGATGCTTCATGCTTCCGCTGGTGTCAATCAGATACACCACGTCCGTACTGCCTGTACCCTTACGCTGTATAAACGGTGCCATCAGTGCCAGAATAAGCAGCAAAAGGATCACGATCTGCAGATACATCAGCAGATTGTGCAAAAACTTTTCCCAGAACGTTTTAGACTGTTCATTATAAAAAAGCTTCTTCCACAACAGGTTCGAAGACACTGGTGTGTCTGTCCCCTTTGGCACAAGCAGATATAAAATCACAACAACCGGAACCGCCAGCAAAAATGCCAGTGGCCACAAACTCTCAAATATCATAATCCATCCTCAAATTTTTCTCAGACAAACAAAGGTCTTAAATCTTCTAAAATCAGCGCACGTCTCTCTTTTTCGGAATCACAGAGTATAT
>ENA-OPCB01002256-OPCB01002256.1-human-gut-metagenome-genome-assembly--contig:-NODE-2256-length-10783-cov-2.532066_pt1 | contig 10783 bp, 9 predicted proteins | sample MGYA00241561_ERZ501473 | MGnify/ENA primary metagenome ERZ501473 (study PRJEB25962, sample SAMEA2042519) | human gut metagenome | biome: human gut; feature: human-associated habitat; material: faeces... | reverse complement strand
AAGCTGGACGGACTGACGATCGTTCTTACCTACGAGAATGGAGGACTTGCCAAAGCAGTTACACGTGGAAACGGTGTGACAGGAGAGGTTGTCACCAATAATGCCAGAGTATTTAAGAACGTTCCTCTTAAAATCCCGTATCAGGGAAGACTGGTGTTGCGTGGGGAAGCGATCATTACCTATTCGGACTTTGAACGGATCAATGAATCCATAGAAGACGTTGATGCGAAATACAAGAATCCGAGAAACTTATGCAGCGGTTCTGTCCGCCAGTTAAACAATGAGATCACAGCCCGCAGGAATGTGCGTTTCTACGCATTTACGCTGGTAAGCGCCGACGGGGTTGATTTCCATAATTCAAGAGCCCGGCAGTTTGAATGGCTGAAAGAACAGGGATTTGATGTAGTGGAATACAGGACAGTCACAGCTTCAACGCTGGATGAAGCCATGGAATATTTTTCAACTGCGATCACTGAGAATGATTTTCCGTCGGACGGACTGGTTGCTCTTTATGATGATATTGCATACGGAGATTCCCTTGGAAGAACGGCGAAATTTCCCAGAAATGCTTTTGCATTCAAATGGGCAGATGAGATCAGAGAAACCCATCTTCTTGAGATCGAATGGAGCCCGTCAAGAACAGGGTTGATCAATCCGGTGGCTGTTTTTGAACCGGTTGAGCTGGAGGGAACCACTGTGAGCCGCGCCAGCGTACACAATGTGAGCATTCTAAAAGAATTGCAGCTTGGTATCGGGGATACGATCACTGTATATAAAGCAAATATGATCATTCCGCAGATTGCAGAAAACCTCACACGCAGCAGTAAACTGGAAATTCCGGATACCTGCCCTGCATGTGGCCATGGAACACAGATACAGAAGGTAAATGATGTGGAGGCACTTTACTGTACAAATCCTGACTGTGCCGCAAAGAAGATCAAATCCTTTGCACTTTTTGCAAGCAGGGATGCCATGAACATTGACGGACTGTCAGAAGCAACACTGGAGAAATTCATTGCAAGAGGCTTTATTCATGATTTCGGAGATATTTTTGAGATTGGAAAGCATCGTGATGAGATCGTGGAGATGGACGGATTCGGGGAGAAATCCTTTGAGAACCTGATGACCAGCCTTGATAAAGCTAAGGAGACTACTCTTGCGAAGGTGATCTACAGCCTTGGAATCGCCAATATCGGTCTTGCCAATGCAAAAGTGATCTGCAGGCATTTTGATGATGATCTGGAGAAGATCCGCCATGCAGATAAAGAGGAGATCAGCTCTATTGATACCATCGGACCGGTAATTGCCGGAAGTCTGACTGATTATTTTTCAAACGAGGATAATAACAGAAAACTGGATCATCTGATGAGCCATCTGACTGTTAAGAAAGAAGAAAAGACAGGTGAGCAGATTTTCCGGAACATGAATTTCGTTATCACAGGAAGTGTGGAGCACTTTGCAAACAGAGCACAGGCAAAGGAATTTATTGAGTCTCTGGGAGGCAAGGTGACCGGATCAGTAACATCGAAGACGAACTACCTGATCAATAATGACACAACTTCCAATTCTTCAAAGAATAAAAAAGCCAAAGAACTGGGAATTCCAATCCTTTCGGAAGAAGATTTCCTGAAGATGGCACAACAATAAAATAATAAGAACAGGAGATAAGATAATGCCAATTAAAATACAGAGCGATCTGCCAGTAAAAGAGATTCTGGAAAAAGAAAATATTTTCGTGATGGATGAGTCACGTGCATCCCATCAGGATATCCGCCCCATTCAAATCCTCATTCTGAACCTGATGCCTCTGAAAGAGGAGACAGAGCTTCAGCTTCTGCGTTCCCTTTCCAACACACCGCTGCAGGTGGATGTCACCTTTATGGCAGTACAGAGCCATGAAGCGAAGAATACATCTGTGAGTCATCTGAATAAATTTTATCAGACATTTCCGGAACTGAAAAATAACAAATACGATGGAATGATCATCACAGGTGCTCCTGTAGAGCAGATGGAATTCGAAGAGGTAGACTACTGGAAGGAACTGGTAGAGATCATGGACTGGACAAACACCCATGTTACCTCCACCATTTATCTGTGCTGGGCTGCGCAGGCAGGACTCTACCACCACTATGGACTGAAAAAACGCAAACTTGATAAGAAGATGTTCGGTCTTTTCTGGCATAAAGTGATGAACCGTAAGATTCCGCTGGTACGCGGATTCGACGATATGTTCCTTGCACCTCATTCCAGACATACGGAAGTTCCCATCGAGGATATCCATAACTGTAAAGAACTGACAGTGCTTGCTGAATCCGATGAAGCAGGGCTTTTCCTTGCAATGGCAGACGGTGGCCGCAAGATCTTTGTAATGGGACATCCTGAATATGATCGTGTGACTCTTGACGGTGAGTACAAACGTGATGTCAGCAAAAACCTGCCCATCGAAATCCCGGAGAATTATTACAAAGACAACAACCCGGAAAACAGACCGCTTCTTATGTGGAGAGCACATGCGAACAACCTGTATACAAACTGGCTGAATTACTATGTCTACCAGTCAACTCCATTCGACCTGTATGGAACACCGGATTTCAGCGAGATCTAAAGGGTTTGCGAGAAGTTCAATTTCACTATCTTACCGTATTTTTACGCATCTTTGTGAAAAATGGTGTCAAAATGGTGTCAAACCTGAACAGTAACCGGATATCTATATTCGTTTTGTCAGAATCAAAAACAGGTTGCTGAACAGACATAACCTATATTATAATGTACATATAACCAAACTCACTTGGAGGTGATAATATGCCATTACTTGAAGAGGAATATAGAAAAGAAGAGAAGATTAATGGTGTAATCTATGATATGTCACCATCACCAAATTATCAGCATGGGCTTGTAGATGGTAATATTTATCGAATCATATCAACCGGTTTACAGGGAACACTGTGTTTAGCATTCATGGAGAATCTGGATTATAAATATCATGCACAGGAGAATAATGATTATGTGATACCAGATGTGATGATTATATGTGACCGTAAGCATTTGAAAGGTGGTTCCTATACTGGTACACCCAGATTTATTGTGGAAACTCTTAGTCCTGCGACTGCATTGAGAGATAAGACTGTCAAAAAGGAGCTTTACCAGAATGCAGGAGTTGAGGAATACTGGATCATTTCACCAAGAGAGCGGGCTGTAGAAATCTACTATCTGGAAAATGGTAAATATGATTTGAAATACAGTTACATTCTTCAGGATGATTCAGAAGAAGAACATTATAATGCAGATACAGTGGTGACATTGAAAGACTTTCCGAAAATCTCCATGACATTAGCAGAGATGTTTGAGAATGTAGAATAATCACAATTTAATATGAGCAGCATGAAAGCCCTCGGGAGTTAATCCTGGGGGGCTTTTGGTATAGCCAAATCCGTTGAAGTATGTTATTATATGCATCAGTTCTCAGAATCGGGAATATTCAGTTGAGATAAGAAAGGACACAACAATCATATGAACATAGGAAACAATATAGGAAATATCATGAAGATCACAGGCGCATGGAACACCTTTAAGAGCAATCATCCCAAGTTCCCGGCATTCTGTCAGGCAGTTTCACGCAAAGGGCTTAAAGAAGGAAGCATCATTGAAATTGCGATCACCACTCCTGAGGGAGAGAAGATAGAGACAAACCTGAAAGTAAAGGACAGTGACCTGGAATTACTGAAACAGTTGTCTGACCTGAAAATGTGAAAAAGTTTACAAAAATTTTATTTGAATAACAGGTATAAATCTGCTATAGTATTCTATGTTGGTTAAGTTGATTATTATTCGTTCCCATATATAAGAATGATAGGTTCTCAAAAGAAAGAAGAGGAAGAAAATTGCGTAAAAAATCACATATTTTATTAGCAAGATACCTTGCGGATCAGATGCAGACCACAGCAAGCCTGCAGTCTCACAGAAAGGCTTTCTGTCTGGGCAGCATTCTGCCGGATATCAAACCGTCCTTTATCACCAGAAGACACGAGTTCTACGGAACATTTGAAGATGTCAAGAACCGGATGAAAGAACTGACAGATATCAGACCGGATGAGAGTAACCAGAGAGTTTACTGGCGTCGGTTCGGCGAAGTGATCCATTATATGGCGGATTATTTTACCTTTCCTCATAACAAAACATATACAGGAAGCTTCAGCCAGCATAATCATTATGAGAAAGTACTTAAGAACAGACTGAAAGAATGTATACAGCAGGGAGAAGCGCATGCATATCTGGAACCGGCCATCCGCTTCGCAGATTTCTCCACCCTGATCGATTATATCGAAGCTACTCATGAGAAATACCTCAACAAGCTCCGCAGCGTGGAAGAGGATATCCGCTTTATCCTGAATATGTGTTTTCAGGTAGTGCAGGGACTGATACAGATCTGCATTGGTAATAAGAACTTTGCAGGAGCCATTCAGGCAGCCTGACAGAGATACGCTAAGAATACAGGAAGGCTGTGTGGAAATCATATCCGCACAGCCTTCCTGCATTCTGAAACATATCTTCCTCACTGCTTGTTGCTTTTCGCAACTTCTGCAGGGGGACTTACTTGATTCGGTTAAAATGTGACAAAAAAATGAATTTTGGTCAAATCTGGAATTTACCTGCCCTGAGCTGTTGATTTCAAAAAATGATTATGCTAGAATAAAACAGGTTAATATTTCGGGATAATTCACTTATGAAATAACATAATAATGTGAAAAGTAATTTAGACAGTATGCCCTTATAAACAGGGGGTAAGGACATGCTCACAGTAAGAAGGGAGCAATTTAGATATATGAAAAACAAGTATCTTACCAGATTCTTATGTCTGACATTGATGTCAGGAATGGTATTATCCGGTCCTGCGTCCGTACTTGCAGCAGAGGATACTGCTGCGTATACAGCAGACGGTTCTGATTTCAGCGATTCCGGTGATTTTGATTCAGGATCAGAGGATCCGGCGCCGGCAGATCCGACTCCTGCAGAGCCAACACCTGCGCCGGTAGATCCGACACCTGCAGACCCGACACCTGCACCGGTAGATCCGACACCAACACCTGCAGAGCCAACACCTGCACCGGCAGATCCGACTCCGACACCAACAGATCCGACTCCGACACCTGCGAATCCTACACCAACACCGTCTTCACAGATTACAAAGGCAGCCCAGGATGTGATCGACAGAATCAAAGAGTTGAACGCACAGACCATCACGCTGGAGAAGAAAGCCACTGTTCAGAGCATCCGCACTGCATATAATGCCCTGTCTGATACAGAGAAGGCACAGGTTTCTAATTATAATCTGCTGGTTCAGGCAGAAGCGACTATTGCTCAGTTGGAAGCGCAGAAGAACAATGCGAATACGAATAATCCATTTACGAGTAATACCAGTGCTGCACAGACCGGAACTCCGGTATATTATGCGTCCAATATCCACGCAGGTAAGGATTTCTATCTGGACAGCCTGAAGAATAACTACAATCTGACCTTCTCAGATGATTTCGCTTCTGTTATGGATGAGATCGAGAAGGAATATAAAGAGAAGAACAAAGTAGCAGATGCCAGCGATGTAAACGGCAGCAAGACCACCACATCTGCAGACAGTCTTCTGGTAAGAAACTGGCAGGATATCCTTGCAGTCTATGTATATCAGCAGAGCCAGGACGGAAAAACAGAATTTACACTGGATTCTTCCTGCAAGAAAGACCTTGCGAAAATCTTTGCAGAGATGAACCCGATCGTAAGGGACAAGCAGGATATCACTCACGTTACATACGCTAATCGTAAAATCAACTACTATATTAAGAAAAATAAAATCGCAAAAAAGGATCGTACGATCCTTAAGAAATATGTGGAGACAGACTGCAAACTCCTCTGCGCGGTAGTAACAGCTGCCAACGGTTTTGTCCGCGAGAGCGTAGGAGATGATGTTTCCGAGGAAAGAGTAAATGTTATCTCCGCAGCCTATTCACTGGTTGGTAAAGTCGGTTACTTCTGGGGCGGCAAATCCACAGTGATCGGTGAAGATCCAGGCTGGGGAACCAGCGAGAAGGTATCAGCCGAGGGAAGCAAGAGCACCGGAACCATCCGCGCATACGGACTGGACTGCAGTGGTTTTGTCACCTGGGCAGTGATCAACGGATATCAGGATAAAGCAATGCAGGAAGCTGTAGGCGACGGAACTTCCGATCAGTGGGAGAAAGCAAACGTGGTAACTGAGGCAGATGCACAGCCCGGAGATCTGGTGTTCCAGAAAGGACCGGAAGCAGGAAGTGATAATCATGTAGGTATTCTCTGCGGTAAAACAGACGCAGGTGACTGGATCGCAGTACACTGCTCCTCCGGCAAGAATGGAGTAACAGTAGGCGAAGCATACAGTGCAAGCTTCCGTTACATCCGCCAGCCATCCTTCTACCCGACACAGGAACAGGTTCAGGAAATGCAGAGCAGCAGTACGGTAAGCATAACAACAGGTGATGCAGCAACTTCCACAGGAACAGATATCTTTTCTGCAAATGTGACAGTAAGCAATACTCTGCAGGATGCGATGAAGTCAAATACTTCCGACTCAACAGGATTCACAACATCAGAATCCACTGAGAAAACTTCCATCCTTCCGGATAAAATTGACTTGTCAAAAGAGAAAGTCGCTGTATTTAAGGCAAAATAAAATGTATAAAAGAAGAGAAAGTCATACAAAAAAGTCTGGCTTTCCCTTCTTTTTTCGTGTGTAAACTTTTTTATCTGTTAACTTAAACGATTAAGTAAAAACTGACGAATTTGCTTATTGGTCTGCGGAATATGCTTCAAAAACGAAAAAAATATTCAAAAATATGGAAACCCCTGGAGAGTACAAAAACCTGTGAGTAGATGGATATTTATATCATCAAAAGCATATTCGTTGAAGTAGGAATGGAACATAAAAGTTTATAATTTTTTATAAGTTTTCAGTAACGGTGTCATTAATCTATATGAAGGGATTTGAGAGAGATACGATCATGTATGAAAAAGGTCAGGAAGCTGAACGCAAAAATACAGAAAGGGAACGTCAGAGAGCGGATTTTGCTGAAAAAGAAAAAATAAAGGTCCAAAAAGAGACAACAGAAGCACTTAAAAGAGTAGCTGAACTGGAGAAGATTTTGCAATGTAAAACTACGGAGGGTAAATAAGATTATCTTAAGATAGCCACAGACTGGCACCCATCCAGCCTGCGGCTTTTTCACCCACTATTTTTGAGTTGACTTTTTGGCACATTGCGCATATACTAACAGTAGCTAAGGAATGTGACGAGATTCCATGAAGCGAACTAAAGAAACAAAAGCCCTCAGAGTTGCAGCTCTGAGGGCTTTCTTGCTCGTTACGGTGAGCTGTTCCGTTTGGGCTGTTGCTGTCTAGTGTCTGCCGTCCAGCCATTTGCATATGTAGTAGCTAACTACGCCTGCTATAACAGAGACAAGAAATGTGGTGAGAATTTCTTCCATGGAGTCCACCTCCTTTCTGCTGGAGGTTCGACAGCTTTTTGAGTATAACATGTTTTAGAACAAATTGGAATAGTAAAACCTGGCATGAGTTAACTGATAGAGGCAGTTAGGGGAGAACCATCTGCCGGGACTGGTATTAATACTGAACAGGTCTGGCGGGGTCGCACCCCTGTCGGGAAAATAAAGAAACAAAATATGTTTTAAAAGTCATCTAAAGAAAGTATAAAAATCTAATCAGGTCACAGACTGGAATCCGCTCAGTCTGTGGCTTTTTAGTCATGAATAATTATGATTATAATTGACTTTAATCGCGTTTTTGTTATGTACGGTCAAGTTTAATCCTGTTTATAGATGACTTGCAATTGTATTTCTATTATTTTAAGTCAATCATAATTACAAATATAGTTGACTGCGATTGCACTTTTATTATATAAGGTCAAGCTGAAGCATGTTTATAAGGCAGTTGGAGTCAGAACCGGTTGAGAGCGTGCCTCAAGGACTGTTTTTGAGGCGCTCCCTTTATGAAATTAAGAAATTAGGAAAAAATATTATTGTTGTACTGCATGATGAGTAAGTGGTATAATAATACAAGTTTATATTGCAGAAAAAAGCTGTTGTTCGTGAGAGGCTGGGAATAATGATTGAGTGGAAACAAATGACGATGCAGGAAGCAGAGAATAAAATGGAGGTGCTTCGGGAGATTTTTGATGTAGTCCGTCTCCTGAAAGGGAGTGATCTGCAGGCTTCCGGAATGGAAAGTAAGCTTGCAGGAAGAGAAAATCCTTGCCAGTGTTATGCTTTCTGGAATAAAGATAAAAGATGTGAGAATTGTATTTCCCTTAAAGCACTGGAGGAAAAGAAACAGACATCCAAAATTGAATTTCTCGATTCTGATATGTATCAGGTATTTGCAAGGTATCTGGAGATTGACAGTGAGCCTTATGTAATGGAAATGCTGAAAAAGCTGGACGAAAACACGCTGACTGATGAGAAAGGATATGAAAAACTGACGGAAAAGCTGACTGTATATAGCGAAAAGCTGTATAAGGATGTGCTGACAGGGGCGTATAATCGCAGATATTTTGAGGAAAAAGTCAAAAATATGTCTTTGAATGCCGGAGTTGCAGTTATCGATCTGGATGATTTCAAATTGTTCAATGACACTTATGGTCATGATGGAGGAGACCTGGTACTGACAACCGTAGTGAATGTAATTCGGCATTATATCCGTCGTACGGATATTCTGGTGCGCTATGGAGGAGATGAATTTCTGCTGATCCTGCCCGGAATTGAGAAGGAAGTCTTTTCACAGAAGCTCCGTATGATCCAGGAGAAGATCCATGCGACGCATATTCCGGGTTTTAATCGTCTGAAGCTTTCAGTGAGCATTGGTGGAGCTATGTTTACCCATGGCAGATTGGAGGAAGCAATCACCAAAGCAGACAGACTTATGTATATGGCCAAGGGACATAAAAATATAGTAGTGACCCGGTGGGAGCAGAAGCAAAATACAGACAAGATGGAAAAAAGGAACCTGCCCCAGCTTCTGGTCGTTGATGATTCTGAAATGAACCGTGAGATACTTAAGGAAATTCTGGGAAAGGAATACCGGATACTGGAGGCCTGTGACGGAGAAGAGGCTCTGAAGATACTGGAGCAGTATGGACCTGAAATCTCATTGGTTCTGTTGGATATTATTATGCCAAAAATGGATGGATTTGAAGTACTCGCCTATATGAACAGAGATAAATGGATCGAGGATATACCGGTGATCATGATTTCCAGTGAAGGATCAGAGAGTTATATCCGCCGTGCCTACGAACTGGGGGCTTCAGATTATATAAGCAGACCATTTGATGCTAAGGTGGTATATCAGCGGGTTATCAATATGATCAAGCTTTATGCCAAGCAAAGGCGTCTGATCCATTTGGTGACAGATCAGATTTATGAAAAAGAGAAAAACAACCGTATGATGACCGGGATTCTCAGTCAGATTGTAGAGTTCCGAAATGGTGAAAGCAGGCTTCATGTGTTGCATATTAATATTCTGACTCAGCTTTTGCTGGAGAAACTGACGCGAAAATCAGAGAATTACAATTTTTCCTGGTCTCAGCAGCATATGATCGCCACAGCGTCCGCACTTCATGATATCGGTAAGATTGGAATTGACGAAAAAATTCTGAATAAACCCGGCAAGCTGACGCCGGAAGAGTTCGAGCAGATGAAGCAGCACACGGTTCTTGGCGCGAAGATGCTCGACGACCTTGCGGCGCACCACAACGAGAAGCTGGTGCGCACGGCCTGCGACATTTGCCGCTGGCACCACGAGCGCTATGATGGGCACGGCTATCCCGACGGTCTGGTGGGGGACGAAATCCCGATTTCGGCGCAGGTCGTTTCGCTGGCGGATGTGTACGATACGCTCATCAGTGAGCGCGTCTACAAACCCGCGTACAGCCACGAACAGGCGATGGCTATGATCCTGAACGGCGAGTGCGGCGTGTTTAATCCGCTGCTGATTGAGTGCCTGAAGGAACTTCAGGAGACGCTGCGATGCGAGCTTGAAGTGGCGCCGTTTGACGCGAAGCGCGAAAAAGCACCGGGCGACGGCAAAAAAACTGTAGAATCCAAAGAATAAAAGACGACCCGGCTGCCGGCAATATCGGCGGTCGGGGCGATTGATTTACCATTGGTTAACGTGTACGCGGTTTTCTTCGTAGCGGCTTTCACGCGGTTCTTTATTCTCCTCTGCGGGATAGCCGAGTGCAAGAACGGAATGCGGCACGATGGTCTCCGGCAGGTTAAACAGTGCGGCTTGCTTTTCAACACGGTCCATCTGCGGCCATGTGCCGAGCCACACAGAGCCGATGCCGAGTGCATCGGCGCAAAGCGTCATATTCTGCGCGGCAATGGCGCCATCGATGACCCAATAGTCTTTCGCGGGTGGGAATGCACGCTCGAGATCGCCGCAGATCAGAATGGCGGCCGCAGCCTTTTTCAGCGGCTGTGCCGGTCTACCGTTCGCCTCTGCCATTTCAAGCAGCTTTTCGCGGTCGGTGACGATGATGAACGACCAATCGCGCGCATTCACGCAGCAAGGGCCGCTCATGCCGGCCTCTAAAATCCGGTGCAGCTTCTCTTCTTCAATGGGCTGTGCGGTGAAATCCCGCACGCTTCTGCGATTAAAAAGGTTTTGCAAAGCATCCATACGGGCACACTCCTTTATGTTTTTCGAAGTCGTTTTGATTTTACCGTTATTCTACCACACAAGAGAA
>ENA-OPCB01002252-OPCB01002252.1-human-gut-metagenome-genome-assembly--contig:-NODE-2252-length-10787-cov-2.164461_pt1 | contig 10787 bp, 6 predicted proteins | sample MGYA00241561_ERZ501473 | MGnify/ENA primary metagenome ERZ501473 (study PRJEB25962, sample SAMEA2042519) | human gut metagenome | biome: human gut; feature: human-associated habitat; material: faeces... | reverse complement strand
GGATGCCCGCTGGGTGAAGTTTGAGGCCGGCTATCATGAATTTGTAGTGGATCTGCAAAAGAAAACCCGTGTTCAGAAAGCTATGTTGCGTATGCTGAATTATAATCCGGAAAAGATAGGTATGCCGGTGAAGACATATCTGTATACTTCAATAGACGGTAAAGAGTATAATCTGTCTTCCATAAAAGACGCCCCTTATTTCCCGAACAACAAGCATGATGCCTGGATTGAAAGCATATTGTTTGATCAACTGGATGAAAATGTACGCTATGTAAAGGTGGCTTTTGAAGCTCCGCAACAGGTATATATAGATGAGTTGTTTATTAATCCGGTCCTGAAATAAAAAGCAAAGTACTATGAAATTTGGAACAAAAGTAATTATTGCATTGGCTCTTTTGGCAAACTTGTGGTTTGTTTCCTCTTGTAATAACGGGCCGAAGCGTGAACTCTGGTTGGATGAAGTTTATAAGGATTCCTGTTTTGTGCAGGATTGGGGAATACCGCAGATAAATCAGTCTGTGGTATGGACTCCGCTTACGGTAAATGGTGTTGTGTATGAACGGGGGATCGGAGCTCATTCTATCAGCCGTATGCTGTATGATTTGGGTGGTAAAGCTGTTTCAGTGAGTGGCTTGGTTGGAGCCGATGATAACAACCTGTATGCCGGTAAATTGCAGTTCAAGATAATCGGAGATAAAAAAGAACTTTGGAAAAGCGGTGTGATGCAGAAGGGCGATCCCGTAAAAGAGTTCAATGTCAACCTCTCCGGCATTGATAAAGTGTTGCTATTGGTGGAAGAATGTGGCGATGGCATTATGTACGACCATGCCGACTGGTTGAATGTGAAGTTTGTGACTCGTGGAGATATTACCCCGATACCTGCCTGGCCGAAGCCTGTAGCTAAGGAGAAGTACATTCTGACACCGGAAGCTCCGGAAACTCCACGGATTAATAATCCTCTGGTATATGGTGCCCGTCCGGGAAATCCGTTCCTGATGACGATTATGGCAAGTGGTAACCGGCCTATGACTTTTGAAGCGTCAGGACTCCCTGCCGGACTGAAATTAGATACTTCCACCGGCTTTATTACGGGAAAGACCGAACTTAGAGGAGATTTCAAAGTGCTTCTGAAAGCCATGAACGAAAAAGGTGTAGCCGAAAAAGAAATTACCTTGAAAATAGGAGACCGGATTGCTCTGACTCCTCCGATGGGATGGAACAGTTGGAATTGCTGGGGACTTTCTGTAGATGATGAGAAAGTGCGCGAGGCTGCCCGCATGATGAATGAAAAGTTGCATGCATACGGATGGACGTATGTGAACATTGATGACGGCTGGGAAGCTGCCGAACGCACCAAGCAGGGAGAACTGCTCTCTAATGAGAAATTCCCTGATTTTAAAGGCCTGGCTGATTATATTCATTCCCTGGGATTGAAATTCGGTATTTATTCTTCACCGGGACCGACAACATGTGGTGATTATCTGGGCAGTTATCAGCATGAGGAAATAGATGCACGGACTTGGGGCAGATGGGGAGTAGATTATCTCAAATATGATCATTGCGGCTATCATGCGGTTCAGAAGGATTCTGAAGAGAAAACAATCCGGGAACCCTATATTGTTATGCGTGATGCATTGGATAAAGTGGATCGGGATATTGTCTATTGTGTGGGATATGGTGCTCCCAATGTCTGGAACTGGGCAAGGGAAGCAGGAGGTGAACTGTGGCGCACCACCCGTGACATTACCGATGAATGGAATGTTGTGACAGCCATTGGTTGTTTTCAGGATGTTTGTGCTCAGGCTACTGCACCGGGGAACTATAATGATCCCGATATGCTGGTGGTAGGAAAACTGGGTAAGGCTTGGAGAGAGAAGGTTCATGAATCGGCTCTGACTCCTGATGAACAATATTCCCATATCTCTCTATGGTGCATTCTCTCCGCTCCGTTATTGATCGGTTGTGATATGTCCGATATAGATGATTTTACATTGAGTTTACTGACAAATAATGAAGTGATTGCTGTGAATCAGGACCCGTTGGCAGCACCGGCCACAAAATTGCTGACTGACAATGGGCAGATATGGTACAAGAAACTATATGATGGCTCGTATGCAGTAGGATTCTTCCAGATAGATCCTTATTTTATCCTGTGGGATCAGGATGAGGCTGAAACTATCCAGATGAAGACGTATGATTTTGAATTAGCTTTCAAGCAACTGGGAATTACAGGCAAAGTGTCTGTTCGCGATCTGTGGCGGCAAAAAGATTTAGGGGAATACAATGGGGAGTTCCGGACACAGGTTCCCTATCACGGAGTTTCTTTTGTGAAAATTACTCCTGTGAAGTAACGACTATAAACACTGCCATACAACGCATACCGAAACGATGAAAATCATATTATCATGTAATGTTGAACGATTATTAACCAACTACTAATTAATAATTAATATTATGAAAAAGAATTTACTTTTATTTTTTTTGCTGACATTCATTGGCTATGCATGTGATAGCTCAGAAGATACAGCAGAAGCATCATTCACAATTGAGATCTCCGGTGAAAGCAATCCTACTACATTTGATATGGGGCCGGATAAACATTCAGAAACGATTTCCGTTAAATCGAATGCCTCTTGGAAAATAGACAAACCGCAAACGGCAGGCTGGCTCCGGCAAGTGGAGAAAATGACGCCTCCGTTACTTTCTCGGCTGAAGCCAATGAAACGACTGAAACGCGCGAAAGTATAGTGGATTTCTATATGAATGACAAAAAAATCCATTCTATGACTGTACGGCAGGCACCGCAAGACTTACCCATTAAAGAGAAAACTCTTCTTCTGGATATTATATTCAATAATGATGGGACAGCTACTGATGCATCTCCGATGAAACACACTGTGCAGACATTTGAAGGATCCAGTTTGATGACTTACTATAATGATAGCTATGGCTGTTACGTGGCTCGCTTCAATCATACACCGGGCACGGCTATTAGTTCTGGCTACTATAAGGTAGATTACCAAAGTAATCAGGCATTTAAGGATGCATTGGCAGACGGACACACTTTGGAAGCCCTGTTCATGTATGACTCTGAGCCTCAGACTGGCACTGAAATCAAGATGTTCAGTTCCATGCAAGCCGGTGGTACAGGATTCTTACTGGCTAAAGAAAAAGGAGAAATTACGTTTCTCCCCAACCTGACTTCCGGTGGATGGCAATGGAATCGTAGTGGAGTGGTTCCCGAACGGGGCAAATACTACCATGTGGTAGGTGTATGGGATAAGGGAGCACAGAAAGCTTCTGTCTATGTTAATGGTGAACTGAAAGGTACAATTGATGCCAAGGGAGACTTTAAATTCCCTACCCCTGCTACTTGCCAATGGTTTGGTATCGGTGGAGATGCAGCGGCCGGTTCTGCTGAAGCAGCCTGGAGAGGGGAAATAATTTTGTCACGAATCTATGATGATCCACTTTCAGCAGAGGATGTCACCGGACTATGGGAAAAAGTGAAAGATAAACAATCACAAAATACCATTGACATATCGGACTTGATGTTTTTCGCTAACTTTGAAGTCAAAGCGGGTAGCAAATACAGAATAGTGGGAAAAGGTTTCAAGACGGGAGACAAGGTCAAGATAGAATCGTTGGATAGTGCAAAGGAGAGCTTTATCTGTAATACAACTGCCACCGACCGTTATATTGATGCTGAAATACCTTCCGGCTTCGTTTCCGGAAAGTACAGGTTGGTATTGATGCGTGAAAGTGCCCAATACCCGATAGGGATGGCTACACTTACCTCTACTGATAATCCGGTCGGATTTGTCGTTCCGAAAGTGATTGCGCATCGTGGATTCCATACTGCGGACAATAAAGCTTCGGAAAACTCACTTGCATCGTTTATTGCCGCTCAGAAATTGGGTGTATATGGTTCGGAGACCGATTTCTATATCACGAAAGACGATGTTGTAGTCTGTCATCATGATCCCACTATTAATGGGAAAAAGATAGAAGATGTCAATTATGCAGATATCCGGAATGAGCAACTTGCCAATGGTGAAAAGATACCGACACTTGAAGCGTATCTGGAACAACTGAAGGCAAATTCAGAAATGAAATTGATTATAGAAATAAAATCTCACAGTTCTAATGCAAGCCATGACAGAATTGTAAAAACTGTAACTGAAATGGTCAGTGAAAAGGGAGTAGGCGATCAGATCGATTATATCGCATTCAGTTATTATGTATGTCAAAAATTGAATCAGAGTATTCCTTCCGGAACAGTTATCGGATACTTGAACGGTGACAAGGACCCGCAGAGTATGGAAGATGGAATTAATTGCATAGATTATTCTATGAATAGTTTAAGGGCGCATCCGGAATGGATTAAGAATGCACATGAAAAAGGCATGACAGTCAATGTCTGGACCGTTAACTCTCCGCAAGAGATGCTGGATTTCATGGCTATGGGCGTTGATCTCATTACTACTGATTATCCTGACCAACTGAAGGAGATCATAGCCAAGTTCACGGAATAACTATTAGAACGTAAATATCAGAATAAAAGAGAGGGGTACATTTCAGTGCACCCCTCTCTTTGTATTAATTAGACAACTCCGGATTAGCCGCTATCGCTTCTCTCGGAATCTGAATCGTATAGCGTTGGTCATCCTGTTCCAGCACATAGGTTCCTCCTTTGAGAACTTTCTCAATACGAGGTCGGGTAGTACGGCGTAAGTCGAACCAACGATGACCTTCGAAAGCGAGTTCACGGGCACGCTCATTCAGAATCTCTTGTATCAAGGCTTCTTTATTCATTGCGTTGACCGCAGTTGCTTTAGCTGCATAAGCTTCTGGGGTATAGCGTTTCTGCATTAGCTCCAGCAGTCGGGTACGTGCCTGGGGTAGTTTGTCCGATTGTGCTGCTGCTTCTGCTGAGTTCAGATACATTTCGCCTACACGGAAAGAACAACGGAAATCATCTTTTCCACTCTTCTGGCTAAAACGGTAGCCGTTCTTGTCAGTCGGTTTGAAGTAAGCATCCAGACGCAAATCTCCTTCTCCGTATGAAGACGCTAAAGTTTCGGACAGAGCAGCCGCCTGCGTATAGTTGGAGGACATGCCGCGTTCCAAGGCTGTGATATTCTCTACAGACTGGTAGTGGTTTGGCAGCATAAAGGCTTCGTCATTGAAATCTTCCAGACTATTTTTCCCGGCAAGAACAACCTCGGCAGCTTTATATGCATCATCCCATTGTCCCATGTATAATAATACACGGGCGCGCAGAGCTTTTACAGATAGGGTTGTGAAACGATAAGAAAACTTCTGTTCCCAGGATTCCTTATTAATCAATTTTTCAGCTTCATTGATATCTGAGAGTACCGCCTCGTAAATCTGTGCAACGGTATTTTTCTTCAGAATTTCGTTGATATCGCTGTTCAGCTTCAGTGGCACTGCTTTCGTTTCTAACGCTCCCGGACGGGTATAAGGCTGTCCGTAGAGATTTACCAACAGGAAATGCATGTATGCACGGAGCAGATAACATTCACCGATCAATTGGTCGATGTCTTCTTCGCTTCCTTCATTGATTGAGTTTCGCTCTTCTATGGTATAGTTTGCGGTGAACATGATGCTATAGAAATTCTTCCATTCAAAGGAAGTAGTCTGTCCCGGAGCACTGAAGTCATCCCAACATTCTATTTTACCATAACGGTCCTGTTCCCAACTATCATCTTTTACATACAGTTCATCAGAACGGAAGCAGGCGAGTCCTCTGGCATCGGGAACGTTTTTATATGCTGTGGCAATCAGCGCTCTGTACTCAGCTAAGGTCTGGGGGATCACTTTTCCCGTAGGCTGGATATCCAACATATCGCAAGCAGTCAGCAATACTACACTGCTCATCAATAACATGATATATATCTTTCTCATTGTTGTTACTCTCTATAAAATTAAAAAATCAAGTTCAGGCTTAAGGTCACAGACTTGGGAGCCGGTGTTGCATAAGCATTGGACATGGTTTCCGGATCGAGATAATTTTTGTAGCTTGAGCCGAATACCAATAAGTTGCGTCCCTCTATGGCAACTGTGGCGGAAGTCATTCCCAACGTGCGGGTGAAGTTAGTAGGCAATGTATAGCCCAACCGGATATTTTGTAGTCTCACATAGTTCAGGTCTCTGATCCAAATATCCAGGTTACGGTATATTTCATTCTGATTTGAATACCACATATATTCGTCCAGACGTTCGTTCTGACTGAGCAGAACCGGGAAGATCGTTTCCGTATTTTCCGGAGTCCAACGATTCAGGATATCACGGTTCGTGTTGCGTCCTTTGTCGAAATCAACGATAGAGTAGGTGGGTTGACTGCGTACCTTTCCACCGAAGTCGAAGCTGAAGTTGACACCCAGTTCAAAAGCTTTGTAGGTGAAAGTATTATTGAAACCGCCTGTATAAGGGCAGTCAGCAGTACCAACATAAGTTCACGACGCTCGCGGGCTGTCAGGTCGGTTGCTCCGAATCCCCATTCCTGAAGTTTAAAGAATTCCATGGCCGATACGGCTTTTCCGTCTTTGTCCTGGAACATCGGATAACCTTCTTCATCCAGCCCGGCTGTTTTCAGGGCAAACAAGGCTCCCGCGGGATATCCTTCACGGCCCGGTTCTAAGGCATCTTCACGCAGTGCTTCTTTCAGTACCTTATTGTTATTGTATGCGAAGTTGAAGTTAGTGGTCCACATAAAATTCTTGGTGTGGACATTGCGTGTGCTGAGAGCGACTTCGACACCTTGATTTCGCATGCTGGCCCAGTTGACGGTCAACATTTCGAAACCTGTTTCCAGCGGTAACATCTGGGTTCCGATCAAATCTACACCTTTTCTGTAGTAGTAGTCCACGCTCAGGTTGATAGCCTGATTCAATACAGCAAAATCAAATCCTGCATTTACGGAATGTGTTTTCTCCCAGCGCAGCTTTTTGTTCGGTGCACCGGAAACGTCAATCATATCTTCTGAACCTCCCGGCAGGATATTTTCAATTCTGTAATTTCCCAAAAGGAAAGGAGAGGTGTTCTTGTCAATGTTTCCCTGCAAACCGTATGATGCACGGACTACCAGGTTGTCTATCCATTTGGCACTTGCCATAAAAGGTTCTTGGGAAATGCGCCACAAACCACTGACTGAATATAATGGCAGATAACGGTACTTCTTGTCTACACCGAAAAGGTCGGAACCATCGAAACGGATACTTCCTCCCAATGTATAGCGGTTCAGTAAAGAATAGGACAGGGTTGAGAAAGCGGACACGTATGCATTCTCCACATGAGCCTTCTCATGCAACTTGAATGCCTGACTTTCTTCCGGGAAGATGATCGGCTTTGTTGTCAGCGTCTTCCGGTCAAATCCATAACCGGCACTGTATAGCTTTTCTTCCCATGTCTTCCGGATTTCCGTTCCTACCATTGCTTCGAACTCATGGATGTCGTTGTAGGTATCGCGATATTCTCCCATCGCTTTCCAAGTGAGTTGGGACAATGAATTTTCATTGGCCTTGTGAAATCCTCCGGCGGGTAGGTAAGTTACGCCATTGCTGCGATGGTTCTTCTTTTCTTTACGCATGGCAAAAGATTCTTCATCGGCAATCTTCTCGATGGATGTTTTGTCAAGTTGTAAACCGAGCTGGGTGGTAAACTTGAACCGGTCGTCAAAACGTAACTCTGCATCAAAAATAGATGAGAGACCATTGATAGTGGTTTCGTTGGTAGTGTTTTTTAGTTCTTCAAAAGGGTTGAATCCAAAGTCCATATCCACATCATTCTCCACGTCAATGTCGTAGTTGTAATTACCGTGTTCGTTGTATGGCGTGAAGTAAGGGTTAGCCAGGCGAGAATAGAATATCGGATTGGTTAAACCATCCGAATCCGGCAGATAACTTGAATTCTTACGGCGGTTGGCAAACATAGAAGCACCTACTTTCAGAATGCTGTTCACTTTATAACTGGTCTTCATCACTAAGTTCAGACGTTCGGCAGATACATTCGGAACGTTACCATTCTCTTTCATATATCCGAAAGAAGTATAGTAAGTTGCCTTTTCACTACCACCGGAAAGAGACAGGTTATACTCTTGTGTGAATGCGTCGCGGAAGAGAATATCACTCCAGTCTGTGTTTGTTGCCTTCAGTTTATTTATTGCACTTTGAGCGCTGGATGACAAGGCGTTCCACCCTCCGTCTTTGAAATTGTTGAGTTCTCCCAACCCGGAGATAATGCGGTATACCTCGCCTTTGGTTTCCCTGTATGGATAACCGGATGCCAGTAAGTCAAGTTCCAGACCTACCTTCTCTTCTGAGTTCAACAGGTTCAAACGGTCTATATTCAACTTCGGAGAATAGGTCAGTTTAGTGGAGAAGTTAATAACCGGTTTGCCCACTTTACCTTTCTTGGTAGTAATCACGATTACACCATTGGCAGCACGGGCACCGTAAATGGCAGTTGCGGCAGCGTCTTTCAGAACGGGGATATTATCGATGTCGGCAGGATTCAGACCGGCAATAGCGGTTTGACCTATGTTATCGATGTCTTTCAATACTTCCATATTGGGAATGTTCGTTCCTTCCAATGGAATACCGTCCAGCACCCACAAAGGGTCTTGCGTACCATTCAGGGAGGATGTACCGCGAATACGGATTTTGGCAGGAGCACCCGGAGTACCGGAAATGTTGCTTACGGAAAGTCCGGCAATCTGTCCGGCCAATGCTTGGTCTATACTCTTGGTTGCACCCATCATCTGATCCGAGATATCGATCTTCGATACGGCGGCCGTCAACTTACGGCGTTCCACAGTCTGATATCCCGTCACAACTACCGCATCGAGCATGTGGGCGGAAGGTTGGAGAGTAATATCATATTTATTCTTGCCCGGTATGAGCTTTACTTCCAGCACATCATAGCCGACGTAACTACAATAAAAACGGGTAACTCCCTCCGGAATGGAGATGGAGAATTGACCGTCAATATTAGTAATGACACCAATGGTGGACTGATTATTCCCAACTTTCTTCAAATCATCGGCTGTCACATAGACAGAAGCGCCGATGAGAGGCAAATTATCCTCAGAAGAGATGACTACACCCTCTACCTGCCGGTTTGCGGCAAGGGCGTACGTGAACGTTCCTATTAGTAATAGGAATGCGACAGATAAGCGTCTTTTCATCCGTTAAAATAATAAAATTAATACTTAAATTGAAAACTGTTTTTTAGCTAAGTGACGATAAAAAAATAACTTGGTACAAAATATGTCACAAATAAAAGTAACTCAGTTCCCCTCCTCCTCCCGGGAGGAGGAGAGCTGAGTTACTGCTGTTATTGAATTCATTCGTACCAACTTATTTTTTAAGCATTGCTAAAGCCCTAATGCCGTGTTAATACGGAGAATCATGTCTTTATAATGATATTTGGTTGCCACATCCGATGTTCCCAGGCGACTTTGAAGCAGATCCTTGATCCGTAACAGTTCACCTCGCTTCACGGAAATGGCATCTGAGATGCGGTTCAGTTGAGAGCCGTAGAAGTTCAATTCGCGACGGGCACCCATCCGGTCTGCATCCAACGAGCGATGAGCATGTTCATCACAACTGCAAAGCGGTAACTGGTTATCCAGCAGGAAATGATTGTCCATAAGCTTCTTGTTGATTTTTACCCCTTCGCTTTCGGCAGCGGCCGTAATCAAGGCATCCAGGAAGTTTTTCTGCAAGGTGCGTGTCATGACGTCAGGCAATGCTCCCCGTTCTGTTGTGGCAAAAATGCTGCGATGTAAACCATCCATCAGTTCTACGGCAGTAAAAGCCTTTTTGCCATTTACCGCTTCGTTTTCAAGCATACGTACCAGGCGGTTGTTGGATAAAAGATCCCACAGAATATAGGACTGGGCATTCTTCAGTATCTGCGTCGGTGCATTTTCTACCACACCCAGCGGAGTGTTACGAAGCAGATAGGTATATTCACCTACTTCTGTGTCGAATAACCACTTCGGATAAGTCAGTACCTCATCCAGTAAGAACTTCAGGGCAGCTTGTTGCTTTTCTTTTTCTACAAAAGTATAAGTCTTCTGTCCGTCACCCACAATTGTATTTTCTATATAGATACCACCGATGTTGGCGAGTACATGGTACAGATAATTATTCCATTGATTGATTACGGCATAGTATAAGCGGGAAGCTTCTTCATAAGTCTGTCCTTTTTCTCCGGTCGTCGTCCATTTTATAATTTCGGGAACGATCCGCTTCAGGTTTGCAATACCATATTGGGAAGAACGTACAGCATCATCACCCAGATCTTCGTTCTGTGCACGGGGATCTACGGCATCACGCACATCCTGCGCTTCGCTGTATTTATACAGACGGTCGGTATGGCGGCTCAGGAAATCATAAAGTAAATCCTTTTCTTCTTCCGGATTTTCTTTTCCATACCAACGGTAACCGTATTCGATGGCGAAGATATCGTAAGGACCGATATGCGGTGAAAGAGCGGTTATTCCGTCACCGGGTTGTGCCACGTAGTTGAAACGGGCATAATCCATGATGGAAGAAGAGGTCGAATTCATCCGGTCGGTGAATGACTTGGAGCGCAGGGAATCGGTGGGGAATGCCCATGATCCCATCATATTGTGGCGTAATCCTAAAGAGTGACCTACTTCGTGGCAGGCTACAAAACGCATGGCATCTCCCATCAGTTCATCGGATAACTTGATGCCACGGGCTTCCGGACGTACAGTACCTGTTTGTACGGTGATC